>OGWW01001350.1_pt1 | contig 13567 bp, 19 predicted proteins | sample 1576131 | NCBI WGS metagenome assembly OGWW01 (sample SAMEA3541576, study PRJEB24748) | human gut metagenome | biome: human gut; feature: human-associated habitat; material: faeces | place: China | collected 2012 | reverse complement strand
CTTGCAGAAGATAACGGCAGATATCAACAGTCGGCAGCATTGGCACGAACCGGTGCCATATTGTGAGCGTACAAGCTATATAGATGTTGATACTCTCGCAAAGAAGATAAATAATGTTTTGGATAAGCAGTTATTAGGCTCTGACGACAGCGACGCTATAACCTGTATTGCCGACGGTATGAGCACTGATACAGTAGATGAGGAATGGGACGCATTAACACGGTGCGTGAATTTCTATGTACTAGCTCTACAACCTGCCACTTTGCAAGGTCCAATAATTAATGATAATTGGTTAATGGCTTTGGCTGAATGGAGTAAGGAAAAGCTAAGCGAACAAGTTACAGATTGCTATAGTGGTATCCTGCCAACAGGATATAAGCGTCCATCTATATTATGGAGATTTGATGGCATGGATGTTGAAGAATGTGGTGCATTAGGCTTTGAGGTTATAAAGAATATAACTTGTCATATTTTTGGACGAAATGCAGTAGAAGAATTAAATATTGCAATGAAATTAATTGAAGATATCAAAACGGCAATAAAAATTCCTTTGGATATTAAAAACCGTTGGTATATGACTGTAAAAGATGTATCAGGACATTTTTATACAGACGCATTGAAACAAGGTCAAATTAAATTATCTTTAGCACGTAAAGTAAAACGTCCATATGTTGAAGCACCATTAATGATGGAAACATATTTTGATGGAAGAATTAACTTATCTGAAATTGAAAGAAGGTGGAAATAATGGCAGAAGAAGTAATAAAACAAACAAGTAAACAAGTTGTAGCTCCAATTGTTAAGTATTCTATTACAGATTTAAAAGCAGTATCTCGTAAGGTTTTTGGCTGTAATCCAGAAGTTATTGATGGAGCTATTCACGGTAAGCCTATACAAGCTTATGGAGTTGAAGAAATGAGAAATTTAATAAATGATTTTTTAAATAAACCAATAAAATAAATAGGAGTGATTAATAAATGGCTGGTGGAGCATGGGAAGCAACAAACTTACCTAAATTACCGGGCTTCTATATGAATTTTAAATCTGCTGGACTTGCAGCAATTGAAACTGGAGATAGAGGAACGGTTGTTTTACCAATTAAAGCACATTGGGGTAAAACAAATAGTTTTACGACTATCGTTACAGAAAGCGATATTTTAAATGAATTCGGATCTTTAGAAGATACAAATGGCTCTACTTTTTATAAAACACTTAAAATGTGTACATTAGGAGGAGCAAAAAAAATACTTGCTTATAGATTGGCGGATAGCACCGCTAAAGAAGCAAGTTTAACCCTGCAAAATGAAACAGATACAGATGTAGTGAAAATAACTGCAAAATATGTAGGAGAACGAGGAAATAATTTCAAATTAACGATTGCCCCTTCACTTGCTAATGAAGGTACATTTGACATGAAATTATATGAAAATACAGCTTTATTATACACATATAGTTTTGCTACATGGGCAGAATTGATTGATACAGTAAATACGGCAAATGTTTATATCTTGGCTAGTAAAGCAGAAGGAAGCCCTGACATTAGTGGTAAAGATATTAAAAATATTACTTCTCAAGCATTAACTGGTGGGAATAGTGGTATTACTGGAATCTCTAATACAGATTATATTAAATTACTTGATGTATTAGAGACACAAGAATTTAATATTCTTTCTTTAGATGGCGTTACGGATGAAGCTATTCAAACAAGTATAGCGTCTTGGGTTACGCGTATGAGAACACAAGGTAAACAAATCATGTGTGTTATGGGTGGTTCTTCCGAAGATGATGTTGCTGATGACGCAGTAGAAAAAGCTGTTCAGCGTTCTGCTGGATTTAATCATGAGGGAGTTATTAATATTGGTACTGGAGTAATTCTTGATGATGTGAAATATTCTAGTGCCGATTTAGCACCTTATGTAGCTGGTTTAATTGCAGGGCAAAATATGACAGAGAGTACTACTTATGCAGCTACTCCATTTGATGATGTTACTAGACGTTGGACAAGAACTGAGCAAGAAACAGCAGTTACAAACGGTGTATTCCTTTTTATTAACGATGGTAGAATTGTTAAAGTTTTACAAGGTATTAATTCTTTAATTACTTTAAGACAAGACCAAAATAATGCATTTAAAAAAATTCGTAGTATTAGAACCATGGATGCCATTGATACTGACTTACAACAAACAGCAGAAGATAATTATATTGGCAAAATAAATAACACAACTGAAGGGCAACTTGCTTTAATTGGTGCTTGTAGTCAATACATGGAAGTATGTGCTCAGGGTGGCATTATTGAACAAGGTACTTGGACAGTAGAATTAAATCCAACATATCACGGTGCAAATGCAACTATTAAGCCAGAAGCTGACCAGGTATTTTTAAGATGGTCTGCACATATCACTGATGTAATGGAAAAAATATTTAGTGATTTTGTTTGTGAATAAGGAGTGATAATTAATGAGTACAGACTCAATGCGAGTAGTAAATGGTACGTATGGATACATTTACCACGAAGGCAAATGGTTAAGTCAATATAATAAGGCTACAGCCAAAGTTGATATAAATAAGGCAGAATTAAAATTAAGCGGAGACCGTTGGGTTAGACATAAAGTTTTAACATTAAAAGGGTCTGGTTCTATTGAAGGATATAAAGTTACAGATGAGTTAATGCAAGAAGTAGGAGTAGTTATAAATTCGGATAATCCTTCATACAGAACAGAATTACTTTATGCACTTAAGGACCCAGAAGCTTGGGGATATGAACGTATTAGATTAAAAAATGTCATGTTTGATAGTATTGATATAGCTAACTGGGAGGCTGGAGCTGAAATTAAAGAAAGTTGGCCATTTACTTTTGAAGGTTATGAGTTAGTTGACCCTATTTTAGAAGATTAAAAGGAGAATAAAAAATGAATAATAAATTTACTAGAAATGAAGATTTTGAAAATGAAAATGTTGTTGTAGATGAAAAAGTAAAAGAAAAAATAAATAAAGATATGAGTGAAGAAGATATTATCGCAGCATTACTTAATAGTAATGCTGATGATAAACCAACAATGATTGTTCCATTAAAACGATTAGGTATACCAGTTACATTAAAAGCTTTAACTGGTAAACAAGTTTTTAGAGTACGTGAACGCAATACACGTACAGTTGAACGAAGAAATAAAATAGAAAAAGTTTTAGATACAGAAGGTTTTAATATGGGGCTTATTATGGCATCTACTGTAAAGCCTAATTGGGGTGCTCCAGAATTATTAAATAAATTCCGTGCTTCTAGTGGTGAAGAAGTTTTAAAACGCATTTTGCTTGGTGGTGAAATCTCTCTTTTAGGTGATGTTGTTTTAGAAATTAGTGGATATAACGTTGGTATTGATGATATAAAAAACTTATAAAATCCGGAAATAATATTTTATCTGTAGTCCATGCATTGAGTATTAGAAGAAATATTCGACCATCAGAATTTTTTAATATGTCATTTATGGAACGTAAATTTTTAATAGCATCTATCGAAGTAGAGTTAGAAGTGGAAAAAGAAAAAATAAAAGAAATGGAGAATGAAAATGGCAGATGAGTTTTATAGATTAAAACTAGTTTTATCCATGCAAGATAGGCTTACAGCTAGACTTAAAAAGATAGATGAAGATGTTAAAAAGTTTGAAGAACGTATAGAGAAAACCGAAACAGTAATGAAAAAGTTTTCTGATACTAAAATTGAACCTAAATTCGATACACAAGGTATTGAAGATAAGTTAAATAAAACAAATGATATATTAGAAAAAATAGCTAAAAAAACTGTTGAGCCTAAAATAAAGCCTAAAGATGATACAGAACCAACAGTAAAAAAAGTTGAAGGTAGATTAAAAAAGCTTACGTCTAAAGCATGGGATATAACTATAAAATTAAAAGATAAAGTTTCTTCCGGATTTGATAAGGTAAGTAATACCGTTACTACACCATTAGGTATGTTGGGAATTGGAGCTGGTGCTGTTGGTATAAGTGGTTTAATTACCAATAGTGCCAAAAAATCTATGGACTTTACAGCAGAGATAAGTAATATAAAAGCACTTACTGGAATGCAAGGTGCAGATATAGAGTTAATCCGACAACGAGCATTAGAACTAGGTAAAAGTACTAAATTTTCTGCATTAGAAGCAGCACAAGGCATGACCGAATTATTAAAAGCAGGTATTAATGTAAAAGATGTATTAGGAGATGCTTCACAATCTGCTTTAGATTTAGCAGCAGCTGGTGATTTATCTTTACCAGAAGCTGCGGAAATAATGAGTACATCAATGAATGCATTTAAGATGAACGATTCAACAAAAGTAGCTAATTTATTAGCCGGTGCAGCTAACGCTTCTGCAACTGATGTGCGAGAAATGAAATATGCTTTATCGCAAGTTTCTAATGTAGCAGGTGGTTTGGGATTAACTTTAGATGATGTAAGTACAGGACTTGCGGTATTTGCACAAAATGCATTAAAAGGGTCGGATGCTGGCACGTCCATGAAAACAATGTTGCAAAGATTAATACCAACAACTAAGCCTGCCATAGAAGCATTTGAAAAAGTAGGATTATTAGAGTCTGATGGAGGAAGTGCTTTTTATGATGCTTCTGGTAAGATTAAAAGTATGGAAGAAATAGCAGAGTTATTGCATAACTCAATGAAAAATTTTACAGAAGAACAGCAATCAGTTTTACTAAATGATATGTTTGGTTCGGATGCTATTCGTGGTGGATTAGTATTAATTAAAGAAGGTGCAGAAGGTATAAGAAAAATGAGGCAGGAAATGACAAAATTTACTGCTTCAAGTGTTGCATTGGAAAAATTAAATAATGCCAAAGGTTCTATAGAACAATTAAGAGGAGCTTTTGAAACATTTCAAATAGAAGTGTTTGCTCCATTAGAACCAGCAATAACAAAAATTGCTAATGCTTTTACAGATTTATTATCTGATACTGAAGTATTAGATAGTGTAAAAGGTAGAGTAAAAGATGTATCTGATAGTATTATTAGTTTTATTGATGAACTGTCTGGAAATGAACAATTTCAACAAATGCAGTGGGGCGATAAAATAGTATTTATACTTGATAAAGCTATGGAAGCCGTAGATAAATGGGCAAGTGGTTCCGGAGGAGAACAATTTGGAAAAGTAATGACTAAGCTTGCAGAAATTGGAATTAAAGCTTTTGTAACTGCTTTACTAGGAATGATGAAAGCTTCTTTAACTGCTATTTTTGAAGGTAATTTTAGTGGGGCATTAGCATTAGCCTTAGGTGCTTCTTTTATGGGCGGTGGCAAATTATTATCTGGTCTATTCAAGGTAGGTAACAATGCACTAGACTGGGGAAAAAATGCTACAGGAAGTTATTCTCTTGGTGATGCTTATACTGGTACAGGTAAAGGAATAGGTTCTGGAATATTAAAAAAACTTCCTGTAATAGGAGCATTTATTGATGGATATAGATTAGTAAACAGTGATGATAAATTAAAAATAGGTACTGAAATTGCTAGTGGTTGGGGCGGAGCAATAGCTGGTGGTAAAGCTGGTGCAGCGTTAGGTTCAGTTATCGCTCCTGGTGTTGGTACAGTGATAGGTGGATTAATAGGTAGTATAGGTGGATATGCTTTAGGTTCTGATATTGGTGCAGGTGTAGTAGATTTTATAAGAAATGGAACAGTAGAAGAAAAAACTAATTTATTAAATAGAATGAATACAACTACTTATAATCCGTATGTATATAATTCTACGATTGATAATACTTCTGCAATTGGCAACACAAATGATGTTGATAATACTAATAATACTTTTGAGCAAATGGGACAAATGCAGACGCAAACTTCACAACTACAAATAGAAACTAATATTGAGCTTTGGAATAATTTAAAAAACACTATAACAGATATTACTGTTTCTGTTGGTGAACAAATAAACAGCTTTTCTCAATATGCTTCACAAGGTTGGACATCTTTAGGTCAGAGTGCATCTACAAACCTTGAACTTATAAGATATGGATTATTGCAAGCGGAAGAATCTATTATACAAACAACAAGTGCTGTAAGTGATGGATTTGGAGAAATGGCAACATCAGTTTCTGATTGGTGTAGTAGCATTGTAACTGATGTTACAAATTGGTTTTCACAAATTCCAGTAAGAGTTGGAACAGCCATTGATGAGGCTGTAGCAAGAGCAAATTCTGGATTATCTAATTTAAAAACTTCGGCATGGAATGCGTTACCAACTCCATTACAAAATACTATAGATTGGGGTGCTAAAAAACTTGGTATTTCAGGTTTTGCTAATGGTGGTTTTTTGGATAAAGACCAAATTATTAGGGTTGCAGAAGGTAATAATTCAGAAGTAATAATTCCATTGCATTCATCTAAACGTTCACGTGGTTTATCACTTTGGAAACAAGCTGGTGAAGCACTAGGTATAAATAGTAATTTATTTACCAATATTACTAATAATAGTTATATGCCAGCGTTAGCATATGCAATGTCTACTAATTCTAATAATTATAATGGAAATGGTAGTGCAGATAATTCTTATACATTTAATGGTATGAATATAAATATAGGAAATAACAAATCTGATGAAGAAATGGCTACTACCATTGGCTGGAAAATATTAAATGCAATAACCCGTTAATCCACAAGAAATAAAAATGCAATGGCAAAGAAAAATACAGACTGTTAATATTTTAAATTTAGGAGAAATTGATTTTACAACTGGAGATAAGCTGCAAGAAATCTCATTTGCTTCCTTTTTTCCAAAAGAATATGTTCCTACTTATTGTATGTATCCAGACCTTCCTACACCAGAAAGTGCTAATGCTGTTATGAATAATTGGAAAAGTCGTTTTAGCGACCCAGTAAAAGGATTGGCTGACCCTTTGCATTTAATAATAACTGGAGCACAAGATATAAATATGAATGTATTACTTACTAGATATGCTTCTGAAGAACGTGGAGGAGAGCCGGGCGATATTTATTTTGATGTTACTTTTAGAGAATGGAAAAATATTGCTGTTCGCACAGAAAGTGAAGAACAACAAAGTAAGCGAGTTTCTATAAAAGAACGTCCAAAACTTGTAAAAATAAAAACAGATGATGATTTATTTGGTACAGAAGAAAGTTTATGGAAAATAGCAAAACAACATTATGGAAATGGTGAAAGTTGGAGTAAGATAGCAGAAGCAAATGTTGGTAAAATAGCAAAGCAGGTGATTTTACCTTGATTGTAAAACCTAGTGTATGCCGATATGATGTAATATTACAAAATAAATATTTTTTAAGAGAATGTATACAAAGTCTAACTTTAGAAGATAGACTTGATGAAGTTGCTTATTGTGGAAAAGTAAAACTTGCTGTTCCAGATGACCAATTTACAGGACTTCCAATAATTACTCCGGGAATGGAAATTCGTGTTAGTGGTACAAAATTTGGTGAAGATAAATATTCTTATTTACTTCATCCAGGTGTAGTTTGGGATGTTGAAATTGATAATAATGCACGTAGAAATTGGAATTTAATAATTTACGACCGAACGATATATTTATCTAAATCCGAGGACCAATTTTTATTTAAAGAAGGAACAACAGCCAGCGACCGTATAAAACAAATATGTAGTGAATGGAATATACCAATATTAAATATTACAGATACAAAACAAGCCCTTGCACAAGATGTTGTAAGGGCTAAATCTTTATGGAATATTATTCAGGACCAACTAAAGGAAACCGCTGAAAAATCTGGTAAGCTGTTTACTATGCGTATGCAACCAGATGGGCTAGAATTATTTGAAATAGGTTCTAATGCAGACCCATGGGTTTTTGAATTTGCTGTTAATTTACAAAGTGTTAGACAAAAGCAAACACTTAATGGTGCAGTTACTAAAGTAAAAGTATTAGGCAAAGAAGAAAAAGGTTCTACAGCCCCAATAGAGTTTGAAACAAATGCTGATACTGATAAATACGGGACAATACAAAAAGTTATTCCGTATAAAAAAGGATTGGATACTAATGCTATACAACAAAAAGCTGCAAATACTTTAACTGGCATTCAAGAAACAGTTACAGTTGAGGCAATAGATATAAATACTATTCGCAAGGGAGATAAGGTAATTGTACAAGGTTGGGATGATGGATTATATGTAATTAGTGTAAAACATAATTGCAACAGTCCCGGAACAATGCAAATGGAGCTTGCTTCACTTGAGTATATAAGGAGGAGATATTATCGAAGCGAAAAATCCTTTTAAAGAATTAGCTGCACTTATTGATGAACAAGCTCAAAAAAGAGTTAATGAAGGATTTACAGGGCAGTGGATTACATCACAAATTGGCACAGTTACGGCTAAAGGTGTAATTATAGACGGATTTCCTTTTGAATTGACTAATATATATGTAAATCGTGCTTGTACATTATCTGAACCATATATGACCGATACAAAAAAAGTAAGTGGTGGTAGTGGAGATGCACAATATGAAAGTCATAGTCATCCAGTTATAACTCCTACTCCCATATTGCCATTACATATTGGAGATAGGGTAAAAGTAACTCCTATTAATGGTGGACAATATTGGTGTATAGATTGTGTTATAGTTCCGTTTACGGGTGGTGCTTAATTATGCCAAATTTATTTCCAACTGTTGGAGTAACTTCATCAACATACGTTGATGAAATGGCTTCTGATAAAATTAATTATGGAAAAACAGTACAATTTGATTTTGAAAAACATGAATTTATATTAAGTCCTACTGGCAGGCAAAAAACTGTTACTGGTTCACAAGCTTGGGCTGAATGGTGTGTAAAAGCCTTATCTTCTGAACGCTATAAATATCTTATTTATAGCGATAATTATGGAGAAGAAATAGATACTTTATTAGGTAAAAGTTATCCTAAAAAAGTAATTGAATCTGAAATAAAACGTATGGTAAAAGATTGTTTACTCGCAGATAAACGAACCGCAAGTGTAGATGATTTTAACTTTACATGGATTGATGACGGAATAATATTTTCTTGTTCTGTAAAAAATATTATCGGTGAAAATATTACTATATCAAGAACGGTGGTGAGACAGTGAGTGAAAGTGATATTGATTATTTAAATGGAGAAATGACAACCGAGGAAGCTATACGTAATCGTATGCTTTCTCGTATTTCTAATGAATGGGATAAAACAGAAGGCAGTTATATATATGACAGCATATCCCCAGTCTCTATTGAAATGGTATTCATAGCTATGATGGCAAAAAAAATTCTTAAACAGGGTTTTATTCAAACGGCAGAAGGAGTTTTTTTAGATTATAGAAGCGATGAACATGGGTTATCTAGAAAAGAAGCAACATATGCAACAGGAAAAATAAAAATAGTTGGTAATATAGGTGCAAAGATACCTAAAGGATTAAAAGTTGCTACAGAGGCTGATACAGTATTAGATATACAATCTGTAGAATTCCTTACGACTGAAGATGTAGTAATTTCCGAAGAAGGATATGTGTATGCATCTATACAAGCTATGACTGCTGGAAGTATTGGTAATGTAACAGCAAATAAGATTATTGTTGTTATGGAAAGTAATAGTAATATAACATCTGTAACTAATGAAGAACAAACGCTAGGTGGAACAGATATTGAATTAGATGATAATTTAAGAAGCAGAACTTTAGATTATGTACGGACACCAGGTACTAGTGGAAATGAACAAAATTATAAACAATGGGCGTTATCTGTACCTGGTGTAGTAGCTGTACATGTTATCCCCTTATGGAATGGCAATGGCACAGTAAAAGTTGTAATATTGGGCGGTGATAATAAGCCTGCTACAGAAGAACTTGTAAAAACTGTTACTGAATATATAAGTGGATATGACAATAATGGCTATAGACGTTCTCCGATTGGTGCTCTTGTTACTGTAGTTAGTGCTATACCTGTAACTATAAATATAAAAGCTAATATAGTGATAGATAAAGATGTAACTACATTAGAAAAAGTTAAGACATTATTTGAAAGCAATATGGAAGAATATATAAAAGAAAATGCTTTTAATTCTAATACAATATATATTTCTAAGATTGGAGGTATATTAATAAATACAAATGGTGTATTAGATTATTCTGATTTGCAAGTAAATGATGATAGTATAAATATACCCATTACCACTGAACAAGTTGCTGTTATTGGTGAGGTGGAACTAAGTGAAAAGTAAAAAAGGCAAAGAAATGCTTACTTTTACTGATTGGTATTATCAAGAAAGTAAAATAATGCAAAGTATTTTAGATACGCAAGGTATTGAAATAGATGCTGTACGAGATAAATTAAAGGATATTTTAAATCAATTTTATGTCGATACGGCAACATGGGGCTTAGATTTATGGGAAAAAGAGCTAAATATACAAGATACTAGCGGTGATTATGCTGAAAGAAGAAATCGTATAAAATTATATTTAGCAAAACCAGTATCCGTTACACCTCAATTTTTATGTACATTAACAAATCGATATCTAAATGATAAATCAGCTACTATTATTGAACATATACAAGATTATTGCTTTGATGTTTGCTTTAATAATGGTAGCCTTTTTGATTGGGCTGGTTTGCAAAAGGCTATAGAAATATATAAGCCAGCACATCTAGGAGTAAAATATTTTGCTTTGCAAAATGTTAGCTCTAGTATATATGTAAGTGGTGCTGTAAACAACATAGAACAAATAGAAATAGGAGTAGAAAAAGATTATAGTATAGACCCAATAACTGCTCCTATTGTTATTTATGGATTATCTAACATTGCTGAACAAATAGAAATCGGCAGTGATAATGTTATCGCTGATACTAATATAAATGTTGGTACTGATAATGTTATTTATGGATTATCCGATGTTGTGGAACAAATTGAAATTTAATATTTAGGAGGGATAGTATGTCTAAATTTCCCGATATAACCATGACAAGTGTAGGGTTTGAAATGTTAGCAAGAGCTGCTAGTGGTCAAACTGCTGATAGATTTATAGTAACTAAAGTGAAACTCGGGGATGGAGTATCCGAAGGTAATATAAGAGATTACACAGATATAATAAGTCCTAAGAAAGAAGTAACTTTAGCAGCTTTTGAAGATAAAGGAAATGGTACATTTCGATATACTTTTACTTATAACAATGAGGGTGTGAAAGTAGGATTTTACCATCGCGAAATAGGTCTATTTGCCAAAAATGGTGATACTGGTGAAGAAAAGCTTGTTGGATATACAAATGCTGGAAGTTATCCAGGTTGGATTGATGATGAAACGAGAATACAGCCATATACTAGATTGATGATTAATGTTGGCATTGGAGATACTGATAATGCTAGTGGTATGGTTGATGTAGGAAATACAGTTACCATTGAAATGCTAGATGAGCATAATAACAATGAAAATGCACATACTAATTTAATTAAAAGATTGTTTGGTTCTGCTACTGCCACAATGGACAGTGTTAAAACGAGTGTACAGAATTGGTGTAAAGAAAGTATCGCTAGTATTTTTGGTATAGCTAGTGCTACACAAACGAATGTAAAAAATAAAATATTAGAGTATGCTCAAGAGCAAATAGAAAGCTGGTTAGAAACATTAGGTATTCGATATAATATAGCTCAAAATGGTTATATTTGCCTAGGTAAATTATTTGGGGACGCAATTATACAGTGGGGAACTAATGCTTGGGAAAATCTAGATTACAATGTAGAAATAAAATTACCTACAGCTTATACTAATAAAAATTTTATTAATTTAGGTACAGTTATAGATAGCGGGGTAGACCATACAACATCTGCTACATTAACAACTACTACAGGAACTAAAACAACAATTCCATTTACTTTTACTAATATACCATTAAAAGTAAATGAATTACGTTTGTTTTGGTTATCATTTGGTCAATAAACAGTGGGGAAGTGGAAGTATAGTACAAAATTCTAATGTGTCAATTGTTTATATTCCTATTACTATTACTAGTAAATTAGTAATAGTAACTCTCGATAAAGTAAATAGAAATAATCCCGTTGTTATTGGATTTTATGCAGATGATGAAATAGATGATAAAAAAACATTAAAATTTATATTAGAAAATAATAGTACTGAAGCAAATAATACATTTTTCTGGTTTGGCTTATTTAAATAAACAGTGGGGATATTGGCAAATAAATAATGGTGGAAGTTTTGATTATAATATAAGTTTTAATACCGCTTGCTATAACGTTAATATTTGGGAAGGTGGAGCTAAATCAAACAAAGCAATGTCTTTTGCTGGTATAAGTATGGAACAAACAACAAAAACATCTGTAACAGCATATGTTACAGATTTAGTAGGTTCATCTAATCCGCAAATTGGTAATGCTTTATGGCTTGCTATAGGTAAATAATCATTTACTTATAATACACCATTTAAAAGTAAACTCATCTCGTGTACTACTCAAACATCTAACAACAAAGGATACACTAGTTGTATTATATCCAGAACATTGTATATTAAAATCTTTAGTATTATTTGCCTTATTACACATAATACTAGGCATTATGAATAAATGTTCATAATTAATACATGTTAAGGGTAATTTTATATTTGCATAAGTATAATCTTGAGTAACATCTATAATATTAGTTCCCCACTGTTCATCAACCTACAGTGGGGAATGAATAGATTAAATAATTCGTATGATGTTAATGTAGAAATGAATATTAATATAAATAATATATTTTGTGCTATAACAACAAATTGTGATAATTCTATTTCTCAAGCAGGTGTAAATATATATATATATAATCAAACGATAAAAGCTCATGGAACACAAAATCCTGGAAATGATAAATTTTTTTGGTTTGCATTAACTAAATAAACCCAACCATAAAAAGGTATTATTTGACTCTGAGGGAGTAGTTTTTTCTGTAACAAATTTTATTATTTTATTATTATCTTCTTCATCTAAATAGTATCCAAAAGTAACAGGATTATTAGTATTAACCATATCTATAGCTGTAATAAATAGTTTAGTATTTATAGCTATTGGAAGCATTACAGACACCGCATTTTGATTAGGTAGTATAGCACTAAATCCCCACTGTTTAATAGCCAATTACAAAGTAATAACTACCTCCTCCTGGTTTGGGATTAGTATAAATAATGAAGCTGTTGTTAGTAGTAACAGTAACTTCTTTTATTATTGTTGAACTTGCTTTTCCTATACTTGTTATAAAAACTTTTAATAGTTGTTTATTAAAATTCATAGGAAAAGTTACTTCCGTATTGTCGGAAGTAGTTCCCCACTGTCTATTTACTGATACAGAACCATGCAAAAGTCCAAGGTGTTGCATCAAATAAAAATCTAATCTTATTATTTTCTATTACATCGTACCCTAAATATGCACCTTGAGGATTTCCATTATTTGTAATATCTGTTGCAATTGCAAAAAATATCTTAGATGATGTTATATTTAAATTTAGTGTTATTAACGTATTACTACTATCACCATAATTTCCCCACTGTAGGTTGATACATCAACAGTGGGGAAGTGGAAGTATAGTAC
>OGWW01001338.1_pt1 | contig 13654 bp, 13 predicted proteins | sample 1576131 | NCBI WGS metagenome assembly OGWW01 (sample SAMEA3541576, study PRJEB24748) | human gut metagenome | biome: human gut; feature: human-associated habitat; material: faeces | place: China | collected 2012 | reverse complement strand
AAATAATTTCCTTTTCCACAATCTCCCTCGCACAAGCCCTTATGTTATTGAGGCACCCAGATGGTAAATACTTCGTCTGCGTGATGATGGTGATGATCATGATGATGTCCGCAGCCACATTCGTCATCATGGTCGTGATGATGATGCTCATGATCGTGGTCATGTCCGCAGCCACACTCGTCATGGTCGTGATGATGATGCTCATGATCGTGGTCATGTCCGCAGCTGCACTCCTCATCATGGTCGTGATGATGATGCTCATGATCGTGGTCATGTCCGCAGTTGCACTCCTCATCATGGTCGTGATGATGATGCTCGTGATCGTGGTCATGTCCACAGTCACACTCGTCGTCATGATCGTGATGGTGATGATGCTCATGCTCCTCTTTCAGCAGCTCATCCGCCAGAGATACCGGATGCTCCATAACCTCCAGGATTTTCTTTCCATCCAGCTTCTCAATCGGAGTGGTAATAATAGCTGCCTTCTCATTGATAGAACGAAGAAGCTCCATAGACTCCATTGCTTTCTTCTCGTCTACAATATCGGTACGGCTCATGATAATCGCGCCTGCATACTGAACCTGATTGTCAAAGAACTCGCCGAAGTTTCTCATATACATTTTGCATTTCTTGGCATCAACAACTGTAGTGTAGCTGTTCAGCTGAATATCAACATCCTCTTCCACACCCTGTACAGCCTTGATAACGTCGGAAAGCTTACCAACACCTGATGGCTCGATCAGGATACGGTCCGGATGATACTTCTCTACAACTTCCTTCAGGGAAGCACCAAAATCTCCAACCAGAGAACAGCAGATACATCCGGAGTTCATCTCACGGATCTCGATTCCGGCATCTTTCAGGAATCCCCCGTCAATACCAATCTCACCGAACTCATTCTCGATCAAAACTACCTGCTCACCTTCAAATGCTTCTTTCAGCAGTTTCTTAATAAGAGTTGTCTTACCAGCTCCAAGGAAACCGGAGATAATGTCAATCTTTACCATTTTGTATTCCCCTTTCTATTATGCCAGAAAAAGGGGACATGACCAAGTCACATCCCCTAATATATTTATCCCAATTTCACAGTTTTATGCAAATCAGCCGTTGATCATGAAGTGCATAAGCTTATCAATGTCTTCTTTCTCATATGCAACGATCTCAAGCTCCGGAATCTCACCGTTAGAGAAGATGTTTGCAAGAGATACATACTGTGATAATTTAGATTTCAGGTTCAGTCTGTCACCTTCGCCAGTTACAAGCTCTACTTTACCAGCGCAGCTGTCTACTACATCAAAAAATTTCTGAATGTCTTTAATATTAGATACCTTCATGTCAATATTCTCCTTTCAACATGTACAACTTTTTCCATTTCTTTTTGTTCGGGCTCATTATATCTCAACTTTTTCCAAATAGCAACAGGTTTTTCACCTTCTGGGAAAAAATCCCCAACAGTCACAAACAAAACCCGAATTTGCCCCATTCTTTGGGTATTTTTAATACTAAATTATCACAGCAATCTGAAAATTGTCTGTGAGAATTGTTCCTTGCGGAATTTGGCAGCTTCTAATACTGGAACACAGCAACCCCGTAAGCTGGCAGCGGATAAGCAAAGGAGAACGGACGATTGTCACAATCCTGCTTTTCTGCCTTAAATACCTTCTTCGCAGTCTGTCCGTTTTCATCCAGAACCAGTGTGTATTGTTTCTTCTTCGGCACACCAACACGGTAATCCGGACGTTCTACAGGAGTGAAATTGCATACTACCAGAAGGTTATTTCTTTTTGTAGGGGATTTCCTTACGAAGCTGTAAATACTTCTGTCCCCGTCATCTGCATTGATCCACTCAAAGCCAGACGGATCCGTATCCGTTCCATAGAGCGCAGGATATTTGCGATACATCTTCAGCAATGTCTGCACAAAATCCTTCAAATCCCGATGCTTCTCTTCCCCAAGAAGGAACCAGTCAAGTTCTCTCTCCTCGCTCCACTCTCGAAGTTGACCGAATTCCTGCCCCATAAATAAAAGCTTCTTGCCCGGATGGCAGAACATAAATGTATAAGCAGCCTTCAGATTCTTAAACTTATCATCTAGCTCACCTGGCATTTTCTCCAGCATAGACTTCTTCAGATGAACCACCTCATCATGGGAGATTACTAACACATATTTCTCACTGTAAGCATATGTCATGGAGAAAGTCATCTTATTATGGTTAAACTTACGGAAATAGGGGTCCAGCTTCATATATTCCAGAAAGTCATTCATCCAGCCCATGTTCCATTTCAGGGAAAATCCAAAAAAAAATGCTGGACAATACCAGCTCAAAAATGGTACTGTCCAGCATTCATTTAGATTTCCAGCCTGTGGCTCCCGGTTCCATTTTTCAAGTATTCCTCCGGGTCACCATTGAGAATCAGGTCTGCATACGCCAGTGGATCATTTTTCGGGGGAAGCAATGGATTCGTTCTGTTTTCCGAAGAAAACAAAAAATCCGAACTTTTCTCCGCTTTCACGGCTTCCCCGAAAGCGACCGTTTCTGTACCTTCCTTATAGTTAAAGGTAATGAGGACCTTATCATCATAGAGATAGATGGCATTGATGAAAGTATCCACCAGTGCCTGCCGCTGCTCCGGCTGGGTCATATCCAGCTTACGGAAGCGAAGCAGCCAAAAGCGGACGAACTCCTCTTTCATCTTTGGCTTAGCCAGCCGTTCCTCTGCAATGCGGGCTTGCAGTTCTTTTCGCTGATCTTCCAGAGCTTCCAGCCGCTCCTTTGTGGAGCTGGTCAGGATGCCCATCTGGATGGCGTTCAGCATATTGGTGATGCCGACTTCCGTTTCCTTCAACTGCTTTTCGTAGATAGGCAGATCCGTACTTTCCTGATTTTGCAGCTCCATGACTTTGGCGATGATGGCATTCATGGAAGCGTCATCTTCCACCAGCTTCATGGTTTCGGTCACTACCAGATCTTCCAGCCACTGTTTTCGCACAGCCTTTTTATCACAGGTCTTTTTCTTCTTGGCGGCAGCACACTTGTAATAGGTGTACATCTTCCCGGTGTGGCTGACACCGCTTTCGCCAAACATCAGCGCACCGCACTTGCCGCAGTACAGCTTTGTGGTGAGCAGATAGCTTTCCTCTGCCTTATGACGGGCAGGGGCCTTTTTATTTTTTTCCAGCTTATCCTGCACCTTATTGAACAACTCTTCCGATACCAGCGCCGGAATTGCATTGGGCTGCACCACATCCCGCAAGCGCAATTCGCCGATGTACCGGCGATTACTCAGCATCCGCTGAATCGTATTGTAGGACATCTCCCCGCCCATCGAATTCTTAATATTGTGCGCCTTTAACCAATCCCGCAGATCAGTCATGGTCGCGCCGTCTGCATACTTCTGAAACGTCTGCTCCACATACGGGGCCAGCAGCGGGTCGGGCTGGTAATGCCGGGTCTCATCGATCATGTAACCGAATGGAATCGTGCCGCCATTATAAATACCCTTGAGAGCATTCTCGGTCATGCCGCGCACGACCTTTTCAGACAGGTCAGCCGAGTAGTATTCGGCGTAGCCTTCCAGCACCGATTCCAGAATGATACCCTCCGGGCCAGCCGAAATGACTTCCGTAGCCGATACCAGCTTCACACCATTGCGTTTCAGTTGGGTCTTGTACCGGGCGCTGTCGTAGCGGTTTCGGGCAAAGCGATCTAGCTTCCAGACAATGATAACATCAAAGATGCCACGCTCACTGTCCTTGATCATCTGCTGAAACTGTGGGCGGTTGTCTGTTTTTGCAGAGATTGCCCGGTCAATATAGTGTTTGACCACCGTGAAGCCGTTCTTCTCCGCATAGGCGGTGCATTCCCGAATCTGACCTTCGATGGATTCTTCTCGCTGGCTGTCAGTGGAATAACGGGCATAGATCACGGCGGTCATGGCAAGCACCTCACTTTTACACATCATTGAACGGTGATACGTTCATCGAGTCAATGTTTCGTATAATGTATATACCATGATTTCTATTACATTTCAAATATTTCTTGCCCATTTTCCGAAAAATAGTCCATTCTCCTGATGCTGTTCCGGAGAATGGACTTATCCGCTTACACCTTATCTAACATATCCTTCAGCAGTTCATTACAAAGCTGGACGATCTGCGCGATTTCCTCTTTGCTGGCTTTGTCGTAATGTACTCCGGCCGACACCACTGCCGGGATGCACCCGGCTTTTGCAAGCGCATCGCACCATTGCTGGCAGAGGATGCCCTCCTTGTGCCTTTCAAACTGTGTCACTGTAATTTTTCCTGCCGGGTTCACGATGCCCACCGCACCGATGTGCGTTTTGTCCCCGCCAAAAAGGCCGATCTGCACCCCGCCATCCGTGACCGTGGCATCCACCATGATGTTTTTTCCACGGAATGTCCGCTCTGCGTGGAAGGTTTTCATTCGTCCATCCCCTCCCACTCGCACAGTTCGTTGTCAAGGTCGAACTGGCTCAGGATGCGCTGCACCGTGTGGCGCGTCATTTCCTGCACCGTTGCCGGATGGTTATAATAGGTCTGCATCGGCGGCAGGATCACCGTCCCGTAGCGGCTGGCCTTGCACAGATTTTCCAGATGCAGGGTGGAAAGTGGGCTTTCCCGTGCCACCAGCACCAGCTTGCGGCGTTCCTTCAGCATACAGTCTGCTGCGCGGAGCAGCAGATTATCGCTGTAGCCGGATACGATGCCTGCCACGGTTTTCATGCTGCAGGGGCACACCACCATGCCAAGGCTTTTCCAGCTGCCACTGGCCGGTGCAGCTCCAATGTTCGCATTGTCATGGGTGAAGTCTGCCAGTGCGGAAATGTCTGCGGCAGTCAGCCCCATCTCCTGCCGCAGGGTCATTTCGCCGCCGCGGGTCAGGATGAGATGGGTCTCCACCTCCGGGTCAGCCTGCAGCGCCCGCAGCAGCTCTACCGCCAGCGGCGCACCGGATGCCCCGGACACGCCAACGACCAGTCGTTTTTTCATAGGGAAACTCCTCACAGTTCAAAATCCGGCAGCCAGTGTTTCGGGTCCACCTCTTTGAAGGCAGCGCGCTTGAACGTTTCTTTCAGTGCAAACGGCACCGTGCAGTCAAAGATGGTCTTGGTGGAGCAGCCCACATCCCGGATGGAATCGGTATATTCCGGGCAGGAACTGGGATCCAGCGGATGGCACCGCACTCCGGGGATCGTGATGATGTCCCGGTCACCCTGAAAACGGGTGTTCATCGCCCACAGCACATCGTTGGTGTCAAAGATGTCCACATCCTCGTCCACCAGAATGACGTGCTTCAACTCCGGGAAGGCGCTGAACGCCAGCAGAGCCGCCTGCCGCTGTTTGCCCTCGTCGGTGTGGACAGTCTTTTTGCACTGCAGGATGGCCATATACTTGCCGCCGCCTGCACGGTGGGAATAGACGTTGAGCACCTTGCCGGGCAGGGCCTTGTCGATCAGGTTCAGGATGCTGGCTTCGGTGGGGATGCCCGCCATGTTGACGTGCTCCTCGCTAGGGCCGATGCAGGTCTGCATGATGGGGTGCTTGCGGTGGGTGACCGCTTTGACCTTGAGCAGCCAGCACTCGTGGCTGGCATGACCGTTGTAACCGGGGAACTCCGGCATGGCATAGCCGGTGTGGCTGTTCTGATCCTCGATCACATGGTTGCTGCCGGGCACAATCTCTCCCTCAATGACATATTCCGCGTTGGCGATGGCGTTTTCCTTCACGGTCAGGCAGGGGCACAGCTCCACCGGACGTTTACGCAGTGCACCTGCAATGCTCAGCTCATTGAATCCTAGCGGTGTCGTGGGCGGCTCAAAGCAGGCGGTCACCTCAATGGCCGGGTCCACGCCGATGGAAACGGAGATGGGCAGCGGCCGACCCAACTCGGTGGCACGCTCTGCCATGGCCCCGATATGGCGGCTGCCCGGCTGCAGAAAGATGGAAAGTTCATCTTTGGACTGGATGCACATCCGGTGGATGGTCACATCCGAAAGCCCGGTGTCCGGGTGGGTGGCATAGCACATGCCCAGCGTGATGTAGGGGCCGGCATCCACCGGGGTATTGGTCGGAGCGGGTACCAGTTGGAACAGGTCAAAATCCGGGTCGGTGGCCTTGTGCACCACTTCCTGACAGGGAGCCGGTTTATCGGTCACCACCGGCTGGATGGGCGCTTTGGCGCACTCGCAGAGCAGGTGGCCCAGTTCTTCCTTTTTCGCACCAAACAGATTTGCCACCCGCTGACGGCTGGCCAGCACGCCAATGGCAACGCTGGTGTCCGGGTGACCCTTGATGTTGTGAAACACCATAGCCGGGCCATCCACCTTTGTGGGACGCATAACCGTGCCGCCTGCGCCCACATAGCGGTACACGCCGGACAGCTCTGCCGCCGGGTCCACCTCCACATCCGTTTCCACCAGCTGCCCCGGGGTCTGGCGCAGCACCTCCAGTGCCGTGCGCAGGTCCAGGATTTCGGTTCTATGATCCATAGATAAATTCTCCTTTACTTGGATTTATTATGCCGCAAATCAGATACTTTCCTAAAATATGACCGCCTGTACAACTCATTTTAGAGTATTCGGGCGGTCATTTCAAAAGAAAAAGTGATGAGATATCAGCAGAAAGTCTGGTTGCTTTCTCTGTCGCAGGGGTTATCTTTCAAGCATCTTCCATATCAGAAACGATCGGTGTAACCCTTACGAAGCTGCTGATAGATTTGCTTTAGACAGCTGTCCTCGACAGACGATTTCCACAGCCGGTTGGTCAGGAAGTCGTCAATCGACAGGCCCCAGGTAATCCAGTCATGGGCACCGGATACCACTTTGTAACTCACATTGCCGCCCAAAGCCGCCATTTCTTCATAAAGGTTCTTCGTATTGCTTTCGCGCCAATCCAACTCGCCACAGTAATAGCTGACATTCGTTGCCTGGATATCTGTTAAGTCAGCTTGTGCGGCACTTAATGGAAATTGACGTCCTACCGAGCAGATTCCCACATAGGAAAATTTCTCTGGAATCGTCTGAAGCAGCTTTTCGCTCATGGAGCCACCTGCCGACAAACCAAAGACCGCCCGATCCTCTGCGCTGGAAGAAACTGGATAGTTTTCTTCCATATACGGAACGATCACGTCTGCAATGTTTCGCGCAGCATCCTCCAGATTGCCCAGATTGTTAAAGGGCGAATTGTTGTCCATGGACACCACGATCACATCCGTGAGTTTACCGTCTTTATACAGATTGTCCAGAATGTTCTTCAGGTTGCCAACACCAAACCAATCTGTCTCACTGCCACCAGAGCCGTGACTGACGTACAGGGTCTTATAGGTCTTGTTTTCGTTATAATTGTAGGGCAGATAGATAAGAAGCGCTTGTTCCAGCCCGCTGCTTGCGGTCACACTTGCCTTCCGCAGTGTACCCTGGTACTTTTCTTTAACCGGATAGAAATCATTCATTTCGGTCGGCGCATCCGCAGCAGTGCCAACATAAACAATGCTCTGACCTGCCAGTGTACTGACCACGTTAGCAGGCACATCTGCGGGATTGGCCGGATCATCGGACTGTTTTGTGCTGCCGTTGGCGTAGGTCAGAATATACTTATATACATACTGCTGCGCCGGAAGCGGCATGGAAACGCTCCAAATGCCTTCGTCTACCTTTTCCATTTCATACAGAATGCCTTCCCGACTGGTCAGGCCAGGCGCGTTGTTCTGCGCAGTCGTCATACCCACCCGGTACTCGTAAGCGCTCTTGGGCACAAGCCCTGCCGACTGATTGGGACGTCCAGCCTCAGCGTAAACCTTACAATCTTCCTGCGTGTAGAAATTCATATTGCCGCCGACACTGACCGATTGAATCGAAGCATCATTGCTGCAAAACGTAAATGTCACCTTGAATCCGGCATCCGCATAAGCCGCTCCATATTCACCTTCCAGATCCTCTGCCGTGGGCTTGGTCACGGTAACGCCCGGCGTGTAATTTACCTGTTTAGATATGATGCCCGTCTGCGTCTCAAGGAAAGGAACAGCAGCAAAGGTTGGAAGTGCCAGACCGTTCAATGCAACCACAGCAGCAAGCACTAAAGAAGCCAGTTTTGTACTTTTTTTCATAAAAGATTCCTTTCTCTTTCAATACTCTTTTCAGCGGCACAGATCGTCGATCCAGCCAAACAGCTCGTCCAAATCATAATCGCCGCTGTGGGGCAGACCCCATGGATAAGCAAAATCCACATCGAATCCGTGATTTTTCAAGGTCGTCGCAAGGATGAAGGGGATCGCCAGCGAAGTGTCCCGGTCGTAGGCTCCATGCCGGATGCGCCAGTGCTTTGCCGTATCCGCTTTGCCGATGAAGGTCAGCGGATTCATTTTGGCGATCAGCTCCGGTTCGGCCAGCGTACCGCCTACGGTATCGTGTGCCTGGCTGTATGCGGTAAAGTGGCAGCGCTCGATGCTTTCTGTGCCAAATTCCTCATTTTCCGGCGACATCATATCCAGTGCGTCAAAGGCCGGTGCGGTTTTCATGCGCAGGATCGCACCCCGGAAGCCGTCCCAGTCCAGTGCCGTCACCCGGCCATCTTTGATGGTCAAATAGGTCTGCTGCTCCACTTCACTGCCTTTGACCGCCAGCATGGAAAGTTTTTGTGCCGTGTGATGGGTCTCCAGTTCCCGCTGGGCCGACTGCTGCACAGCGGCCTTGACGGCTTCCAGAAAGCTGCCGTTCCCGTTTTCATCCAGCGTCAGCGGATGGCCTGCCGCATCCTTCAGCCCAAGGCTGTTCAGGTAGGTCGGGAACAGCGCTTTCAGTTCCCGGGAGGTCTGCTTCTGCTGCTCGGTCTGGGTGCCGGTGGTGCCCTTCTGGACGATTTTTCCGTCCTTCACGCTCATGCGCAGGGTGCTGAAATCATCGTAACCGCAGAACATCCATTCGTAGGCTGTATCGGCATTTTCCAGATTGTGGATGGGGCAGAAGCAGTTCGCCGCAAAAACGTTGTCCCGTTCTTCCAGTGCACCGATCGCGGTCAGCTCTGCGGCATACGCTTCACTGTTGCCGCTGGCACCGGCCAGTGCCGACAGAGCGCCGCCTGCACTGGTGCCATTGGTGATGATGTGCTCGGTATCACCGGGCAGCTGTGCCTTGTTGTGCCGCAGCCAGCGGATGCCCGCTTTCAGGTCCACCACAAACGCCGGAGCCTTGCCCACGCTGCGGCCGGTTTCTGCTTCGGATTCCGCTGCTTTTGATCCTTCAAAAAATTCCGTGTTCCGGTGGCCGGAGGTGCGTCCCCGCACGCCGATGCAGGCCACAACATAGCCATGTGCCAGCGCACAGAGGGCCGCGTTCGGGTGCCCGAAGCGATCCGGCCCCGGGCAGTCTGCCGGGCCGGGCAGGTAGCCGCCCACCGTATTGGGCAGGAAGATGGGCGCCGTGTGCAGGGTATAGCCGTTGTGGTGTGCACCTGCGTAATAATCCTCCGGCACATAGAGGTTCAGTTTCTGGATTGGGTCGGCGGGTGCGGCACAGTATTCCAGTCCTTCATAAGCCCGGTATTGCACCGTTACGCCTTCCAGCGCACAGCACTTCACGACATATCCATCCGGATCAAAACACAGAGCCTTTCCCATGAAAATTTTCTCTCCTCTTATCATTATTCCGTATTCAGTCGGTCTGCCGCTCACCATTTTGCGTCCTGTGCAGCGGCATAGAAAATATTGCCATATTTTCCGGGATGCTCCTGCGGACGGCCTGCAAAGCCCGGCACGCCCATCATCTGCATCGGAATGGCGGCATCCCGGCCCGCCAGAATCGCTTCCGTCAGTTCCAGATTGTCCTGCAGGATGCGCTTATCGGACCAGAATACACCATGGTTGCGCAGCACCGTGTCGAACTGACCCTCCCATCTCTGCAGGCCCTGCAGTGCCTCTGCATACGTCGGGAGCATCTCCCGCTTGAGCAGCGTCATCTCTCCGCAGGCGTCTCCGAAGATGGCCGTGCGGTCTTCCGGGATAAGAAATACCATCATGCCCGCCGTGTGGCCCGGGACCGGGATCGCCTGTACCCGCACATCGCCCAGATCCAGCACGGCGTTATCTTCCAGCGGGCAGTAAGGTGCTGTACGGCTGGGCTGCAGCAGTTCTGGCGCAAATCCTTCCGGTGCTCCATCCGGCCCGTCGAGGATCTCCTCGTACCGGCGTTGCCAGATGTTATGCTGCTTTTCCAATGCAAAATCTGCCGGACTCAGCCAGACCGTTTCAAATTGCGCCGAGCCTCCCGCATGATCCAGATGGCCGTGGGACAGCCAGACCCGATAGGGCGTTGTGACATTCTGCTCCACAAAGCCTCTCAGATCGCCGATGCCAAAACCCGTGTCCAGCAGGACCGCTTCGTGGGTTCCCTGAACCAGATAGACGCAGACTCCGCAGGGAAGAATGATCCGGCTGATGTGCCGCGTTACTGACTGGAGCTTGAAGAAATTTTGCATTGTGAACCTTCCTTGTAAACGCCCGGAGGGGGCAGACCGGGGAAGCTTCCCTTTGGTCTGTCCCCTCGGAGCTGATTGTATCAGAGTTTCTTCTCTGCCTCAAAATCGTATGTGACCCACTGGACGATGAAGCAGAACAGCATTCCGATGCCGGTACCGATCAGTGCCTTGACCAGATCGCTCAGGTCACCGGTCGGGTTGACATAGTTTGCAAAGCCGAAAATGCCGCTGCCGCCGAACAAATAGATCTTTGTCCGCAGAGCACCCATCACGGCACCGCCAACAGCACCGGACAGGATATTGATGACATAGGGTTTCTTCAACGGGATCAGGATGGAGTACATCAAAGGCTCACCGACACCGCATACCTGAGAAATGAAGGATGGCAGTGCCAGATCGCGGACCTTCTTGCTGCGGGTGCGCAGGGTGATGCACAGGCCCTGTGCCACACCGATCATCGGGCCGATGCCGCCGGAAGCCATGATATAGTCAAATCCGTTGATGCCGATGTTGGACAGTGCCAGAGAGATGATGACCCAGTGCAGACCAAACATAACCAGTACGCCGAAGCCACCGCCGACCAGAGCACCCGCAATGATGCCGCCGACAATGCCCATCTCATACAGGGCCTTCACCAGCATGAAGATCGCGCCGCAGATACCCTGCGAGACCGGGCCGATGACGATATAGGTCAGCGGAACGGTGATCAGCAACACTAGAACCGGGGTCAGGATGCCGCGGATCACTTCCGGCAGGGATTTCTTAAAGGCCTTTTCCAGTTTAGCAGCCACATAAACGGCCAGCATGATTGGGATGATGCTGGAAGTGTAGCCGCTGCCCGGCATGATGATGGGAATACCAAACAGGGTATTGTAATAGTCCATGGCAAACGGCGTACCTGCCAGGATCGTACCAGCCACTTCCATCGTGGAGCCGATGTTCACCATGGCCGGGTAAACCAGTGCCGTGCCGATCGCAGCGCCCAGGTACTCCGAGCACTTGAAACGACGGGCTGCCGAGAAGCCCAGCAGGATGGGCAGGAAGTAGAAGAAGCCGTCACCGACTGCATACAGCAGCATGTATACGCCGCTGGTGGTCGAGACCCAGCCCAGCGATGCAAACAGCGAGATCACACCTTTGATGATACCGGCTGCGGTCAGGATGCCAAGGGTCGGTGCCAGAACACCGGACATGGTATTCATCAGCGTATTGATGGGGTTGTGCTTCTGCCCGTCTGCCACGTCATTTTCCTCTACAGCGGTGCTGATGCCGTAAGTCTCGCAGATCAGATCATACAAAGCATCCACCTTGCTGCCGACAACGACCTGACATTGTCCGCCAGCCATGATCAGCTGGATCACGCCCTGTGTTTTACGCAGGGCATCCTGATCCACCTTGGATTCATCTTTCAGGGTAAAACGCAACCGCGTAAAGCAGTGCGCCAGATTGACTACATTCTCTTTGCCGCCAACTGCTTTGAGCACGTTTTCGGCGATCTGTTTGTTGGTTGCCATGTAAAAGTCCTCCTTCGGTTTCCAAACGACCACAATATCAGGATCGACTCTTCATGAAACGCTTCCTGTTGACCGGTCAAAGCATTTTCGGAAGTTTCATTCACTTGAATCAAATATTTTATATCAAAATATTCAGAAGTTGTAAATATCTGTTTTAAACAAAGATTTTCTGCTTTCTTGCGCATATCCACCAATTTCCGGCGATATCTGTCTGACACGCATCTCTTTTTCGCGTTCCGCAGCATGATTTTTTCGGAGCCCTTGCATTTTTGCCTTCTTTTCGATATGATAGAATCAAATATTCGATACAGCACCTGTAAATACCAAGGAGATATCCTTATGAATCCGCTTCAACTCATGGAAATGCACCGCTCCGATTTCACCCCGAATGATCTGGCCATCTATCAGGCCATTCTGGAGAACCCGGATCAGGTCGTCTATAAAACTACCAGCCGCCTTGCCGAGGACTGCGGTGTTTCGCAGCCGGCACTCTCCCGCTTTGTCAAAACGCTGGGCTATAACCGCTATCAGGATTTCCGGGCCGACGTGAGCACCTGGCTTGCTGTGCAGGCCGAGCAGACAGCGCAGGGCTCTAACCACACCGGCTATTTTCACCGGTTATACCAGCTTTTGCAAAACTCTGAAAAGCTTCTGACACCTGCCTACTTGCAGGAGTTAGCGCAATACATCAACAACCACGCCAACATTTACGCCACCGGCCTTGCCAAGAGCTTCCAGCCTGCACAGCTGTTCGAGATTCTGATGCGGAAGAAGCGCCGCACCGTGCGGGCTGTTGCCAATGATTTTTTGGGAGAGACCTCTGCCTATATGGACGATAACGATCTTCTGATTCTGTTTTCCGTCAGTGGACGTTCGGAGATCATGCAGAGCATCCAGCACACCACCGGTAAAATATTGCTCGTCACCGCAAATCCGCACCCGGCCTGCGCCGAAAAAATCGGCCGCAGTGTCGTTCTGCCTTATTCCACTTGTGACCCCGAGGCCAGTTCGGTTTCTCCGGTGCTGTTCGATATCTTCGTAGAACTGCTGGTGGAGTATCTGTGACCATACCACACCAGCCTGCTCTTCTATCATATCTCTTACCAAGCAGACAGGAACATCTCTGTCTGCTGTTTTCATTTTCACCGTGCCATAAGTCCTACTATCACGCTTTATTGCAATAAAATTTACAAAACCATATTGACGCACCCACGCTTCCATGATGCCCTTTATTCCAAATCCTGCTGACAAAAGTGGTGGTTCTCACCGTGATAACCACCACTTTCAGCGGATGATTGCCCAGAAAGAACGCACCGCCCCGCAACACACCCGATCATTTTGCCGCCGTTTCACCCCGACAAAATCCTTCGCCTGTACTGCGTGGGCGGTATTTTTCTTTTCCGGGAAGCTGAACCTTGAATCCTTCATAAGCCGTCTGAACGTGATACCGGCTTTTCAGCCAACGCTGCTGCAAAACAGGGGCAGGAACTTCGTTCGGAGCAAACGGCAACCCCCTTACATGAGCAGCACCACCTCTACTTATTTTTGCGTCTTAACCATTCGGAAACAATTACCAGAAATGTGTTTTGAGCGAAGCGGTAGAGGGCAAGAACCGTCCCGTGGCCACAAATTTTCAATTCTTGAAAATT
>OGWW01001306.1_pt1 | contig 13843 bp, 18 predicted proteins | sample 1576131 | NCBI WGS metagenome assembly OGWW01 (sample SAMEA3541576, study PRJEB24748) | human gut metagenome | biome: human gut; feature: human-associated habitat; material: faeces | place: China | collected 2012 | reverse complement strand
AGGTCAACGTGATCTTTTTCCCGATCGCGTTCCTGAACATCAACTCCGAACCCCATTTAATATAGTTGAATCTGACTTTTATGAAATTTTTTCAAATGAAGAAGGTGTTTAATATGCCATATTTTCAAACTATATTTATTTATGAGGGAGACACTGATGAGTTATATATTAGAAAATTAATAGATAAATTATGCCCTGAATTAAAAAATGGTAATAAATTAACTTTTATTTCTATGAATGGAAAAACAAATTATTTAAAAATGGAAAAGAAAATTGAAGAAAGAAAAAATAAATTTTCTGGAAATTCTAAAGTTATTTTTGTAATAGATACTGATAACATGTCTTCTAATCCAGATGATTTAAAATTATTTAAAGAAATAGAGAGATATACAAACCAAAAGGAATATCTTCTTATATTTTTTAATCCAGATATAGAAGAAGTTAAAAAATTGATATTATTAAAGAGTTGATATCTAAAAAGGAGAAGGGAAATGAAAAAATACATCCTTTTTCTGATGGAAATGGAAGAACAGGTAGATTGATAATGAATTTTGAACTTATGAAAGCAGGATACCCTATTTGCATAATAAAAAATGAAGATAGACTAGAGTATTATGAAAGTTTAAATGAAGCTCAAGCAAATAATAACTATGATGAAATAGTAAAATTTGTTGAAGAAAGCTTAGAAAAGACTTTTGAATTTTACTTTGAACATATTTCTAATAATTGGCAGGAAGAATTTGAAATATTTTGTAAGGGAGGAAATATATGATAACAACTCTATGTTATTTAGAAAAAGAAAATAAATATCTTATGTTGCATAGAACAAAAAAAAGAAAATGATATAAATAAAAATAAATGGTTAGGAGTGGGAGGAAAATTAGAAAAGGGTGAAACTCCTGAGCAATGTCTAATAAGAGAGGTAAAAGAAGAAACAGGACTAGATTTAATAGATTATGTTCATAGAGGCATAGTAATTTTTAACTATAATGATGATGAGCCACTAGAGATGTACTTATATACTTCTAAAAATTTTTCTGGAGAAATCCAAGAATGTTCAGAAGGAGATTTAAAATGGATAGATAAGTCTGAAATCTATAAGTTAAATCTTTGGGAGGGGGATAGAATTTTTTTAGAGTTGTTAGAAAAAGATGCTCCTTTTTTTCACCTAACTCTTAATTATGAAAACGATAATTTACTGTCATCAGACTTGAAATTTGTTTAAAAATAAAATAGCAGAAACACAAAAAATTTGTTATAATTAAAAGACTAAAAATTATTTTATGTTTGATATAGTGAGGTAAATAAATGTTTATAGATGAAGTTATTATAACAGTTAAAGCTGGGAATGGTGGAGACGGTTCAGCAGCTTTTAGAAGAGAAAAATTTATTCAATTTGGAGGTCCAGATGGTGGAGATGGAGGAAAAGGTGGAGATGTAGTCTTTGTGGCCGATTCTAATATCAATACTCTTATTGACTTTAAATTTAAGAAATTATTTAAAGCTCAAAATGGAGAAAATGGACAAAAGAAACAAATGTATGGAAAAAAAGGTGAAGATTTAATTATTAAAGTTCCAGTTGGAACACAAGTTAGAGACTTTACAACAGGAAAATTAATTCTTGATATGAGTGTAAATGGAGAGCAAAGAGTTTTACTAAAAGGTGGAAAAGGTGGATATGGAAATGTACACTTTAAAAACTCTGTAAGAAAAGCTCCAAAGATTGCAGAAAAAGGTGGAGAAGGAGCAGAAATAAAGGTTAAGCTAGAATTAAAACTTTTAGCTGATGTGGCTCTTGTTGGATATCCATCAGTTGGAAAATCAAGTTTTATAAATAAGGTTTCAGCTGCAAATTCTAAGGTAGGAAGCTACCACTTTACAACTCTTGAACCAAAACTAGGAGTTGTTAGATTAGAAGAAGGAAAATCTTTTGTTATAGCAGATATACCAGGACTTATTGAAGGTGCTCACGAAGGTGTAGGACTAGGAGATAAATTCTTAAGACATATTGAAAGATGTAAAATGATCTATCATATAGTTGATACTGCTGAGATAGAAGGTAGAGATTGTATTGAAGATTTTGAAAAAATCAATGAAGAATTAAGAAAATTCAGTGAAAAATTAGCAAATAAAAAGCAAATAGTTATTGCTAATAAGATGGATTTAATTTGGGATATGGAAAAATTTGAAAAATTTAAAAGCTATTTAGCAGAAAAAGGAATTGAAATTTATCCTGTATCAGTACTTTTAAATGAAGGTTTAAAAGAAATTTTATATAAAACTTATGATATGTTATCTAAAATTGAAAGAGAACCTTTAGAAGAAGAAGCAGATATCACAAAACTATTAAAAGAATTGAAGATAGAAAAAGATGACTTTGAAATAACAAGAGATGAAGAAGATGCAATAGTTGTTGGTGGAAGAATAGTAGATGATGTTTTAGCAAAATATGTAATAGGTATGGATGATGAATCACTTATCACTTTCTTACATATGATGAGAAATTTAGGAATGGAGGAAGCTCTACAAGAATTTGGTGTACAAGATGGAGATACAGTAAAAATAGCAGATGTAGAGTTTGAATATTTTGAATAGGGCTATTGTCATAGCAGGACCTACTGGAGTTGGAAAAACCAAAATCTCAATAGATTTAGCAAAATTATTAAATGCTGAGATAATTTCTTCCGACTCTGCTCAAGTCTATAAAGGCTTAAATATTGGAACTGCTAAGATAAGTGAAAAAGAAAAGCAAGGAGTAGAACATCATTTAATAGATATAGTTGAGCCAATAGCAAAATACAGCGTTGGGAATTTTGAAAAAGATGTAAATAAGATATTAAATCAAAATCCTGAAAAAAATTTTTTAATGGTTGGAGGAACAGGACTATATATAAATTCAGTGACTAATGGTTTATCTCTTTTACCAGAAGCAGATAAAAAAACTAGAGAATATTTAGCAAGTTTAGATAATCAAACTTTGCTTGAATTAGCTTTGAAATATGATGAGGAAGCGACAAAGGAAATTCACCCTAATAATAGAGTCAGACTTGAAAGAGTGGTTGAAGTTTTTATGCTAACTAATCAAAAATTTTCAGAGCTTTCAAAAAAGAATATTAAGAACAATAATTTTAGCTTTTTAAAGATAGCCTTGGAAAGAAACAGAGAAGAACTTTATGAAAGAATTAATAAAAGAGTAGATATAATGTTTGAAGAAGGCTTAGTTAAAGAGGTAGAAAATCTTTACAAGATATATGGTGAGAAATTATATAGTTTAAATATAATTGGTTACAATGAAATTATAGATTATTTTAAAGGAATTATTAGCCTTGATGAAGCAAGTTACAAAATTAAATTAAATTCAAGGCATTATGCTAAAAGACAATTTACATGGTTTAAGGCAGATAAAGAATATATGTGGTTTAATCTTTCTGATATTTTAGAGGAAGAAGTTGTTAAAAGAGTACACACATTGTTTAATATCAAGTCTTGATTTAATTATTTTTCTATGATATGATTAAAAGGTAGAGGTGTCTATTATGAAAAAAATAATATTATTAATTGCAATGTTTTTTTTATTAATATCATGCTCTAATAATAACTATGTGCAAAAAGGTTTTTCTCAAAATGAAAAACAAGCATTGATTTTATTTAAAGACAAGATAAAAAGTAATTTAAGTGAAAATAATCTTGCTTACATTAAAGAGAACACAAAAGATAGTTATAGAAACAGATATATTTTAGAAAAATTGCAGAATATCGACTTTACAAAATTGAATATATTTGTATCTCAGCCATCTTATACAACTGAGTATCCTAGTTCAATATTAGCTCTGAATATGAACGAAGATACTTATTATTTTGATTTGATGTTTGTCTATGACATTCAAAATAAGAAATGGTTAATATTTGACTTAAAAGAAAAGGAGTGAGCCTATGAACAATTTTGATGAAGAAATAAATAAAATTAAAATATTTATTCCATCTTTTTTAGAAGGCTTATCCACAGTTAGAGCTATGATCAGAGTTTATCTCAGAGAACATAATATAAGTGAGTTAGATGAAATACAGCTACTTTCAGTTGTAGATGAACTGACTACTAATGCAGTAGAACATGCTTATAGTGATAGTCAAGGTGAGATAGAAGTAGAGCTAAATTATTATAATGAGACTATTTTCTTAACTGTTGAAGACTTTGGTAGAGGTTTCGATGAAAGTTTAGATAGTAAAGAAGATGGTGGGTTTGGTTTATCAATTGCTAGAAAGTTAGTGGATGTTTTTGAAATTAAAAAGAAAAGTAAAGGTACTATTATTAAGGTAGAGAAAAAGATTAAGGAGGCAGTATAAAATGGAAAATAACTTTGAAATTTTAGAAAGAGTGAAAGATGACATACAAATCATAGAAATTAACGGAGAACTAGATGCTTTTGTTGCCCCTAAATTAAAAGAGACTTTTAGTAAACTTATTGAAAAAGACATCAATAAGTATATTGTTGATTTTAAAGGACTTATCCATATCAACAGTCTAGCTATGGGAATTTTAAGAGGAAAGTTACAAGTGGTTAGAGAAATGGGTGGAGATATTAAGATAGTAAATCTTAATAAACATATCCAAACTATATTCGAAACCATTGGTCTGGATGAAATATTTGAAATATACAAAAACGAGGAAGAAGCATTAAAGAGTTTTAAATAAAGTAATCTGAAGGGGTAGTGTATGAATTTATTGATATTTTTAGGCTTAGCTTTATTAGCCTTAGCTTTAATCTTTACAATATTCTTTAAGAAAACTGTTATAGATAGACAAATTGAAAAGCTAACTGATTTAGAAGATGAAGTAGAGAAATCTAAATTAAAGGCTAAAGAAATTCTTGAAGAAGCAGAAAAAGATGCTGTTTCTAAAGCAAAAGAGATTGAATTAAAGGCTAAAGAAAAAGCTTACCAAATAAAGGAAGAGGTTGAAAAAGAAGCTAGAAATTTAAAAAATGAGATAGCTCAAAAAGAAGCTAGAATAGTAAAAAAAGAAGAAATTTTAGACGGAAAAATCGAAAAAGCGGAAAACAAAAGCTTAGAGTTAGAAAAAATTAATAATGAACTTGAAGCAAAAAGAAAAGAAATTGATGAATTAAAAGTTAAACAAGAGGAAGAACTTTCAAGAGTAAGTGAACTTACTAAAGCAGAAGCAAGAGAAATTCTATTACGTAAAATAAGAGAAGAGCTTACTCATGATATGGCTATAACTATAAGAGAGTTTGAAAATAAACTTGATGAAGAAAAAGAAAAAATTAGCCAAAAAATTCTATCAACTGCTATAGGAAAAGCTGCAGCAGATTATGTAGCAGATGCAACAGTATCTGTTATCAATCTACCTAATGATGAAATGAAAGGTAGAATAATTGGTAGGGAAGGAAGAAATATAAGAACAATAGAAGCCTTAACAGGGGTTGATGTTATTATAGATGATACTCCAGAAGCTGTGGTACTTTCATGTTTTGATGGAGTTAAGAGAGAAATTGCAAGACTTACAATAGAAAAATTAATTACTGATGGTAGAATACACCCAGGTAAGATAGAAGAGATTGTAAATAAATGTAGAAAAGAAGTTGAGAAAGAAATAGTTGCTGCTGGTGAGGAAGCTTTAATAGAACTTTCTATACCATCTATGCATCCTGAAATTATAAAAACTTTAGGTAGACTAAAATATAGAACAAGCTATGGTCAAAATGTATTGACTCATTCAATAGAAGTTGCAAAAATTGCTTCAACAATGGCTGCTGAAATAGGAGCTAATGTAGAACTTGCAAAAAGAGGAGGTCTACTTCATGATATAGGTAAGGTTTTAATAAACGAAATAGAAACTTCACATGCTATTGTTGGTGGAGAATTTATAAGGAAGTTTGGTGAAAAACAAGAAGTTGTAAATGCTGTAATGGCTCACCATAACGAAGTTGAATTTGAAACTGTTGAAGCTATCCTTGTTCAGGCTGCTGATGCTGTATCTGCATCAAGACCTGGAGCTAGAAGAGAAACTTTAACTGCCTATATTAAGAGATTAGAAAATCTTGAAGAAATTGCTAACTCTTTTGATGGAGTTGAATCGTCATTTGCTATTCAAGCAGGTAGAGAATTAAGAATAGTAATCAATCCTGATAAAGTTAGTGATGATGAAGCAACTTTAATGTCAAGAGAAGTAGCTAAGAAAATAGAGAATACTATGCAATATCCAGGGCAAATTAAAGTTACTATTTTAAGAGAAACAAGAGCAGTGGAATATGCAAAGTAATATTTAATTAAATTTTAGAGGACTTTTTTAGGAGTAAAAGCTAAAAAGGTTCTCTTTTTTCTATTGTAATACTATTCATTTTATGTTAAAATAATGTTATATAGAAGTTTCAATTTTTTAAGAAGTATTAAAGATTAATGCTTAAGAAGAACTATGGAGGTGTTTTTTATGTCAGAATTAGGAAATATAAGAATAGCAGATGAAGTGGTAAAAACTATAGCAGCAAAAGCAGCAGTAGACGTTGAAGGTGTGTACAAATTAGCTGGTGGAGTTGTAGATGAAGTTAGTAAAATGCTTGGTAAAAAAAGACCTACTAATGGAGTTAAAGTTGAAGTTGGAGAAGTAGAATGTAGTATAGAAGTTTATCTAGTTATTAAATATGGTTATAAAATTCCTAAAGTTGCTGAAGATGTTCAAAAAGCAGTTTTAGAAGAAGTATCTAAATTAAGTGGATTAAAAGTTGTTGAAGTTAATGTTTACATCCAAAATATTAAAGTAGAAGAAGTAACAGAAGAAGAAACAACTGAAGAATATGAAGTCTAATTTTAGGTGGTATGTATTATGTTGAAAAAATTAATATTTTTCTTTGCTTGGATAGGGATATTTCTAATGTCTCTAGTAGCTTTAAACTATATACTTTTACCAAGTCAACTTTTATTTGACAATCCTTATGCTGAAAAAATAACAAGTTTTGAATATAAGATAGCTGTTTTAGTTATAGCTGCTCTATATCTTTTTATATGTGTTATCAAATTCTTTAGTTTATTTGAAAGAAAAAAAGATTATGAAAGAAAAACTGAAAATGGTACATTAAAGATATCAAAGGCTACAATCAATAATTATGTTATGGATTTATTGAGAAAAGATCCTGATATAACAGGTATAAAAGCAGTTAGTGATTTAAAAGGTAATAAATTTTTAATTCATATAAAATGTGAATTACTAGCTAAGATGAATGTAGCTAATAAGATTTCATCTCTTCAAAGTCTTATTAAAACAGACTTAATGGAAAATTTAGGTGTGGATGTTAATAAAGTTACAGCTAATATAGTAAAAATTGAAGCTAGAGAAAAAGTAAATAATGAACAAACTTCTAATGAAGTCCCTACTGTAAATGTTGAGGGAGATAATGTAGAGGTGAGTAACTAATGTTGCCAGATAATATTTTAGAAGTTTTATTAGAAAAAATAATCAATAATTGGAGAAAAGTCTACGGGTCTATTTTAGGCTTCATAGTTGGGCTAACTGTAGTCAATTACGGTGTATTAAAGGCTATTGTAATCTTTGCATTTGCTTTTATAGGCTATAAGTTAGGAGATTCTTCATTTACAAAAAATATGAAAAAAATGATTATAAAAAGATTAAAAGAGGATTAATCAAATGAAAGAAATTTTTGGAGAAGAAACTAAGAAAACGAAAGCTGGAATAAGACTTGTAAGAGAAGAACTTTTCAAAATAGTTTTTGGAGTTGAAGCAACTGAATCGACTTCTGAAGAATTAGAAAAGGCTTTTGATATTTACTTATCTAACAATGAGGATTTTGTCTCAATTTTAAGTGAAAATCAATTAAAGTTTTTACAAACTTCTATTAAAGGAATAAGTGAGAACTATGCTAATATCAAAGATACTATCAAAGCTAATACTCAAAATTGGGCTTATGAAAGAATAGGACTTGTAGAAAGAGCTTTATTAATCATAGCAACTTATGAGTTTTTAAAAGCAAATACTCCTATTGAAGTTGTTGCTAATGAAACTGTTGAGTTAGCTAAAGAATATGGTAATGAAAAGTCTTATGAATTTGTAAATGGTATTTTGGCAAATATAGGAAAAACTAAATAATAAAATAAAAGGTGTTGAAAATTTTCAACACCTTTATTTTTTTAATAATTTAAAATGTTTTGTTTAATATACCTAAACTAGCTAGTACAGTAGCTGTTATAAGTAATTTTCTTGTAATCTTAGCTGAAAGAATTTTATTGAAATCCTCTCTATTATAGTTTTTATAAGTTTCCATATTATTCACCTCTATTTCTAAGCTACTATATCTAGTTCTATTATACAATAAAATATTTTGAAAGTCAAGGTATAATATAATTAAATATTTTATTTTTTCTTAAATTCTTCTTGGAAAGAATTTAAATCTAGTCCTTTTAATACTCTTTCAAGTAAAAGAGGTAATTTTTCAGGATTACATGCAAAGCAAGGAATACCCATTGAAGAGATTTTTCCAGCCATTTGCGAGTCATAGTAAGGTTGTCCATCACCTGAAATTGCAAGAAGACAGACAACTATTACTCCTGAATCTTTCATTTCTTGTAGATGTCTTAACATTCCTCCACGATTTCCACCTTCCATAAGGTCAGAAATTAAGAAAAATATAGTCTTTTTAGGATTTTCAATATAATTCATACAATAGGTGATAGATTTATTGATGTCAGTACCACCACCTAATTGGAAACCATATAGTAAATCAACAGGATCATCAGATTTTTCTGTTAAATCCACAATATTAGTATCAAAAGCAACAATACGAGTCTTTAGTGCAGCCATACTTGCTAAGATACAAGCCATTACTGAAGAATATATGACAGATTCCCCCATAGAACCACTTTGGTCTATATCCAAAATAACTGTAAATTTACTTGAAGGATTTGTACTAGCTCTTTCAAAGAAATAGTAATGTTCAGGAATAATTTTTTTCAATTCTTTATTATAATTTTTTATTCCTCTTTGGATAGTTCTCTTAAAGTCTAGTGCTGAGGCTGAAGGTATAGGAGAATGTTGTCTCTTATTAAGTGCAGCTCTCACAGCCCTTCTTATATCACTTTCCAATAATTTATTGATTTCTTCCACAATTTTTTTGATAAAGGCTCTCACACTTTCTTTGCTATGTTTAGGAATTTGATCCTTTAAAAGCATAATTGTAGACGCAAGATTTATATCAGGCTCAACTTGCTCTAATATTTCAGGTTCAAAAATTAATTGTTTTAAACCACATCTATCCATAGCATCAGTTTGAATAATCTTAACTAATTCTTTATCAAATAAATCTCTAACATCTCCAAGCCATTTACTTATTTGAGGGTTAGAAGGACCTCTCCCTGCACCTAAAGCACCATCACCCATAAATTTTCCTGAAGGGTTATAAATGGCATCTAAAGCTCTATCCATAAGCCAGTCTTCTTCGCTAAGAGAAGAAATAGCTTCAGAGTTCATAGAGGAAAAAGTATCTTGAGTATCTTTTCCTAATATTAATCTCCAACGTTTTATATCTTCTTTATAGTCCATCATTCCCCCTAAATATCATCAAAATCAAAGTCATCAAGGCTTGAAATTACTTCGACTTCCTCTTCTTTTAAATCTTTATTTATAGCATCACTTACAGCAATTTTATTTAGACCCCATATTTCAGCCATATTTTCAGCTATATCATGTTTTTCATTAGAAGAAAAATCAGCAAAAGCTCTTCTTAAAAATACTAGGGCTCTTTTAAATTCATCTTCATCTAAGGTTGAGATATAGTCTTGAAGCTTTTCCCAAAGCCCAAGTCTAGCAATTAAAGTATAGTGATTTTTCATTGATAGACCTTCAAACCAACTTGCTCCTAAATCAGCAGGTATAGCCTTTGATAATCTTCTTTCAACTTCTAGTCCAAGTTCTTCATTGGAAATTTTTCCAGTTTCAAGTAAAATTGCCATAGCAAGTCCTGATATTTTAGTATTTAAATTGTCTCTTTTAGCAACTTCAGTAAGAAGTGCATACCATCTTTCTCTATCTAAAAAATCATGATTTTCAACTACATTATGTAAGGCTATTATAGCTTCAGCAAGTTCAATAGCTGCATTAGCATCACAAAAAGCTTCATTTGGTAAGATTAAACAAGCTCTTAAAAATAGTTGCTCAAGTATTGGAATAAGTACATCTCTATTTAATTTTCTTATATCTCCATAACGTAACATTATAGAAAGAGTAGTTGAAGTTCTAGCAATTTCATTGATAGGAATATCATCAGTCATACAACTTTGTAAGGCTTGAAAAGCTTTTTCCAAACTCTTAGGTAAGCCACAATAAAAAGAATCTTTTACAACTTCTGCAATCATAGATATAGAATTTGAATTTTTTATTCTTTGATTTAATTCAAAGGCTGTTGCGAATTCTATAGTATCTCCTTTTAAAATTGCTTCTACTATTTCTATTTCTGCCTCAGGAGTCCATTGTAAAACCCAGTCTTCTGCCCAAGTTTTATTATCTTGTACCTTATCAAGAAAATTAACAAAAGAAATTTTAAGAACTCTTAATCTATGGAAAAAATAAGAACGTTCTAAATCTAAGAAAGCAAGTTTCTCAGATTTTACTCTTATATTTTCTCTTAAATCCAATCTCAATTCTGTAGCTGTAAGAGTTTGATATTTTTCAAGTTTCAATTCTTTTAATAAGCCATAGAAATCAGATTGTATAGAAGTTTGTATGGAGTCTTGGGGTATTTTTCCAATCTTCTTTCCAACTTCTGTATTTGCCATAGCTAAAACTATTTCTGAATGGCTACCCTGAGCCATACAAGTTATAGCTGCATCTTGCATATCTTTAAGAGTAGGAATTTTACTATTATGTATATTAGCTAAAGAGAGTGCAAGTTGTACTGCTTCAATAATTTGTGCAGATGATATCATATTTCCACTTGTTCTTTGAAATTCAGCTAATCTACTTAAATATCCATAAACTGCATAATATATATCCTCTTTATTTAAACCTTGCCATAGAAGTTCATAATAGCCAGGAGCTTTGTTTCCAGCTCCATAGTTAGAATAAGTTGATAACTTATAGTAAGAATAAGGCATTAAAGTTTTTTTAGTTTCTACCTTTTTTAAAAGTTTAAATTTTTCATCACTTAAAAAGTTTCCTTTTTCTATTCCTTCTATATGAAAAGCTCCAACAACCATAGCTATTTCATCCATCTTAAAGCCTTCTTCACATAGCTCAGCGACTTGTTTACACATATAGGCTTCTCTTACTATATTTTCTGCATCTGCCTTTGTATTTGCTAAAGTAAGCTCTCTTAGATTTGCTCCATAATCTCTAGCTCCACTATGATAGGCCTGATGATTGGTAGCCTGCTCCATAACTCTCTCCCAGAAAACTTCACTGTCACTATCTTCTGAAAACTCATCAATCTTTCTATGTATATAGCTATTTAAACTTTCTTCTTCAGAGGGATTTTCTATTTTATTCTGTATGGCTAAGAATACAGATGATGGCAAGTCACAAAATCTACATTCAACTTTATTTTCCTTTGCCCATAGAATAGCCTGATATTCAGGTGAAAATTCTGCAAAAGGATATATAATAGTTTGAATAGGTGCTTCCAAAGTATAGGCCATTATAGCAATGGGAGGAACAACTTCTTTAGCTGTGATTTTATTTATTAAATTGGTAAAATCAGAAGGTGCTTCTATTAAAACAACTTTGGGTTGCACTTCATCTAGGTATTTTCTTACATAATATGCTCCTGCTGGTGAAAAATGCCTAACTCCAAAAATATGAGGTTTATTCTCATTTTGTTTTTTCATATTTTTCCCACCTTTATTTGCTAGTTTTATTAAGTTCTTTACATTCTTTGTAAAGGTTTAGCCATTCAGAACCTCTTTTTTTCATAATATTTTCTAAATATTCTGTCCATATTTGTCCATCTTTACTATCTTCTTTAACAATAGCTCCTTGTAAACCTGCTGCTAAGTCATAGTCAGATATTTCTCCATCTCCAAAGCTTCCAGCTAAGGCCATGCTATTTGCAAGTAGAGATATAGCTTCTGCTGTTGAAAGGACATTAGTAGTAGTTTTTATTTTTTGTTTTCCATCTAAAGTAAGTCCTTGTCTAAGTTCTCTAAATACTGTGCAAACTTTTTCTATAACTTCATCTTCTGGTAATTTTGCATTTAAATCTAAGTTGCTAGCAAGTTGCTCAACTCTTGTTCTAACTATATCTATTTCAGCTTCAAGAGAGTTAGGACTTGGTAAAACTACAATGTTAAAACGACGTTTTAAGGCAGCTGACATTTCATTAACTCCCTTATCTCTTGTGTTAGCAGTTGCAATTATAGAGAAACCCTTTTTAGCAGGAATTTCTAAATTAAGTTCAGGTACAGATAATCTTTTTTCTGATAATAAAGAGATTAAAGCATCTTGTACTTCTGAAGCACAACGAGAAATTTCCTCCACTCTTGCAATAGCTCCATCTTCCATAGCTCTATATATAGGACTTGGAATTAAGGCCTCCTTTGTAGGTCCTTCGGCAATAAGCATTGCATAGTTCCAAGAATATCTTATTTGTTCTTCTGTTGTTCCTGCTGTACCTTGAATAACTCTTGTTGAATTTCCATTTATTGCAGCAGTCAAATGCTCAGATAACCAAGATTTTGCTGTTCCTGGTTCTCCAATTAAAAGTAAAGCTCTATCTGTTACTAAAGTTGAAATAGCTATTTCAACTAATCTTTTATTTCCTATATACTTAGGAACTATAGTCTTTTTACCAACTTTTCCACCACAAATATATGTTAATACCGACTTTGGGGACATCTTCCAACCAGTAGGTATAGGATTTTTTTCTGCCTTGATTAAAGCATCTATTTCTTCTTGGAATAGTTGCTCTGCTGTCAGTCTTTGAACTTCTTCTTTTTTACTCATTTTTATAACTCCTTTACTTTTACTCCACTATTTAATTTATCTAACCATACTTGACATAAAAATCTTGTTGTTTTTTGAAGAGTTTTATATTTTTCTAGTAATTCTTCAATCTGAGTTTTTAAATCTTCTTCTGATATAGGAATTTTATTTATAAAATCAGAAATATAAGATAATCTATAAGATAGTAGATATATGTTTTTTCCTATATCTATCTTACCTACAAGAAAATCTTTATAATCTTTCCATTCTAATTTATTTAAAAATTCTATATCAGCAAGATAAGGTGTACGAAGAAGGGTTATATTATAATAAAACTCAGCAAACTTTTCTTTTAAGCCCTTTATATTTGGATTGTACAAATATCTAAAATCTCCATGAGATGAACTATAATATTCCCAATTTCCTGTTATCTCTGTACTAGTACCTAAGATAATATCGTACCATTTCTTATCAAAGCCATCTAACTTTATTTGTATAGGATATCCACTTATAGTATCTGGCCATTCTAAAATATATTCCCTATTTTCTTCATCATAATGCATACGTAAAATTATTTGGAACATATCTCTAAAGTCTTCTTGTACCTTACGTTCTTCTTTATTTTTAGAATAATTTCCTCTAATGAAAGTATTAAATAATGCTCTTATTTCCTCTTTCTCTTTTCCAGCACCAGCATATTTAGAGAAGTTTTTATAAACAGTCTCAGCCTTGTCTTTAATAAGTGAAATTAAGAATTCTTGTTGTAAAAATTCTCCTTCATACTCTTTTGATAACTCCTTAATTGTGTTAATTACTTCTTTATCTAAGTCTTTTGCTATATAGAAATTTAAAATTCTTTTTATCTCATATCAGGATCATTTTCAAAACTTCTTCTTAAAAGCT
>OGWW01001283.1_pt1 | contig 14070 bp, 19 predicted proteins | sample 1576131 | NCBI WGS metagenome assembly OGWW01 (sample SAMEA3541576, study PRJEB24748) | human gut metagenome | biome: human gut; feature: human-associated habitat; material: faeces | place: China | collected 2012 | reverse complement strand
AAGGCAAATGAAAACAGCCTTGCAAGCTTTGACCAGATAAACAAGCTGGGCGATGACAGCTCATCTACTAATGCTACGGATACATCTTCTGCTGTCGGTACTCTAGACAGCGGTACGATCTCCACTTCCGTAGATGTTGATATATCCGATGCCGATAAAAAGCTGACCGATTTTTTCAAGTGGGTAAAATCCTCTTTTAAAACTATTTTCGATCCGTTTAAGACGGCTTGGTCTAAAAATGGTGAGAAAGTTATTGACAGTGCAAAACAAGCACTTAATAGTCTTAAAGGAATGTTTTCAAGCATAGGCTCAAGTCTGGCGACTGTATGGAATAATGGCACGGGTGAGCAATATATTTCAAACATTCTTCGTGGCTGGGAGGATATTTTAGGCATCATCGGCGATGTCTCCAATGCGCTGAAAAATGCTTGGAACGACAACGGCAACGGAACGGCTCTGATACAGTCGTATATGGACAGCTGTTTAGCATGGCAGGATTTATTACATAAAATTTCAGACGATTTTCGAGCTGTGTGGAATAACGGTACAGGCGAGGATATTTTTGAAAACATCATCCAGAGCCTTACAAACATAAATAATACTGTCACCAATCTGAAAACAAATTTTCAGAACGCTTGGAGTGAAAATGATACCGGTAAAGGTATTATTCAGGATATTCTTGATATCTTCAACGATATTCTCAGCACTATTAATTCAATAACCGCAGACACAAGAGACTGGGCGGCAGAACTTGACTTCTCACCTCTTCTGACAAGTGTTAAGAGTTTGCTTGATTCAATAGAACCATTATCTGAAAATGTCGGCGACGGTCTAGAATGGTTCTGGGATAATGTTTTGCTGCCAATGGCAGGATTCACTATTGAAAATGTTATTCCGGATTTTCTTGACTTGCTAAGTGCGGCTATAGATACTTTGAACTCGGCTGTCGAAGCTTTAAAGCCTCTTGGTAAATGGCTATGGGATAAATTTTTGAAGCCGCTTGCAACGTGGACCGGAAGTGTTATAACAGCCGCATTAAATGGCATCACATCTGCGTTAAACGGAATTAGTGACTGGATAAAGGATCATCAGACTGCAGTTGAGAATTTTGCTGTTGTAGTTGGGACTTTGGGATCGGCATTTGCAATATCCGGAATAATTCAAGGCGTAGTAAGTGCATTTGCCGCATTGGCGGCAGGAACAAGTGTATTGACACCGTTAATTACTGCACTTGGTGTAGCAGTTAATTTTTTGACGAGTCCAATCACACTTGTATGTCTAGGAATCGGTGCGCTTATCGCTATCGGCGTATTGCTGTACAAAAATTGGGAAACAGTAAAACAGTTTTTTATTGATTTGTGGGACAGCTTTAAAATGACCATACAGCAATTTGTAGACTGGGTAACAGAGGTCTGGACATCAATTAAAGACTTTTTCGCCGGAATATGGCAAGGCATAAAAGATGTATTTGCCGTCGTGGCAGAATGGTTTACGGGAATTTTCCAAGCAGCTTGGGACGGTATTTTGTCTGTCTGGAATGCCGTTATAGGTTGGTTCTCAAATCTGTGGACAGGAATCAAAGACATTTTTTCTGCAGTAGGAAGTTGGTTTGGAGATATATTTACAACTGCGTGGACAAATATAAAATCGGCGTTTTCGGCTACAGCACAATTTTTCAGGGATTTGTGGACTGCAATAAAATCACCGTTTATTAAGGTAGCTGATTGGTTTAAAGATATATTTTCAAAGGCTTGGCAAGCAGTTAAGGACGTATTTTCGACTGGTGGCAAAATTTTTGACGGTATCAAAGAGGGTATAACAGGAGTATTCACAACGGTTGTAAACGGCATAATTGGCGGAATAAATAAAGTTATTTCTACTCCACTGGATTTTCTTAATGGCATACTTAATGATATTCGTGATATTGAAATAGCAGGCTTTACACCATTTGATGAGTTTTGGGACTATGACCCTATACCAGTTCCTCAGATTCCAATGCTCGCCACCGGCGCGGTAATACCGCCGAACTCCGAGTTTCTTGCGGTTCTCGGCGACCAGAAACGCGGCACAAACATCGAAGCTCCGCTGGATACGATCAAGCAGGCTTTGTTTGAGGCGCTTGCTGTTTACGGCGGAGCTGTAGGCAATCAGAAAATAAGCGTAACGATACCGATCGAAGTAAAGGGCAGAGTGCTGTCACAGATCGTTATTGACGATATAAATGATTTTATCAAGCGCAACGGCAAATCGCCGATAAAAGTATAGGAGGGATACTATGAAATCAAATGGATTGAAATTTGAAGAAGAAACGGTAGCCACTCCTGCTGAAATTACTTTTTGTAACAATAAAATCTGGTCGGGCAATGCAGGGCGCACCGCTAATTGTCTTATGGTCGGAGACATCAGGGCTATAAAGAAAACGGTCACTATTAAATGGTATCATCTCACAGGCGAGCAGACTGCACAGATAAATAAGTATATCTCAAATGTTGATAGCCCATTTTTTAACGCCACACTTTTGGACGAGACTTTTAATGAAATCAAAATAAGGGTCTATGCAGGAGATCCAAGCTATGAAATATTCGGCTGGGACGAAAAGCGGCAGTTTTGCAAAGGCGTTGCTGTTGACCTTATCATGCAGTAGGAGGCGGATATATGTATACAACAAGTACAACCGTCTCCTCACGCATCGAAAGCTACTGCCGCACATGGCGTATGTGGCTTGAAAACGACGAGAGCGTAATAATGGGGGACAACATAATGTCCGCTACCAGTGACGTGCAGTCAACGAGCCTCAGTGACGACATAGAGCTTGGTGCAGTGTGCTCACAGTCTTGGGCATTACAGATAAACGATGCTGAAACACGTTTCCTCGGCAAAGAGTATGACCTGTCCCTGTACCTTGCAGACCTCACAGGCGTGACCACCTACTCCACCCTAGAATCCTACACCTACGCTGAGCTTTCAAAGCTGACAGTGGAGCAGATAAGTAAGCTTGGAGAGGTGCTTGACGGAGAGAGAATACCGCTCGGACGGTTTACTTGTGTCAAATCGAAAAAGTCGGGCGGAAATACTGAGGTCACTTTTGCAGATAGGTTGTATTTTTCCGACAAGGTCTACAAGCCCACTGTTACCCTGCCTGCATGGAGCAAAGCTATCGAGGACGATATCTGCAAGCAGCTTGGACTGCAAAACGGCAACGACTACACCATCCCTGCAAAGCTCCGTGTAAAGGGCGGTGCAAGGCTCTACGGCAAGGGTCATATCAGATTAAAGACCGCAAACTTCGACTTCAAAATATCGAGCATACCAAAAGACACCACAATGCGGCAAATGCTCAGTTACATCGCTTCGGCACAAGGCGAGTTCGGCTTTGTTGACCGATACGGCAGATACGTCCGCAAATGGTACGGCTCGAGCGTGAAGATACTGGACAATAACACTATCGACCTGCCAACACTCAGCGAACGGCAAAATGTGATAGTCGGTATCATCTGCAAGGTCAGCGACAGCGAAACTCTGCGGCTGGGCAACACCACAGGCTCGGCAGGGCGTGTGCTGGAGTTTGAAAATCCATATATGACAATGTCGCTGCTGCGGTCATTGTGGCATAGGATAGGCGGTTTTTCGTGGTATACAACGGAGCTTTTTCACCGCCTTGGCGACCCACGATTTGACGTCGGTGACGTGATAACATATGTCAGCGAAAGCGGTGAAAGCTACGATATACCAATAACTAACATAGGATTCAATTTTGACGGCGGACTTTCAGCCGATATTTCTGCGGTGGGTCTGTCGGTGGAAGAACAGCTTTAGGAGGCGAGATAATGGACGAAAATGAGATAACAACTGTGGCTGATACGCAGGCGGAGAATACTGCCGATACAGCAGACACAGGTCAGACAACGCCCACCACCGAGGAGCTTATCCAGCAGCTTACGGCGAGAGTGGCAGCACTTGAAGAAATAGTCGGCGAGGACGAATACGAGCTGAGATACTCAGGAGAGCAGACGGACGAGCTTTTAGACGGCGGTACAGCGGTGTTTCGTGCAAAGACAGCGGCGCAGATAGTAAGCCTTGTGAACAGGCTCTACCCACTGTATATGCGGTGGGGGTCTTTCACGGTGAATATGAAGGTCAACGCCGACAACGGCTCACAATGGACTTACAACACACGCACAGGCATGATACCCTCTGGGGTCACGAACCCTGCGGTGTTTATGGTGTGCGACTGGAACAAAAAGCACTTCAAGTCGCAGAGCTTTCAATACAAAGTCGCAAGCAACGGCAGGGACATCGACTGGGAGGCATACCTTGAACACACCTCAGACCAAGGCGGCACATACGCTTTCAAGGTGTACTATCTCATAGTTGGCAAAAATGCGGAAGGGGGAAGTATAGTTGGCTAGTTTCACGGAAAATCTCGGGCTTAAAAAGCCTGACAGAACGGACAGGTTCAGCATCGAGGACTTCAACGGCAATATGGATATTATCGACACTATACCCGATATGGCGAGCGGACAGAGCCTTGTGGGAGTGTCGGTAGGAGAAGCATACGGAAATATAGGTATAACAGGCATAGCGGAGGCGGTCGAAGATGAAAATATATGAGGGAACAGACGGACTGAGAGGGCTGATAACAAAGCTTATCGAGGTGTGGAATTTCAAGAAGATAACGTATGACGGTGAGGGTTCAACAATAAGTACGAATAATGTTGTATTCCATTTGTGGGTAACTGATGAAGTGTTTCTGTCTGGTCAGTTCAGCGACACAGAGGAACACGGCTGGCTTGACCTCGATGCACAAACAAATAATCTAGTATGTCCTTGTGTAGTTATTTACAAGTATCCAGATAATAGACGTTGGGTAATTTACAAACAAAATGACCTAATTGCTTTTGGTATCCAAAGCAAACAGAACAAAAGACCTCCGATATTTACCGTTATCGGTGAGGTAACGGACTATGAAACGCAGGAAAAGAGTTATGGTTTGGCAACAAGTTATGCAAATAACAATTCAAACCAGTACTCCGTGTTTACTGACGGAACAGCAATAAGGTCAATGCCTTACAGACCAATGTGCAGACGAAAGGCAATTACTTCTCTTGCACCTGTGACGTCGTCAACGCTGAACAAGGGTTTTACAAACCTTTATCATGTTCTTTCACACACATCGGGTCTAGAAGATGATCAAACTTATCCTGACTACACAGTGCCCACGCAGACAGTGCTGCTTAACGGCAAGAAATATCTGTTAAGCAGATTTGCTTTTGAGATAAAGGAGTGAGCAAGATATGAAACAGAAATTTGCAAAGCTTATAGACGTCAAGTCTATCGTGACGATACTGCTCACGGCGGTTTTCTGCGTGCTGGCTGTCAAGGATGATATCTCGTCGGAGCAGTTTCTGACTATATTTACTGTGGTGATATCGTTCTATTTCGGCACGCAGTATCAGAAAAACTATAAAAATAACAAGGAGGATAATTATCATGGCAGCGACAATTAAAGGCATTGATGTTTCTATGTATCAGACAAACGTAGATTTCGCAAAGGTCAAAGCGGCGGGCTACAGTTTTGTTATTATCAGATGCAATAACTGGGATGACACGAAGAACTGTGTAGTAAAAGATCCGCTTTTTGAAACGCATTACAAAAATGCAAAGGCAGCTGGGCTTGACGTCGGCGCATATTACTATACATGGCAGACAACAGTATCCGGTGCGAAACAGGACGCAGTTCTTTGTCTCGATTACATCAAGGGCAAAACTTTTGAATACCCGATTTACTTTGATCTGGAGTGGCAGAAAGCTTTTGCACGCGGTAAAACGGTATGCTCCGACATGGTAAAAACTTTTTGCACTACGCTGGAGGAAGCCGGCTACTTCGCAGGTCTGTATATCAGCCGAAGTCCGCTCCAGACTTACATAACAAATGATGTCGCAAGACGCTATGCACTGTGGATTGCAGAATACAACAGCAAGTGCAACTACGGCGGCACACACGGTATGTGGCAGTACAGCTCAACGGGCAAGGTCAGCGGTGTTTCCGTGCCGGTAGACATGGATTACTGCTATGTGGATTACCCGTCTGTGATAAAGGCTAAGGGGCTTAACGGGTTTAAGGCTACTAACACAAGCACGTCTAAGGTACTTGACAGTTCGGGCTTTAAGAAAGGTGATAAATCCGATGGAGTTCTTGCACTGAAACAGCTCCTTATGCTGGCAGGGTACAAACTTGACAACAACGGCACGTTCGGAGACGGTACCCTAAAGGCGGTCAATGCTCTGTTGAAAAAGTGGGGCTATACTCAGAACGGTATTGCGGGGACTAAATTTATTAAAAAGCTGTCTGTAACGATAAAGTAAAGGAGTAGCTTATGGATACAAAAGAAACATCATACAGTCAAATGGTGACAGTCACTAGGCTTAATTACAGGAGCGATTGCAACTTCACCGCCGGAACGATCGTTGGCGTTCTCGAAGATAATACTCCGGTAAAAGTCGCTGATGATTTTTATGAATTTCATCACGGTCACTACTGGAGAAAAATCAAGCTTGGTCGCAAGCATTATTATGTTGTTGCTGATTGGCTTAAAAAGATTTAAAAGTAACAGCTCCGGGCAATCCGCTCGGAGCTGTATACTATATTAAAAGGAGGTCATATTTATGAAAAGTCCAATACCATGGATTGGTGGAAAGAGCCAGCTTAAAAGTAAGATCATCAAGTCTTTCCCGCCTACAGAAAGCTACAACAGATTTATCGATGTATTCGGCGGAGGCGGGTCTATACTTTTTTCAAAAGACAAACACGCTGATCTAGAGATCTATAATGACGCCAACAGTGATCTGGTCAACTTTTTCAGATGCTTAAAATATCATTCTGATGAGCTTAAAAAGGAGATAAAATACTATTTAAACAGCCGGGAAATGTTCCTTGACTGCCGTGAGCGCATATCTGTAACCGGATTTACAGACATTCAGCGGGCTGCTATGTTCTATGTGCTTGTCAAGACAGGCTTCGGAGCAAGTCTGAGAACGTTCGGCTGCAACAAAAAGCGGCTTAACACAGATAATTTCGCAGATATCGAGGCAAGACTGGATGGAGTAGTGATCGAAAACAAAGATTTTGAGGATCTTATCAAGGTATACGACCGTGAGAAAGCTTTATTCTACTGCGACCCTCCATACCACAAGACAGAGCGGCATTACACTGTTAAATTTACCGAGGATGACCATGAGCGGCTCTGCAGAGTTCTTCACCAGATCAAGGGCAGATTTGTACTGTCGTACAACGATGACAAGTATGTGAGAGACCTGTATAAAGACTACAATATTCAGGCGGTCACCCGCAATAACAGTCTTTCATCAGGTGATTTCAAAGAGGTAATAATCACAAATTTCTAGTATTTTTTTTAGAGAATAAATAACGGATTTCGTTATTTATGTTGTAAAAAACATACCGGAGGTAATCATGAGAGTAAAATTAAGGGCTTTGCTTAATTCCAGGGGCATTACTCAGGCTGAACTTGCGCAGGCGACAGGCATCAGACCGTCCACAATCTCACAGCTTTGCAATAACATCGCTGTCGGTTTCAAATTTTCACATCTTGAGCTGATTTGCAGATTTTTAAAATGCGATTTAAATGACATTTTAGAGCTGTAAAAAATACGTTTCAAAAATTCCCGATAATGCAAAAAAAGTGATGAGTGTTTCGTTTTGTTGAAACATTTCATCACTTTTTCGCGTTTTGCTTGTCAGTTTTTTGGATTTTGCTTGTCAAACATCAATTGAATATGTTTCGCTACTGCAAATAAACAAAATAGTTAAGTACTTCTATCTTCAAGATGAATTTTCTATTGACAGTCCAGATCCTGATGGAATGGATTCATATCTTGCTGGATTCAGAAATGAGCCGTATAGTAAAAAGCAATTTGATGTTGATGAAATGATTTGCAATTATCTCAAGGAAAAAGGATATTCAAGATTATATATTAATGATATGGACGAAGTATATCCAGGTATAAAAAAGTTTAAAGGCAGAGAAGAAACTAACCAAATGACTGTGGGAAATGCTTTGTTTATGGATATGTGGGAATTATGTAACAGTGATTAGATATTAGTTACGCAGATAACTCAAAGTTTCCAACGGTGTATAATTTTCAGGTGGAGGATTTCCATACTTATCATGTTTGTACATTGGGCGTGTTGGTGCATAATGCTAGCAAGGATTATTCAGGGGAAAAGGCTGAAAACGTTACCAAAAATCAAGAAAATGGGAAGAAGTTTGAGAAAGAACAATTTTCTAATTTGAAAGAAGCTCACCCTGAAGCAGAAACACAAGTTCCAGTAAAGTCAATGGATTTTAATGGAAATGCCATGAGAAATGGTGGAAATTACTTCGATGGTATGGCTTTAGATTCAGATGGAAATCCTTTTATTGAAGAGTATAAAGCGAGTCAAACTGCAACATACACATCTAATCAAAAGGCTAATGGTTTTGATACAGGAGCTTTAAATAAAGATCTTGTAGTTACTGGAGAAGGTGGTGGTGTTTTTAAACCTGGAGATGTAATTCCTGAAGGTACACCAATCAATACGATTAGAGGTAAATAAAATTTCATTTAACCAAATTTAAAACAGGAAGTGAAATATATGGCTGTTACAGATGTAAATGTTATTGATGGAATAGCATTTGATGATGATAATAAAACCTTAATTATGGAAATATATGATCATTTGCATTTTGAGGGTAAGTTTGAATTTGATCATATTGTTTTATTACAAGATAAGCTCAATACATATTTGTGGTATATTGAGAGTAAGCAATATGCAGATATTTATCCAGATAAGCAATTTTATAATTTTGTAATAAATATTCACTTTCGTTATGAAATAACGGAAAATTGTAAGAAATATATTAATGTGTCAAATCAAAAATTATCTGTTTTGAATATTAAAATAGTATCATATTTGAATACGATTGACACTGAGTGACTTTAATGCGGCTTTGCATGAGAGTTCTATATACAATATAGCTCAGACGACTATAGCAAGTGTAGCTGTTTTCACCGGTGGAATGAACAGCGGATTTAACAAGGCAGCTAACAGTGCAGGAGTTAAGCCGTCATGTTTCGTTGCGGGAACTCTTGTCATGGCTGTAGCAGGAGTGGTTGCCATAGAAAAGATAAAGTCATTTCAACAGACCCTGAAACAATGGAAACTTCTCCGAAAACTGTTCTTGAAACCTACATAAGAGAGGTAACAACGCTTGTTCATCTCACTGTGAACGGTGAAGAAATCGTTACAACTGTTGACCACCCGTTCTATGTAAAAAATCAAGGCTTTATCAAAGCAGGAGAACTAATAGTTGGTGATGAACTTCTTGATGTAAACGGAAATGTTCTTTTGGTTGAAAATTTTGATGTTGAGTTGACAGATGATTCTGTTAAGGTGTATAATTTTCAGGTGGAGGATTTCCATACGTATCACGTTAGTGGCTTTGGTGTGTTGGTACATAATGCTGGGAAAGATTATTCTAGACGCGAACGTATGGGTAGACAAAAAGGTAAATCTCCGAGAGATCAGAAAAAACAACAAAAACAAGTTAAAGCAATAACACGTGAGTTGAAAAGACGTGGTGTGCCAGAAAATAAGATAAAAGATAATATACATGATATATTACATGACGAAGGCATGGATTATCAAGAAGCACTAGAAGAGGCTTTGAATTATTTTGGAGTATAGGTAGGAAGTACAATGACTTTATCAGAAAAAAATACAATAACGGAATGCATCAATAAAATTAAAGGTGCGAAAAGTATAAAAATAGGGAGAGCAGCTGATTTAGTTTGGATTGCCATGAAAGGAATTGATGGTAAAGATTATGCACTCCATATGCAAACTTTTTTTAGATTTTGTAATATCGAAGAAGTATTAATTACTGATATGGATAAATATCAGCCAATATCACCAATGACCGAAACTGAAAATTTTAATTGGGATGTAAAAGGTAATAATTTATTTGACAAATGGTGCGATGATTTCAACAAAAATTTTTCAGATAATATTGTAATTAAATCTATTGAAATAAACAATTTTGGTGATCTTAAAATTAAATTTAGTAATTCTATAACATTAAATGTTTTTGTTGATACAACTTCTAATGATGAGTGTTGGCGTTTCTTTGTATGGCATGGAAAAGAAAGACATCTTGTTATAACTGGCAGAGGGATTCAATGTCGGGAGGATAATGTTAGTGAATAAAAAAGAGAGAAATTATATTTCAGAAAGACTTCAAGTACTTGTTGGAAATAAGGTTGCTGATATTAATAGAAATCATGGGGACATTTGGATTGATTTTGTTGATGAGCACGGTAAATGTTATATATTATTAATGCAGACTTTATTTAGAATATGTGACAATGAAAAAATTTTGGTTACTGACACAGACAAATATAATAAATTGGAATCAGAAAGTGATGATGATTTATTTGAGTGGGATGTTAATGGTGCAAATATATTTGATAAATGGGTTGCCTCTAACAAAAACGATTTACTTAATAACCTTATTGTTCAAAAAGTAAAAATCACGGAATTTGGTGATTTGGTGATTATATTTAATAAAAGTATCACATTGACTGTATATTTGGAAGTTACAAACAATACAGAATGTTGGAGATTTTTTGAAAAAGGTAACGATGAGAAATACGATTTAATTGTTTTAGGAGATTGTATTAACGTTGATTTGCTCAATTAATGTTATTTGAGATAGGATACAGACTATACTTAAATACATATGGTAAAAGATTTCAAGTTTAAATAAATAATGTAAATTACTCAATCGGATATCAAATTTGTAAAAATAGAATAACGGAGGTGTAAAAATGCCCACAAACCAAGAAAAAGTTTCACAGCTTTTAGATACTATTAGGAGTTGTAGTAAAATACAACTGTATAAACTCTGACTATTATTGAGAGTAAAGACGATTTTTATAATAAATACAAATACCTGACACCAGAATGTGAAAAAAGCCGTTGGGAGAAATTCAAAGACGGTTGCAAAAAAAGTCGGCGAGTGGTGCAAGAATCATGGGAAAGAGTTGGTTATAGGTGCTATATGTATTGTTATTGGTGCTGTTTTAACCGTATTGACAGGTGGCTCATTTTTAGCAGCACTTGGTATAGGATTTAAGTCAGCTGCAATGGCAGGGTTTATATCTGGTGGGATTAGTGTGATGAGTTCACTGATAGTTTCGATTTTCAGTAGAGATAGTTTTAAAACGATTTTGGAAAAAGTGTTAAGATCATTTGTAGATGGTTTCGCTAGTGGATTTATGTGGGGTGGAATTTTTGCTGGTGGTGCGCAGACAATATCTGCAATATTAAAATTTTCTAGAAGCGGTAAATTGATATTTGGCGGTGAACAACTGCAATTATTCAAGCCCAATAATTTCTCAGGTAAAACTTTGGGTAAAATAAAAATATGGTCTCCAAACGGACTTAATAACCCTAATTCTGGTGGAACATTATTTAAAATTGGAAAAACTTTCAGATTGGATTTTGAGGCTGGAAAACAACTTTTTCATACGCATATTACATATAATTTATACAATAGTATGCCTAATTTCATGAAATCCATGAAATGGATATTTGATCCCGCTAAACGTGATGTACATGTTAGATAGACTTCAATATTAGGAGGAGTAATAGGTGTTACGCAGAAAGAATGATCAAAAGAAAAAAGTGAAACAAGCATTTATAGATGGTGATGTTTCTACAAAGTTATTAACAAAAATAATTAAGCTAGCACCATCTTTTTTCTTTCTTGAAATTTGCGATATTTGCAAGAATGATGAATTAACAAAAATTATTACTAATTCTAAGCAAACATATGCATCATTGATAACTAAAAACGAAAATACCGATATTGTTATTGTAGCAAATAATGACTTTTTTAATATATCTGTCAATTTATTGTTTAAAAGCTTATGTGAAACTATAGTTATATATTTTCCTTTTGAAAATATTACGTTTCAACAATTTCTTTATAATTGTGAACCGTACTCAAACAATCCGCAAAAATCAGCTATTATAAAAGGTCTATGTTATATGATCTGTACATGGGTAACAAATGAAAATAGATTATATTTTCATTTTGATAATTTTAAGGGTATAGAAACGTTTGAAAAAATTAAAACGTTAATTTGAAACAATTATATAAATTTAATTTTTACCACAAATTCATTAAGAAAAATTGAATCTTTTGAATAACATTAATGAATACATTTCCGATGTTGTGACTATTGACTAAAATGTGGCTGATGCTATTGATTTTGCAATTGCTCTAAATGTGCAACATGGTTCTAACTATGAGAATATTGAATTACATTTCGGATTCTCACGAGAAGAGGGAAATCTTTTTAATGGGGAAAATCCTCCAACTGTTGAAGAGTTTAAAAGGAAAGCAAATGAATTGGGTTCGGAGGTTATGAAAGATTTTGTTCATGAGGTATTACAGTATGTTGAATTTAACGATAATTTAGACATTGTGGATTTTGCTAATGGAAGTACTGATAGAATGATATCCTATAGTGGAGATATTATTTCGACAAGGTATGACGATCAGGATTTTTTATCTGATATTGATCCGAATAATATACAGTATAAATTTGAGAACAGTAACAGTAATTTTCTGAAAGTTCAACAAGAATATAATAAGGCTGTAATGGATGGCTGAATCGATCCTAAATCGGAGTTCATATCAAATAATGGTGGTATTGATCAAATTCGCAATAATATAAATTACGATGTTAAATCTACTTTGGGTGCTTATATTGATGGTGAACTTGTAGGAGAAAAAAAGAAGAGAGCAGATAAATATAAACAGCATATTGATGCCTTTATAACATTTTTGCAAGATTAACTTAATGAGGGATTTGTTTATAATGAAACATAAAACCATACTTTCTACGACGATAATTATTACTTGTATTCTTATAATATTTTTGGCTATTGTAATAGGTTTCGGAATATGGTTCTTAAACAGTGATAATGAAACAGAAGCTGATTTACAGTGGAAACGAAAAACCATTAACGATTGTATTAATCAAACAAGTCAGAATTATGATGAGATACGTGAGTTGGTTTGTGATCCGGGTTCTGATGTTGCACTTTTGGGACATGATTATGATTTGCTCAGCAAATTAACGAATCTTGAAACAATTACTATTGTCGGAATCAGTGACGCTTCAGATGCACAGAACTTTTTTGAAGAGTTAACTAAACTAAAAAAATTAACTTCTGTTAATATTGTAGATTCACCTATTGGTTCAATAAGAAAGCTGGCAGATATCAGAAGTCTATCAAGCTTATGCATTAGATCAAATCCTTATGGGGGTGCTCGTTTTAAAATTGACGATATTAACTTGCTCGGAACAGAGGGAAGCTTCAAGAATTTAAAATCGTTGGAATTATACGATGTTCAAATTGAAACCTTACCGGATTTATCCGAATTAACGGAATTGAAATCACTTTCAATTTCAGGAGCTGATTTTACCAAGCTGGATGATGAAAGTGTTAATTGGGAGAATATTGTATCCCTCAATATAAATTCTACGAATATACACTCAATTGATAAAGAAATTATAATAAATTTTATATCTGATTTTTGATTATCCGCATAAACACTATACTTTCAAGCATTTTGAAATATAGGAAAGCACTCATTTTACCACGAATTTACCACGATTGAATGAGCCTTGATATGACGTAAGAATTTGAAAAGGACACCGTATAGTTTGGTGTCCTTTTACATGAAAATCATTAGTCGCTATTGATTGTTATTATACATTTTGTTAATTGTTCTTATTTCTTTTACGTTTTTTACCGAAAATCATGAGTATTGTCCGAGAGTGATTGGTCTTGCGTATGGTTAACCCTAAAGTTATGGAAATAAGACTTAGAAGCAAACTTAAGAGTGTGTTGATAGTGCATTATCTTAAAATTTTGTATAATGGTATCGTAATTTAAGACACTTCAAGAGACATTTCTTAATGAATCTGATATACTGT
>OGWW01001275.1_pt1 | contig 14138 bp, 10 predicted proteins | sample 1576131 | NCBI WGS metagenome assembly OGWW01 (sample SAMEA3541576, study PRJEB24748) | human gut metagenome | biome: human gut; feature: human-associated habitat; material: faeces | place: China | collected 2012 | reverse complement strand
AAGAATGGGGTAATATAATTATGACATAATTTTTATCACAATTCCGACCTGGGAGAACTTTTGCCGATATCGACGAATTCTAACAAAGGATTAACAATGAGAACAGCATATTACGATCTTATTCAAAGTAAATTATACAAAATCTCATATAAAAATGAATTACTAGTTTATAAACCTTTAATATGTTTACTATATATACTGAGAGACGGTGTATCATCTTACTTTATAGCCTCATTAAGTGGATATCGTAATGGAGTTTCCCATTTTAAATTGATATGTGGCGAAAAACTTCCTTTCAAGCTATATCAAAAGCTAAACGGTAGCAACTATTTTGATTTCATATTGGAATGTCCTAATAATTCAGGTGGTTATATGGAGATAAAAGCCATGGATGATTTAACGGTTATTGAAACGACAGAACCATTAAGTGATTGGCAACAAATAGCAACAGAATAATAGCATAAGTTGAGAGCTGGGAGAACTGATTGGAATAAATGAAACTTGGTTCAGGAATCGAGGTAACATTAGAGGTGAAATTAATTTGGATGATTTTAAAAATGCAGGTGCCTATTCATTGTTCGATGTTGAAGGGAACAATGTTCCTACATCTTGGGCGCAACTGCTTATATTTTCATCTGGGTATTATATTGTTCAAATTATCGTTGATATAAGTAGTCGTAAATTATTTATCAGACGATATGATATAGAAAATGATCGCTGGCAAGAATGGGGTAATATAATTATGACATAATTTTTATCACAATTCCGACCTGGGAGGACTGATACCGCTTGCAACGAATGAAGCAAACGGATTGATGAGTAAAAATAATTATATTAAAATTGCTCAATCCATCACGTCTACCAAATTAATAAAAATAGAATCTTGGGATGGATATTCTACACTTGTATTTATTAGAACAAGTGGAGCAACCGGATTATATTCCATTGATGGTAACTGGGCGGACAGTGCGAAATTCACAAGATTGTCTGGTCCTTTAGGAAAGGATCACTTTAATGCATATAGAGAAGGAAATGGTAATATTTATGTAAAGACGACTACACAGTCAGAACCATTGACTGTTACGTCTGTAGGATCTAATCATGTTTTCAAATTTGAGGAATCAGATAAAGATGTTGATTCTTTAATAGTATTACAATGATCGGGAGGATCGGGTGGCACCGGCTTGTACCGGACCACCCGTTTTTTTATGTTAAAAATCAAGATTAATAGCATCACTTGGAATTGATTTCACTGTTTCTAAAGAGGAACTGTATAGTTGGGTCATCGGGGCAAATAAGATATTCGCATATTGAACCATTTCCACGAATAATGATATTGAGTTTGTTTCCTGTATGTAGGAAATCGATGATATATATCCTTTTACTCCATTAATGAGCTTACAAAAAACTTTGGTTTCGTTCCATATCATCACAGAAACAGCTATTGTAGAAACAGAACCACTAGTGCTACCTACATATAGAAAACCATTAACCCATTCACCGGGTGAACTTATATTAAATTTTAAACGACAATGCAAATTATTGATTTTAGCAATATTTCTGCACACTTGATTTTTGGGCATTAGTCCATCTTTTGTCGGTATTGTAACACCAATCAGTTCTCCCAGGACTTTCGCGGCAGCCGAAGAAGATGTTAAAGTTGGGTTCTTGGAACCGTCCAAAGTACGGAGCCAAGAGAAGGTGTCGGACTGGGGCAACTGGTCCTCAAACTCATCTGTTCCGGCTGCCGCAGCGGCAGCAAATGTTGATATTTCTGATGCAGCGGAAACAATCCGTGCGGAAACTAATTCTGTCATCTCATCGACGGTCACCTGTCGTTCGTTGCCGTTTTTATCCACAGCTTTAAAGCCAACTATATTATTCAAGTCCATAATGCAAATTTTAAAATTAAAACAAATACTTCACCCATGCAAAATAATTACTGTTCTCAATATAATTCGGATCATCCTCGTTGGAATATGCCTCCCTCTCAAATGATACCGTCTTATACGCCCTGCCGGCATCCTTCAACCGTACTGCCCTGACCAGCCACTCCACACCATACCAGAGATAGAATGCCAGCCCGGCCAGTACCAGCCACCAGGCGGAAAGGTCAAAACACAACAGTAAGATCCAGATAACTGTACCGGTGGCAACTGCCATCTCAACCCATTGACGGGCGTGGGTACACTCATGGTTTCTCACTTTCTGAGTGATTTTCTCTTCCGGTCGCTTGCTTAAAACAAACGGACCGATTGTTATCGTATGGCAAGAACTGAACGCAAGCAGCACCTTTGCCAGAAGGTTGTTACAATATACCTTTTTCATGTTGTTCCTCCTTTTTATCTAAATAATCATTCAAAGAATCAGCCAGCAGACCGGGCAGCATGGAGGTGGAGCGTCTTATGATATCCACCTCTTCTTCGTCAATCTCGACACCTTCAGCAGTAGATTTGAATATCTTCTCAGCAAGGAGATGCGCCTTCAAACCCGCTACGTTCTTGTATATCCAGTCACCGTAGGCCTCAGTAATGTTGTTGGCTATCAGTTTTTCTTTCTTAATCCCGTCGTAAATAGGAAATTGTGCAAAATTTATTCTCATACTTTAATATTTTAAATGTTATAAATCCACCCAGGTACTTCCTCCATTCATTGACTTGCGAATTCCGTTTCGCCCGACTGAAAAAATATAACTTCCACATCTTACATACAGAGTATCATCCGCTGTTGAAACATCTCCGGTTGATGATACAGTTATACTTCCACTTCTAATTACTGTATCCAAAATACCTTGGTATAAATGTCCGTCTATTGACTGGAACCGTTCGTATTTCATTTCAAATTTGTCGTATTGCAGCAACAAATTATCAACATTTACAGCCGACATATTAGTGCTGCCGATAAAATTATTACCGATATTGAATCCGCCAATTGTCCCCTTTGTCGCTATGATAGTCCCGGTGATATTCGCTTTCTGACAAAGAATCTCTCCGGTCTTTGTGTCCATCCTCAGATTAGGCTGGCCGTTAGTGCTGTCCTGTGACTGCATGATACCGTAAGGTGCCCCGTCCAATGTGTATCCGTTCAACTTGAACATAAATCCGGCTATGTTCGCCTTATCAGCAAGGAATATGTCGGTTACCAGACTTTTGTATTTCTGCATGGCTTCCCAGTTGGAATCTCCGTTAGCGGATGTAGGAGCCGCTGATACAGAACTTCCATAGTTGCGCACAAGAAAATTGTAATAAACTTCACCTATTTTGTGAATGATCTTGTCACGCTGTTTTGCATTCCATACGTATGTCTGTCCGGAAGCCCATACACCTCTGTCATAAGGGAACGCACCCGTAGCTCCTGTTGCTCCTATGGAACCATCATTTGCAACACCCACACCCTTCTCGGCCACATAATTGTCATTCCAAGCAGCAGCATCGGAAGCTGATTTATAAGCCCGGACGGCAAACTGGGTGTATCCGGCTGTCGCAGGTACGGATATCTGGCTGTTCAGTGTCGCACCTACATGAGCCAGCCAGCTTCCGTTATACTTACGGGCTGCCAAATAAAGCGTGCTGCACGTGCTTACATTGCCTGCCACATTCTGTTTGCAAGTGACAAGGAATCCAGACGGGGATGGCGTGCCTGTTGAAGTGAAGTTGATCACGCTGACAGGACTGTCCAGCCAGTAGGATGCCGACGGTCCGACGGGAGCAACCATCTCCTGCCAGTCCGCATGTACCGTCCGGTTCGCAGATCTGCCGGCGAGGATGTATCCGCCGTCTCTTTTCCTGCGGAGTCTGCCGTTTCTGAACTTGGCGATTTTAATCGGAGGGTTGGAGGTTTCAACCTTGCTTAAGTAAGATCCTCCGGCAAACGATACTGTACTGTTTTTCGCATACGGAGTGTTGGCGGACTCCCAATGACCTGCGGCTGTGATGCTCTCACCGTCAGCACCATCTTTACCGTCAGAAAGCATGGGAACAGTTTCAATATCCACTATCTGGTCATTCACGTAAAAGATAAACTTCAATGCCTTCGTGAAGTTTCCGCTTGATATGGCTGTATTGTTGTTTATGGTAGTTTCTGTTCCACCGTCTATGCTGTATTTCAATGTACCGTCCGTTGTGGTGGATATCACGCCTCCCACTGACTTTTGCCTGTAACATGATACGGAAGACACGCTGTAGTTCCCATTCTTGTCCTTGCTTACAGAAGTGGCAGAAACGATTATACTGTATAGCACGGCATCTGAACCGTCCGCACCTCCTCGGACCCCGGCTACAGTGAATGTCAGATCACGGGAATACTGCTGCCCGTTCTTTGTAGCCCTGATTGTGATCTTCACCGTGTTTGTCGCAGCAAGAGTAGCTCCGGCAGATACCGATATTGTCACCACTCCCGTATTCTTGTCTGTCGCACACAGAAGATTTGTGTCAGGTGTACAGGTGATGCTGTCAAGCGTGAGCTTCTCCGTTCCATACCACATACTGACAGTTGTATTCCAAGTCTGTGAGGACACGACCTTCCCGTCTGAAGTAAGGGCTGCATTGACCATCTCGTTATCAAAGTCCGCCATGATGGCATTCTCCCCGTCCTTACTCCAGCGATGCACCACGGCAGGAGTGCTGAACTCTGACCATACACCGTTTTCCTTGAAACGCTTGCAACCCCATTCAACCTGATGATCAGCGTCCACTCCTACAAAATCATCCGTCCATCCTTCAGGGATATAATCATCCTTCTGCTGGCTGTCCGGTTTTGCCGGAGGATTGTCTATGATATTGCCTCTTGTGTAGATATACTCATAATCCTTACCGTCTTTTCCGTCCGATATCATGAGCTGCCATCTTCCGTCCTGATAGATGTAGGTAGCACGGTCAGTCGTGTTACGGTATGAATCACCGTTTTTCGGATTGGCAGGAGCCGTGGCAAATTCACCAAGGAAAGTGATACTCTCACCTTTCAGTTCACGCCCGTCAAGCAGCATATCCCAGTCTTCGTTAACCTCCCAGTCGGCAGGTTTCCCGGCAAGATAATAACCACCGTCCTTCTTTCTTAAGAAATTGCCACCTTTGACACGCAATATTCTGATGGGAGGATTGGATGTCTCCACCTTGGATATAAATACACAGTTGGCAAGAGTGACCATTGTATTGGCTTTGTACGGGGTTTTGGAGGATTCCCAATGACCGCCACCTATTACAGACAAACCGTCAGCACCGTCCTTACCTTTGAACAACGACCATGTATAATCGGAAGGGTTGCTGCTCTCTGTGGCGGTTTCCTTGTTTACTGCGATTCCTATATATTTTGTAGTATCCTTCGGTTGTTGGTACATGCCCGTACCGTCCGCATTGTCCGAATAGGCTATCCATGTGTAATAGGTCTTTCCATCCGCTCCGGGTGCACCGGGAACACCCTGCTCACCCTTTATCTCACTCCATGTGTAGTCGGAAGGGGTGTTGCTCTCCACCGCACTCGTCTTGTTGTAGGCGAATCCGATATACGCTTTCCCTGTAGGATTATTGCTGATACCTCCGCCTTGTGCGTTGTCGGCGTATCTTATCCATGTATAGTAAGTAACACCGTCCTTTCCCGGCGTTCCGGGAACACCTTGCGGACCTGTCGCTCCGTCCGCTCCTTTGTCCACTTGTTTCAGCCATGCCGGGTTATCATCTGATGGCTCGGTTGTCGTTCCGTTATCATCAACACACAACCACAAAGCCCCGTTATGTGACACCCGGTCATAGTAGGCGTACTTACCTGCAACCCATTCACCCTTGTCCAAAGGTACACGAACCTTGTTCCCCGTTATCTCATCTATCTGGAAGATAAGCCCAGTCATGATAATGTTTTGAAGAACGGCTGAGTAATTGTCCGCATTAATACCGGCTACAGTCATGCCTTTTTTCTTGCCGAACCACGCAGGCATCTGTGCCGGCTCCGGGTCCCAAGTGTTGGCATTGTCAAAGAATGTAATACAGTTGTTTCCGTTGACGGAATCAATAAGTATATAAGTCTGACGTTCCGGGTCCGTAAAGTTACCTGTTTGTGCCAATACCATCTGCTCGGCAGGTTTCCAGTCAGAATGCCCCGGACGGGGAATGACAGTAAACTTCTTGGCTGTATAATCTGCGGCAGTCACACGGAATTTCATTTCTTCAAAACCGTTCAGTTTGCCTTCGCTATTCTTAGTCACAAAATAGGTGGTAAGGATATCATCAACAAACTGGCTCAATCCGTCCGCATCTGTCAGATCGGGAGCGATGGTGTAGGTTCCATCGCCGTTATCCACGTATGACAATACGGTACAACCACCACCGGGGGAGTTTACCATACGTCCTTTGAAATAGGTTGTACGGTTATAGGCTATTTCAGGAACAAACAAACGCTTACGAAATACACCGCTTTCCATTTCAAGATTGCCCTTTTCGTCTATGTAACCACCTGATACACCAGTAACGAAATCACCAAACTTGGCGTATTTCTTGATGACGGTTCCGCCCAACAGGGATAATAGGAAACCGGTGCGTTCCTCCGTGTCCTTGCGCATGAACATGATCAGCGAGCGCAATGCGGAATACACGTTATGGTCTGTCGCAGGGGTGGAGTCGTGGCTTCCGATCACATACACACCGCTGCCACCACCGCCCGTATAGGTCTGTCCCTTCAGGGTAAGGCTCTCAACCTTTTCCTCCAGCTCCCCGATACGGGAATAGGCGGTGGTTTCCCCGACAGTATAAACAGGTGAGTCAAAGGAATAGTCAAGATTGAATTCAAATCCGATAACCCTTGACTGTCTTCCGTTCTCGAAATAAGCCTTGTTGATAAGGTTGACCTTTTGACCGATGCCATAGAAATTATGAACGCCATCCTCACGGTATGCGTCATTTGACATCATCGTGCAGCCATAGGTACTCGGGTCTATCTTGGATTTGGCAGCGTACTTTTCAGTCTTTTCCTTCAACTCCTGCTCGGCGGCACCCACAAGCCCAAGTTCGGTTATTTTCGTGCTGTCCCAGCCGGAAAGCACATATTCATCCCCATCCTGGGGAAAGAGCACATCACCGGGAAGCGGTCTGCCATAGTCCTCATTCCTGACTATCTCCCAAAGCTGTGCCTCAGGGTTCCATCCGCCATCCTCCAATTTCTCCGGCTTTCCCTCAGGATTGAACTTCACGGCGAACTCCAAACCGTTGAGAAGCCCGGACGCGAAACGTATCCTCAGCTCCTGACCGGGGAGGATATATTTCTCGGAAAAGTTAACACCCGTGTCCCTAAAGCGGTAGGCATTCCATTTTTCCTCGGTGGTTGTCCCGTCCTCATTCTCCACCTTGTCCGGCACTTCGATAGTGGTGACATCCGACATGATGCCCGTTCTTCGGGGATAGACTTCATCGAAGATAACCACCTGCTCGACGGCTTCCTCGGTGGTCATATCAGGATAAGCGTCAATGTAAGGAGTGCCTTCGGGAAGCATCAGCCTGCGCTGCACCACGCCGTTCACAACCACGGTCTCGTCAATGGGGCGGTAGTCTGCCGGTATGTTACGGGTGGAACCAAAAGCGTAGATACGGGTGGCATAGGTGGACTGGGATTCTGACTGTGACATTTCCTGCACGTTTTTCCCGATCTCGAAATCCACCGCGTCACCGGACTCACAACGCCCGAAATGGATGATGTTTTCAGTCACCCAACATTCGCAATCCCATTTCTTCGCCATCTCAAAACAAGCGTCAAGGATGTTGATGTTGTCGTAACTCATCAACTGGGACTTGTTTTCGACTGTGGAATCAATGGAGAAAACAAAATCCTGTCCTTTGTATGTGTAACCAAGAGCTTTCAAATTTCTAAGGACTATACCGGCTTGTACGTCAAGCGGGGCGGTCAGGTTCCAGGACGCTTCCTGTCCGGCCGTCTCCGGGGTATATTTGAAGATTTTGTTTTTCCATTTCCAGTAGTAGGCGTCAAGTCTTAATTCGTAATCGTAGCCGGCGGTATTGGTGTTGAATGCGGGCTTCTGCAAGTCGCACACCTCGAACAATCCGAAGTTACATTCCACGTATGAGCCAAGTTTGAAATATATGGGATTCTCTAAGGAGAACTTTAACATGATGTAGTCCTCCTTCATCAGAGTGAACTTACGCTTGCAGCCTTCATTGATCAAAGTTGTAAGCAGGATAGCACCGGATATGTCTTTGATGTCGATTTGTTCCATGTCTTCAAAGTTCGGGGATAAAAAAAAGAGTGCCCAATTTTGAGCACTCACATACACGACAATAAAACCAATGTCGTGAATTAGCTTCTGTTTGCCGGATTTGGCTCGTTAAACTTGGCTGAAATTTTTCCGAAAGTTCGGTCTAAACTCTGTGCGTAAGTGACACTCTTGCCAGTATAAATAAGATGGTAAACCTCGCTACTATTAGCAGGAATCTGAATATCAACCACACCTTTATACAGCTCATCAAAGAAAGCTTTCTTCTTTGCTTGATAATCAGACTGAGAATTACTCTCGATAGTGAACGAAAGAGTTATTTCCCTCTCATCGACTTTAGGATTATTGATTATTACCCGTTTCCCATGTTCAAGTCGGCTTTTGTTCTCAATAAAATCCTTCATGGGAGCAGATGCCCCAATAACATCAAGAAACCCCTCTCCCATTCTCACACCCCATGTTGTATAAGCGTTTTCGCCATTAATTAATAATTCATCCATAGACTATAATTTTGCTGTATTCTTTTTAACTTCTGCTATATCTCTTTGCATCTGTTGAATAGGTTTGACGATTGCCCCTGTATTTTCTGAAATCTGTACCAGTTCAAGATAAGATTGCGCTATCAAATTCCTCGTATCATCAGCAATATTTCTTGTTTCCGTATTTATGGAAAGTAGAGCATCTGCTTTTACTGTCAGTAGATTAAGTGATTGAGATTGAATAATATTCTGATTCTTTATCTCTTCTCCTGCAATCTGCAATGCTGTAAACCGCCCGTTCAACTCTTCGCCGGTATCTTGAGACATGGTTTGGAAACCTTTGCTGCTTGCAGACTGGGAAGCTGCTTCCTGTGAAATCTTGTCATATCCGGTTGCTGCGGCAAGCTCGTCACGGAGCTTCATGGCTTCGTCCACATAACCCATGTATTCATCCATCAGCTCCTTACGCTCATTATTGTCAAGCGTACCATCATCCTTCATGGCTTCACCGAATTTATCATACCATGTCCTCAGTTTGTCACTAAACTGTTCACCGATGGCATTTGACAGCATCGCCTGCATGAAATATTTGGATATGTCATCAGCAAAATCCTCCGCACTCTTCTCCATATCCATCAGACTGCTTATAAAACTGTCATACATGGAATCGAATGACATTCCGATCAGGCCCTCATAAAGACTGTCGGTCAGTTCTTCCAGTTTTCCTGCCTGCTCTATATAATCATCCAGCTTGTCGGTAACACGCTCACCGTAACCTCCCTTACCGGAAGATTCCATGATATCCCATAACCATACGTCCGACCGTAGAGCCTTCATCTGTTCGGGGGTCAGATTCCACAAGGAATCGGTGCCGGAGAAATCCTGCATGCCGGTAGCTTTTCTTGCGTGTTCCAGCATTTCATCCGTCCATTTCAGATAATGCTGCCAGCTGCCGTGGCTCTTATGATATCCGGCTTGCTCCTTTGCTATTTGCAGATAGTTTTTATTGACTTCCTCCTGATACTTTACAGCTTCCCTGTAAGATTCAACCGATTTCATTCCCTTGCTTGCCTTCATCTCGTCAGTCAGATCCTCGATGGCCGTTTGCAAAGTTCCATTCCTGTCCGTCAGCCTGTCTATCGTTTCCTGTACTTCCTTGGCGTTTCCACCTATTCCAAACAAGGAGTTGAAGCCTCCGAATGAGATTGCGTTCAGGATGTTTCCTATGCCGTTCCTCAATGACTTGCCGATTGTGACAAACAAATCCCCTGACAAGACATCACCGATAATTCCACTGACAGCGTTCAGAACAGCATCAAGCAGACCACCGACAAGATCACTTAATCCGTCTTTGAGTACGTCAATGATGGACAGAATCCATCCGACAATGGGGACCTCCTTAAGAGATTCTGACGTTTTTCCTATGACATCCTTGAATCCGTTCACGGTTTTGATAATTCCGCTATATGCGTTATACAATCCACCGGATGAAATCTGCTGCAAGCCTCCCAACAAATTTTCCATGCTTGCTTTCAGTATGGTGGCAGTATCAGTCACATTACGCTGGGCCTGATTGGCGATATCAGTCTGTGTCTTCACATTGGCGGATGCAATGTCAGCATTCTGCCGTGCTGTTTCAAGAGCGTTTGCTGCGGCTTGTTTCTCACTTTCCGTTCCGCCCTTCTGCGCTTTGGCGTAATCATCCTGTGATTTCTTTAGTCTTTCCAAAGCAGCTGTTTCAATCCCTATGGCACTGATACGATTCTGTTCTGCTATTTGATAGGCTTTTACATCCTCTCCAAGTTTCTTGAAGTTGACTCCACTTGTACCACCCAAAGACTTTTCCATCTGGCTGATGGCGTCAATCAATGATTTCTGGCTTGCCTGATCGGAGTTCTTGAACTTGTCAGTCCGTACATATTTTTTCGCTTCGTCCAAGGCGGGCTTTATCATGTCGGAAAACATGGAACCAAACTCACCGAACACAGTAACCCAATCTATATTGGCTTTTATGGCTTCTGTTTCCTTGTTCTGTATGGCAACATCACGTTGTTTCTCCAGTAACTTTACTTGTGCACTATTAACACCGTTTTCTTCCTGTGCTTTCCTTATTTTTTCCGCATACTCTTGGGCGATAGCCAATTTCTGCTGCTGGAACGTGCCATATTCTTTCAAGTAGTCGTTCAAAGCCTGTTGTTCGGCTTTCAGCTGTCCTTCAGTTACATCGGAAATATCTTTATCTCTCATACTTTCGGCATTGGTATAAGCTTCTGAAATTTTCTGTGCCTGCTTGTCGGTCAGCTTACCGTTACCGGCTTTGCTCCATTCTTCCTCCTGTTTTCTTATCGCATCAATCTGTTTCTGATAATCAAGGTCAATCTGTTTCAACTTCTTTTCCGTGCCTTCTCTCATCAGGTTGATTTCATCCTGTTGGTTCTGACGGTGAAGTGAAAGAAGTTGCCCGTCCAGCTTTTCCTGATTTTCTTTTTGCTTTTTTGCTAGATTTTCCTGTCTGGTCAGTGCGCTTCCGGTTACTCCGCCCAGCTCCTTGTATGTCTTTTCGGATGCCTCCATCTTATCTTTGGCTTCTTTCACCTGTTTCGATGTAGCCGTCTGATCTTTGATTAAGGCCTCATACCCTTTTTTCGCTTTCTCCCATTCGACTTTAGCATTTGCCAAATCTTCCTGATATGTAGTTTTATTTTTTTCTTCATCAATACGTGACTGTTTCTTGGATTTTGCCGTATCAATCAGTGTCTGTATATCTTTTACATCATAAATTGCTTCATCAGACAATGAACCTTTTACGTCAATAGGTAATCGTAACTTGATTTTTCCATTTTCCCCCTTACCTTTGATACGCTTTTCAAGTTCTGCAATGTAACGGTCAAACTTGCTTATATCAATATTGTTTAGTCCTGATATGAACTGCTCGGAAATGCCTTTGCCTTTTTCTTGTAATAAAACATCCCTATCAGCACGCAAATCTTTCAATTTCTTCACATACCCATCAATTCCTTGTTGCCCAGACAAGGATTTAAGAAGATTCTCGTAATACTTAATTTCTGCTTCGATGTCTGAAAGTTCTTTTTCCTGCTTTTCTCCGGCGCGTTTTGTATCTTCTGCTGCAATCTGTTGTTTCAGTTTGAGAATATCAGCAAGTTTAATGGTTTCAATGTCGTATTGAGCGAATATCTTTGGGTATTCTTTTCTCAACTCCGCCAAGCTCTGTCCTCTTTGTAAATCAGACAAAGCCATGTCACGGGAACTCTGTACAAGGAAATCAATTTTCTGCTTGTGTTCTTCCTCTTGTTTTTTAGCTTCTTCTTGCTGTTCGTTAAACCTTCTCTGTGCTTTTTCGGCTTCAGTTGCGGAATCATGGAAAGTCCACATGGCCGCACCAAGCCCTACAACGGCAGTCGCCAGCAAAACATAAGGACTGGTAAGCATTGCCGCATTGAGAGCCATTTGTGCTTTCCGTGCCAGTACACGGGCATTGGTAAGGGCTATCTCGGCTATCGTGTGTTTGCTCGTTGCGATAGTAGTAAGCATTACAGCAGTACGATATGCGCCATAAGTAACTACTAATCCAGCAAGTATCTTGCCGACTGTTTCGTAGTTTTCAATCAAAGAAGTAGTCATCTGAATGCCGTCCATAATTACACCTTCCGATTTCTCACCTAACTCGTTGAGAACACTATCCATCGCATCCTGCATCATAGAAAGCTGACCGTTTATCTCTTTTGAGGCGTTTTCGGACATCTGATAGAATCGACCACCAGCGGAAGTAGCATCTATAAATGCCTGCTGAACCATTTCTGCGGAAATAGCCCCCTTAGACATCTCATCTTTGAGGGTAGCGATAGACTTACCGGTCTTTTCAGACATGATTTGCAGAGGATTAAATCCTGCATTAATCATCTGATTGAGGTCTTGACCCATAAGTTTACCGGCAGCGGACATCTGAGAGAATGCCAAAGTCATAGAATTAAACTTTTGTGTGTTCCCCATAGAAACATCGCCAATAGCTTGTAGATAACGGGGAACTTTCTCGGCTTCAATGTTGAAACCAAGCATCATCTGCGTGGCTGCTGTTACATCAGAAAATTCAAGCAGAGAAATTTTAGCGAACTCACGAACTTGTGACATGAGGGCATTGGCTTTCTCTTTGTTTCCCAATAAAGTTTCAATAGCAGTGTCAGCAGCCTGGAACTCGCCACGTACACGAATCATTTCAGCACCTAATGCTTTCAGTACTCCAGCACCACCAATAACCGCCAATGCTTTCTTCCAAGAAATAGCGATACCGTTGTTACTCTCTACGATTTCCTTAGCATTATCATTGTAAAGGGCGTATTCATCCCGAAGTTTCTTTACGGAAAGACGCGCTTCGGCTTGTTGTTGGGTTAATCCAAATAAAGCTGCCTTTTCTTCATCAAGAGCTTTGCGGGCAGCATTGTATTCTTCTAACTTGCTATTTGCTGATAACGGATTCCTTTTCAATGCTATACGATAAGCATCCCCAAGTCGTTTTACATCCGCTTCAATATCCTTAACTACCGTTTTTTGAGCAAGAATCTTCTCTGTGAATCCATTCACGGCCTGGGAAGCATCGAAGATTTTCCTTTTGAATCCCGTTTCCATCTCCGCTCCAGCTTTGGCTGCATTAGTCACCAACTCATCCAATCTTTGGTTGGATGCAGCAAGTCGGGCATTCAAAGCCTTGAAAGCAGCAGGAGACTGCGTGCCATCCATGCTCATTAACTCCTGCTTTAATTTTGCAATTTCATTACGAAGTCTTACAACTTCTTCCCAGTCACTACCTATCTTAAAATATAATTTTGCCATATCTATTTCTTTTTCCTACGATTAGCCAATTCCTTACCACTGATTCTATTCACCTTCTGACCACCATATACTGCGCGTAATTTATCCCGTTGCATCATCAGCAGATTCCGATAAGGGATAATCTCAAACACTTCTGTATAACTCAGATGCAGCGTGTCAATCAAATGGGCTATCTGCCCGAAGAACGTTGTGTTTCCTACTGTTTCGGTCTTGCTGCCAACATCGACACGTTCCTCATCGAGCTGACACACTGAAAAGCCGAAATATCCATCATAGAGAAACAGACTCCCAAGGCATCTTTGACTTCTTCAAAAGTGCCGTTCTCCAATTCTTTGACCAAACTATCATTCCCGCAGATGAAGCATGAAATACCTTTCAGCATATCTTCAGTAGCTTCAGGAAGCTCTTTAATAGCTTCCATGACATTATCTCCAGTCATGCCGATATTGGAAAAATGATGAATGGCACGACAGATAATTTTAATTGTAGGAGGTTTAATGGTATAAACCATCCCTCCTATCTCCACATTCATGAAATCCAGCCCTAACAAAGCATCAGAAACCGTTTTTGCTGCTTGATTCATATTCTTAAACTAAAAG
>OGWW01001262.1_pt1 | contig 14221 bp, 10 predicted proteins | sample 1576131 | NCBI WGS metagenome assembly OGWW01 (sample SAMEA3541576, study PRJEB24748) | human gut metagenome | biome: human gut; feature: human-associated habitat; material: faeces | place: China | collected 2012 | reverse complement strand
TGACAGCCTCAGACAGACCCTTCATGGCAGAGGTGATGAACGGGTTGTAGGCATAGGTGCCGTCAGCCACGCCGTTTGCGCCGATGTAGTTCTGGTCAACGTCCACGCCGATGACGTAGCCGTTGTTCTTCAGAGCAGCCTCCACAGCGGAGGTGTAGATGCCGCCGCCGCAGGCAAACACGACCTGCGTGCCGTTGGAGTACCAGCCCTCCATACGGGAGGTGATGTTGGCATCGCCGTAGAACTGGCCGCCGTAGAAGTAGTTGATCTCGACGTTCTGGCCCAGCTCCTGTGCGGCAGCATCAGCGCCCTGCACGAAGCCGTAGCCGTAACGGATGACAGCGGGCACAGCCATGCCGCCCAGGAAGCCCAACTTGGTCTTGCCGTCCTTGGTGATCGCGTAACCGGCCAGGTAACCTGCCTGCTCTTCCTTGAAGGTGATGCAGTAGCAGTTCGCGGGGATAGTATCCGTGCCGATATCGAACTGGGTCACGTCGATGGCGATGAACTTGACATCGGGGTACTGGTCAGCAGCCCATGCCAGAGAAGCACCGTACAGGTAGCCCACGCAGACGATCACGTCTGCACCGTCGTTGACAGCCTGACGGATCATGGTCTCACGATCCTCATCAGAAGCGTCAGCCTCGGGGATGTAGTACTGGCAGTTGTCGCCCATGTAGCCGGAAACAGCAGTCCAGCAAGCCTGGTTGAAGCTCTCATCGTCGATCGTGCCGGTGTCGCAGGTCAGAGCGACCTTGACGATCTTCTCGCCGCCCTCAGCAGCGGAGGAAGCGGTGGAAGCAGCAGCGGAAGAAGCGGTGCTGGTGGAAGAAGCGGAAGAACCGCCACAAGCGGTCAGAGCAGCGGCGGCGGCAGCAGCACCAGCCACAGCCAGGAAGTTACGACGAGAAATCTTCATAAGAAAGTCTCCTTTATTTTCAATCCATCGCGTGCCGGCCTGCAAATGCAGGCACTTGCACATTTACTGGTTCAAGTATAGCGGGAAGATGTGTGAGATGCAAGCACTTTTCGATTACAAAATATTTACAAAATCTTTGTAAATATGTCCAAAAAGCATTACTTTTGCACAACTCCCTGCCGTTCCGGTTTTGTGCCGGGAAGCGTTTTATTTTTCCACAGCGGCATTTCCGGCCACATTGGAAGGCCCGAACCCAAAGGGCAGCAGTTCGTCCATGCTGCGCTCAATGAAATCCTCCGGCGTTTTGGCCATGATCACGTTCAGCTCCGCCCCGCCGAACTCGAACAGTGCCTGACGGCACACACCGCAGGGCGAGGTGATCTGTTCGTTCACCTCGCCGCGGCGGCTGCCCACCACTGCAATATCCGTGAACTCGGTCACGCCGTCGGCCACGGCCTTGAACAGGGCCGTGCGCTCTGCGCAGCTGGTGGGGGTAAAGGACGCATTTTCCACGTTGCAGCCGGTGTAGATGCGTCCGTCCTTTGCGCGCAGGGCAGCACCCACCATAAAATTGGAATACGGTGCATAAGCCTTTTCGCGGGCAGCCAGTGCCATGCGGATCAGTTCCTGCTTTTCTTCCAAGGTCAGGTTCGTCATAAAATGTTCCTCCTTTTGGGGGCGAAAACAGCGCGGCCGGCCTTTTTGCAGGCAGACCGCGCTGGATCTTCGGTTGGGTTTCTCAGTACTCTGCGCCCAGAGCCACCTTCATCATGTTGGTAAAGCTCGTCTGGCGCTGCTCGGCCGTGGTGATCTCCGGTGCCACAAAGCTGTCGGAAATGGTCAGCAGGCAGGCCGCATGCTTGCCCAGCACCTGTGCGTTGGCAAACAGGGCAAAGCTCTCCATCTCCACGCACAGGCAGCCGCGCTCATCCCGCAGCTTTTCCCAGTAGGTGGGCTTTTCGTCGGAGGGCTGGCGGTAGAACACATCCGAAGAGTGGATGTTGCCCTCAATGAGGGGAATGCCCTGCTTGGCGGCAGAAGCGCGCAGCTTGTCGTTCAGGCTCTGGCTGGGCAGGGTGATGTCCCCCTCGAAGCCGCTCTGTACCCGGGCGTAGTTGGACTCGCTCACCGCACCGGTGGACAGCACCACGTCGAACAGCTTGGCTTTTTCGGTGTAGCTGCCGGCAGAGCCGATGCGGATGATGTTGTCCACATCGTAGAACTTAAACAACTCATAGGAATAGATGCCGATGGACGGCATGCCCATGCCGCTGCCCATTACGCTGATGGGGCGGCCCTGATAGGTGCCGGTAAAGCCCAGCATGCCGCGCACACCGGTCACCTGACGCACATCCTGCAGGAAGGTGTCGGCAATGAACTTGGCGCGCAGAGGGTCACCGGGCATGAGGACCGTCTTGGCGAAATCGCCCTTTTCGGCGCTGTTGTGAGGGGTAGACATAGAACATCTCTCCTTTTTCTTTATGATCGGCAGGCAGGCCCTTCCCGGTGGAAAGGCCCGCTCTGCATGCTTACCTGTATTTTCTGCGGTTGAACACGTTCTGCGGGGCAATGTAAGAGCCGTTGCGGCGGATCTCGAAGTGGCAGTGGTTGCCGCTGGAGCGGCCGGTGCTGCCCACATAGCCGATCAGCTGGCCCTGCTTGACGGTCTGGCCTGCATGGACCACCAGCGACAGGCAGTGTGCATACACGGTGGTGTAGCCGTTGCCATGGTTGATGATGATGGAGTAGCCATAGCCCGTACCTGCACCAGCCTTGTTGTAACCGGCCTTGGTGACGGTGCCGCCTGCCGAAGCGTAAATGGGCGTACCAGCGGCGGCGCAGATATCCACGCCCTTGTGGCTGCCGCCGTACCAGCGCGAGCAGTTCCGGTAGCCGGGCACCGGCCAGATGAACTGACCGCTGCCGGTGATGTAGGAAGTGCTGGTAGTCACCTTCTTGGTGCCCACCACGATCTTTTCGGTCACAGGCTCCTTGATCACCTCAGTGCTGAGGATCTGCTGGCTGAGCTGGGTGCCGTTGGTGTCGTACACACGCTGGGCCGTTACACTGCGGATGCCGTTTTCACCGGCCTGCGTGGTCTTTTTGGTGCCCACGTTGTACTCTTTGGATTTGGTCGTCTCGCTGGTATAGGGGATCTTCTCCTGCCAGGTCTCGATCTTGGTGATGCGCACTTCCAGCGTGGCTTCCTGTTTGGTCACGATCAGCTCATCACCGGCCTGGATGTTGGAGGTCTCGGTCAGGGCCGCGCCCTTGAAGTTCGTATTCAGCTCGCACAGTTCCCGGAAGGTCAGGTCGTTCTTCTGGGCAATGCTCCACAGGGTGTCGCCGGTCTGCACGGTATAGATCTTTTCCTGCTGCTGCACGCCGGAAAGCATCGACTCCACATCGTTTTCCTGCTGGAAGCTTTCATTGAAGTAGATGCCATTCTCCAGGGTGACCTCTTTGTTGAAGCCCACGGTCACATTGGGATCTTCCGGGTTCTCATAGGGTTCCAGCAGGCTGCTCAGGTAGCTCTGCAGGGCAGTGCCGTCCGAGCACACGGCGGTCAGTTCTCCGTCCAGATACAGGGCGGTGCCCTCACTGATCTGGTCGCTGGAGGACTTCAGAATGGCGTTGGCCATCTCGTTTTCGTCCAGCACGCTGTGTGCCACCGAAATGGTATAGGTGGGCTCCACCGTCCACTTGGTGTTCTCGTCCGTGCCTGCATCGTTGATACGCTCCTGCACGGCTTCCTTGGCAGAGTTGAACACATCCTCGTTGGCCACATAGCCCACGGTCTGGCCGTTCACCTGCACTTCCAGCGCATAGGGCTGACGGATGGTGTTCTGCACCACCGTGACCATCCCGGCCAGTGCCAGCACCGGCAGGATATACATGGCCATGCGCGGCAGGGTGCGCACATTGCGCCGCACGCCGCCGACCAGATAATGCACGCTGTCCTTTACGGCTGCGCCAAAGCCCTTTTCCTTCCGGACGCGGCGCGCATGTACCAGCAGCGAACCCATGCCCCGGAAGAACAGCACGATGGGCCCGAACAGGTCGCGCACCATCTGGGCCGCACCGGGGAACGCCATGGACACGATGGTGTGCAGCAGGCTGCGCACCCAGAGTAGTGCACCGGACACGCCCCGGCACACCGTGCGTCCGGCACGGACAAATGCATATTCGGCCGAAAATCCCAGAGCGTACAGGGCCTCACCTACGATGAGAACGAGGCGGTTCTGCAGCAGCTTCTGAGAAAAATGATTGACGTGATGCTGGGTCCTGCGGCGGAAGCGATGCCGACGCAGGAGCTGCATGCATTGGAACTGTGCCCACAGGGAGCGCAGCTTCTGGCCGCGTTTTTTCGGCGGCTGCTGCGCAGGCTCTGCGGTCTGCGGTTCCTTTGTCTTATCTTCGATCAAACGGGTTTCTCCTTCCTTGCCGCGCGGCAAAGCTGCTCTGCATCCGGCGCGGCGGTGGTTTCCACATCCTGTGCGGCTGAATGTCAGCGCACAGACGATCTATGCTCATTTTATTATACACCCTGCACGGAATGAAACAAGCACCTGCACAAAATTTGGGCAGTTCTTTCACGCACTTTTCACGAAAGCAGGTCGGCCATATCCTGCGGCAGCGGGCTTTCCACGGTCACCGTGCGGCCTGTCCCGGCGCTCACCGGGGTGCGGATGCAGATGCCGTCCGGCACCTCGGTGTACTCCGGCACCCGGAAGGTCTGCTTTGCGCAGTGCAGTGCCTGCCGCCCGATGCGGTCCCGGCGGCCGCCGTAGAGGTCATCCCCGGCCAGCGGATGGCCGATGGACGCAAAGTGCACCCGGATCTGGTGGGTGCGGCCGGTCACCGGCACGCAGGCGGCCAGGCTCAGGCCGTTCTGTACCTTTAATATGGTGTACTCAGTGCGGCTGGGCTTGCCCTCCGGGGTCACACACCGCCCGATGATGCTGTCGCCCCGGCGGCCGATGGGCGCGTCGATCACGCCCGGCCCCAAGGGCAGCTCGCCCTCCACGATGGCGTAGTAGAGCTTCTGCACGTTTTCTGCCAGGAGCGGCGCAGCATAGGTGTTGCGGGCCGCCAGCACAAGGCCGCTGGTGTCCTTGTCGATGCGGTTCACCGGGCGGAACACCGGGCTGCGGCCCTGCTGCAGTGCCCAGGCTGCATAGCCGTTGGCCAGCGTGCCGCCGGGGTAGTTCAGAGTGGGGTGCACCGCCAGATGGGGCGGCTTTTCCAGCACCACGGCAAAGGCATCCTCGTAGACCACCTGCACGGCAATGTCCGGCTGCGGGGCCACGCCGCCCGCTTCCGGCGGGAGGTCGAAGCTCAGCACCTGCCCCGGGTACACCCGGCGGTTGGCCAGCACGGGCGCACCGTCGGCAAAAAAGCCGCCGCCCTGAAATTTGACTGCCCGGGCAAGCTCCGTAGAAACGGCACACTGGCGCAGAAAGTTCCGCACAAGCGTTCCATTTTGGGTCTGCAGGGTGTCCGGCACCGTGAAATACAGACGCACGCGCACCCCTCCTTTGCACGAAAAACAGATATAAATAGTATAGCAAAAAACGCTTTCGCTTGCAAATCTTGTTTTTTTATGGTATTATGAGGAACGGAAAACGAGTGGAACATACGGCGGCGGGGCGGCTTTGACCGCTCTGAGGAAAGTCCGGGCCTCACAGAGCACGGTAACTGCTAACGGCAGCCGAGGGTGACCTCAGGGAAAGTGCAACAGAAAACAAACCGCCGCAGCAATGCGGTAAGGATGAAACGGCGAGGCAAGAGCTCACCAGCGCATGGGTGACCATGCGGCTTTGTAAACCCTACCGGAAGCAACGCCTATATGGGACGTACAGCGCTGCTCGCGTGTCCCGAAGGCGGCATGAACCTGTCAGCAATGGCAGGTCTAGACAGATCGTCGTTTAATACAGAACCCGGCTTACGGTCCATCTCGTTTTCCGCTTTTATGCTTTCCGGCTGCCCGCATCCCTGCGGGCAGCTTTTGTTTTGTCACACTTCTTTTACCAAGCTGTTACTTTCCGTTTGTTGCAGTTTGTGGTATACTATGGGCACTGCAGGCCCTCTGCAGGCTAAAACGAAAGACAGGATGTGAAATCCTCCGATGAAAGATGGTTTTTTAAAGGCAGCCGCCTTCTCCCCCGCCCTGCGGGTGGCAGACTGCACCTATAACGCCCAGCAGATCCTTGCCGACGTGCAGGCAGCCGCCGCGCGCGGGGTCAAGCTGGCCGTGTTCCCGGAATTCTGCCTCACCGGCTACACCTGCGGCGACCTGTTCCTGCAGCACACGCTGCAGACCGGTGCGCTGGATGCCCTGCAGACCGTGCTGGACGGCACCCGGACGCTGGACACCGTCGTGCTGGTGGGCCTGCCGCTGCTGGTACACGGCAAGCTGTACAACTGCGCCGCCGTGCTGTGCCGCGGGCAGCTGCTGGGCCTTGTGCCCAAGACCTACCTGCCCAACTACGGCGAATTCTACGAGAAGCGCCAGTTTACTCCCGGCAGCACCGAGGTGGAAACGATCACCGTGTGCGGCCAGCAGGTGCCCTTTGGCACTTCGCTGCTGTTCCGCTGCCGGTCCATGCCCAGTTTTGTGCTGGGCGTAGAGCTGTGCGAGGACCTGTGGAGCGCACTGCCGCCCTCCACCTTCCACGCACTGGCCGGGGCCACGGTCATCGCCAACCTTTCGGCCAGCGACGAGACCGTCGGCAAGGCCGAGTACCGCCGGGCACTGGTGTCCAACCAGTCGGCCCGCCTGCTGTGCGGCTACCTGTACGCCTCGGCCGGGCACGGCGAGAGCACCCAGGACATGGTGTTCGCCGGGCACGACCTGATCGCCGAAAACGGCACCCTGCTGGCCGAGACAACTCCCTTTGCGGGCGGCATTGCCGAGACCGAGATCGACTGCCAGCGCATGGAGGCCGAGCGTGCCCGCAACACCAGCTTTGAGCTGAGCCGCGATGGTTACACCACGGTGGAGTTTGATCTGGAACTCACCGAGACCCCCCTCACCCGCTGGATCGACCCGGCACCCTTCGTGCCCGGCGACCCCAAGCGCCGCGCCGAGCGCTGCGAACTGATCCTGAAGATGCAGGCCGACGGTCTGGCCAAGCGGCTGGAGCACGCCCACGCCAAAACGGCGGTCATCGGCATTTCCGGCGGGTTGGACAGCTGTCTGGCCCTGCTGGTGGCGGTGCGCGCCATGAAGCAGCTGGGCCGCCCCGCCAGCGATGTGCTGGCCGTGACCATGCCCTGCTTCGGCACCACCCACCGCACCCGCAGCAATGCCGAGATCCTGTGCGATGAGCTGCAGGTCTCCTTCAAAGAGATTGACATCGCCGAAACGGTCCACAGCCACTTCCGGGACATCGGCCAGGACGAAAGCGTGCTGGACGTGACCTTTGAAAATGGGCAGGCCCGTGTGCGCACGCTGGAGCTGATGGACACTGCCAACCGCACCGGCGGCCTTGTGGTAGGCACCGGCGACCTGTCGGAGCTGGCACTGGGCTGGGCCACCTACAACGGCGACCACATGAGCATGTACGGTGTGAACGCCGGGGTGCCCAAAACGCTGGTGCGCCATCTGGTGCATTACGAAGCCGACATTGCCGCCACCGACGCCCTGCGTACCGTGCTGCTGGACATTCTGGACACTCCGGTCTCCCCGGAGCTGCTGCCCGCCAAGGACGGCGAGATCGCGCAAAAGACCGAGGATCTGGTGGGCCCCTATGAGCTGCACGACTTTTACCTCTATCAGGTTCTGCGCTTCGGCTTTGGCCCGGCCAAGATCTTCCGGCTGGCAAAGGCCGCCTTTGCAGGCCGCCCCGAATACCCCGACAACGTGCTGTACAAGTGGCTGCGCAACTTCTACTGGCGGTTCTTCGCCCAGCAGTTCAAGCGCAGCTGCCTGCCGGACGGCCCCAAGGTGGGCAGCGTGACCCTTTCGCCCCGCGGCGACTGGCGCATGCCCAGCGACGCCTGTGCCGCCCTCTGGCTCGCCGAACTGGAACAGCTTTCGATCAAGGACTGACACATGAAACACAAAAAACTGCTGACCAATCTTCTGTTTGCCGCCGTCGTTCTGGCCATTGCCGCCGTTCTGCTGCTGGTGCGCAGCGCACACAGCAGCGGTTCCAAGCTACGGGCCGAACTGATCTACGGTGACAACAACACCACCATGAACCTTCCGCTGGACAAGAACGATACCTATGACGTGGACACCGGGTACTACACGGTGCACATCGAGGTCAAGGACGGTGCTGCCCGCTTTGTGGACTCCCCCTGCCCGGACCACATCTGTGAGAGCTTCGGCTGGCTGTCCAACGAAGACCAGACCGCCACCTGCCTGCCCGCCCGCGCGGTGCTGACCATCGTGCCGGCTGACTGAGCCTTGCGCTCAAAAGGAGATTTCCTATGAAGGATGATTCCAACCGTTCCCTGCGGCGTGTGAACCGCAAGAGCCGCAGTGCGGCAGACCGCACCGTGGAAGTGGACAGCTCCGCTTTTTTTGCGGAGGACCCGTCCCCCACACCGCCGCCCCGGAAAAAGCCCGGTTCTTCTGCCCCGCGCCGCAGCGGTGCCCCGGCACAGGCTGCCGCCGCCCGGCCCTCCGCTTTCGGCAGGATCCTGCTGCCGGTGCAGGGCATTCTCAGTGCAGCCTCGCTGGTACAGCTGTGGCGCACCCAGATGCTGCCCGTGCTGTATCTGGTCATTCTGGCCGCCCTGCTGTTCCTGCTCTGGCTGCTGGTCAAGCGCTGTCAGGAGTACAATGTGCCCGGAAAGGTGTCCCGGGTGTTCTCGGTGTTCCTGTGCGCCTGCATGGCGCTGGGCTGTGTCTGGGCCCAGCAGGGTCTGACCGCGCTGGACAACATGACCAACGGTCTGCTCACCGGTGCCGAGGCCAACAAGATCACCAAGGAGCCTTTCGTCATCTACCTCAGCGGCGTGGACACCCGTGGTGAACTGACCGAAAAAGCCCGCAGCGACGTGAACATTCTGGCTGTGGTGAACCCCCAGACCAAGCAGGTGGCACTGATCAACACGCCCCGCGACTACTATGTGGATCTGGCCGGCACCAACAGCAAGGACAAGCTGACCCACGCCGGTCTGTACGGTGTGGAGACCAGCATGGCCACATTGGGCAACCTCTATGGCATCAACGTGGACCACTACATCCGCATCAATTTTGCGGGCTTCATCAATATCGTGGACGCCCTGGGCGGCGTGGACGTATATTCCGACCAGGCCTTCACCTCAGTGGGCAGCCCCGGCTACTACGACCCCACCACCTTTGCCGAAGGCTGGAACCATCTGGACGGTAAGTCCGCCCTGGCCTTTGCCCGGGAGCGCCACGCCTTTGCCTCCGGCGATATCCAGCGCGGCATCAACCAGATGAAGGTCATCGACGCCATGCTGAACAAAATCAAGTCCCCTGCCCTGCTCATGGGCTTTTCCAAGATCATGGACGCCGCTTCGGACTGCTTTGTCACCGATTTTTCGCAGGATCAGATCAGTGCGCTGGTGCGCATGCAGCTGAGCGATTTTGCCAACTGGGACATCCAGAGCTACACCGTTACCGGCTCGTCCGGCACCAGCACCCAGTGCTATTCCGCCAAGGGCCAGAAGCTCTACGTCATGAAGCCGGATGAAGCCTCCGTCAGCAAGGCCAAAGAGATGATCGCGGTCGTGCTGGGCGGTGAGGGCACTGTGAGCGACACCACCCAGACCCCGGAAAAGACCGACATCTTTACCCCCACCACCGACCCGAACGCCGCTGCTTCCATTCCGGAAGAACCGGCGGAAAGCGTCATCGTGGAGGAGCCCGCCGAGAGCGTGCCGGAAGAGACCCCGGCCGAAACGCCTGCTGAGCAGCCTGCAGAACAGCCTGCCGACACCCAGCCCCAGGAGCCGGAGACTCCGGCCGACAGCGGCACCAGTGACGGCAGCACCGAAGCTCCGTCCATCTCCCTGCCCACGCAGGAAGAGGTGGAACAGGCCGCATCCTCGCTGTACAACGCAGCGTCCACCATTCTGGATGCCATCTACAATGCAGCGTCCCAGAACGACGCCGCCTGATTTCTCACAACCGCAACGAGGCCCCGGAGGGCAGAACCTCCGGGGCCTCGTTTTTTTCGTTGTCAGGATCTTATGCCTTGATCTCGTTCCACACGCTGTGGCCGTCCAGGCTGGAGGCATCCACGCCCAGATACTCGCAGATGGTCTGGGCAATGGTGCTGAAGCAGAGCTTCGTGCCCAGGTCCACACCGAGCTTCACGCCCTTGCCGCAGACCAGGTACGGCACATACTCGCGGGTATGGTCGGTGGTCTTGGTGTAGGAGGGGTCGCAGCCGTGGTCTGCGGTGACCATCAGCAGGTCGCCCTCCCGCATCCCGGGGATGAAGTCGGCCAGGAAGCGGTCGAACTCGGTGGCGGCAGCCGCGTAGCCCGCCACATCGCGGCGGTGGCCGTACAGCATGTCAAAGTCCACCAGGTTCACAAAGGCCAGGCCCTCAAAGTCGCGGGTCTGCAGGGCCTTGGTGAAGGCAATGCCGTTGGTGTTGCCGGTGGTCTTGATTTTCTCGGTCACGCCCTCGCCATCAAAGATATCGAAGATCTTGCCCACGGCGATGACGTCCTTGCCGGCGTTCTTCAGCAGGTCCAGCATGGTGGCGCGGGGCGGCTTCAGGCTCAGGTCGTGGCGGTTGGTGGTGCGGTAGAAGGTATCGGCGGTGCGGCCCAGGAAGGGGCGGGCAATGACGCGGCCCACGCCATACTCGCCCTTGAGCATCTCGCGGGCGATCTCGCAGTAACGGTATAGCTCGTGCACCGGCACCAGCTCTTCGTTGGCGGCCACCTGGAACACGCTGTCGGCACTGGTGTAGACGATGAGGGCGTTTTCCTTCATGGCCTGCTCGCCGTAGTCCTTCAGCACCTGGGTGCCGGAATAGGGCTTATTGCAGAGCACCTTGTGGCCGGTCTTTTCCTCAAACTCGTGGATGAGCTCTGCGGGGAAACCCTCCGGGAAGGTGGGCAGCGGCTTCGGGCTCACCACACCGGCGATCTCCCAGTGGCCGATGGTGGTGTCCTTGCCCATGCTCTGCTCCTGCAGGCGGGCAAAGGAACCGGTGGGAGCGGCGGTCTTTTCCCCGGCGGTCACACCGTCGATGTTGAACAGGCCCAGCCTTTGCAGGTTGGGGCAGTTGAAGTTGGGATGCTTTGCAATGGCTCCCAGCGTGTTGGTGCCCTCGTCGCCAAAAGCGGCGGCATCCGGCTCGGCGCCGATGCCAAAGCTGTCGAGCACGATCAGAAAGACACGTTTTTCCATCTTGGTTTTCTCCATTTCTTCCGGGTCAGCCCGGATAAGTGACACTTTTACTTGCCACCATTATAAGCAAAAACAGGCCCGTTTGCAAGGGCTGTCTTTCCATGCTGCACAGCTGTCCTGACGGGCAGGATCTTAGCCATTTCTTTAACGATTTCTCTGTGCAAAATCCGCAAAATTACCGCGTCCCTGCGTCAAGCATCTGTTCAAACCTCCCGGCATGCAAAAAAGTTGTATTCATCCTGAAATTTCACTTGCTCTCTTGTCAGAAAGCGATTATAATAGTAGTTGGTAAAGTTTTGGATTTTCACTTTACCGTACATTCCAACCCACAGCACGGGGAGTTTTCCCTGTTGGTCGTGTGCGCAGGCCGTTCTGCATGACAGCAGACAGCCTGCTGCAAAATAAATGAGAGAGTGAGAACGTAGACGGAGGTATTTTGAATGAGAAAAACGAAAATTATCTGCACCCTGGGCCCTTCCACCGACAAGGACGGCGTCCTGCGTGAACTGATCGCCAACGGCATGAATGTTGCCCGCTTCAACTTCTCCCATGGCTCCCACGAGGAGCACAAGGGCCGTCTGGACCTGCTCAAGTCCCTGCGCGAGGAGCTGGGTAAGCCCGTGGCTGCTCTGCTGGACACCAAAGGCCCTGAGATCCGCCTGAAGGACTTCAAGAACGGCACCGAGATGCTGGAAGCCGGCCAGACCTTCACCCTGACCACCCGCGATGTGGAGGGTACCAAGGAGATCTGCTCCATCACCTACAAGGATCTGCCTCAGGACGTGGCCCCCGGCGGCACCATCATGCTGGATGACGGCCTGATCAAACTGCAGATCCAGACCGTGAACGATACCGACATCGTCTGCACTGTGCTGAACAACGGCAAGATCAAGAACAAGAAGGGCGTCAACGTGCCCGGTGTGCATCTGTCCATGCCGTATATGAGCCAGCGCGATAAGGACGATATCATCTTCGGCATCGAGCAGGGCTTTGATTTCATCGCTGCTTCCTTTGTGCGCACTGCACAGGACGTGTACGAGATCCGCAACCTGCTGAACGAGTACGACTCCAACATCCGCATCATCGCTAAGATCGAGAACCGTGAGGGTGTGAACAACATCGACAGCATCTTGGCTGCCGCCGACGCCGTCATGGTGGCCCGCGGCGACCTGGGCGTCGAGATCGACTTTACCGAGCTGCCCGGCATCCAGAAGACCATCATCGACCGCTCCTTCTCCTTCGGCAAGCCCATCGTCACCGCTACCCAGATGCTGGACAGCATGATGGTGAACCCCCGCCCCACCCGTGCTGAGATCTCGGACGTGGCAAACGCCATCTACGACGGCACCTCTGCTATTATGCTGTCCGGTGAGACCGCTGCCGGTGCTTACCCCGTGGAGGCACTGAAGACCATGTCCGCCATCGCCGAGCGCACCGAGCAGGAGGGTCACTACCTGCGCGGCCGTCTGATGGAGCCCAACACCGGCAAGATCAGCGTTTCCGACGCTACCGCTCACGCCGCCTGCCTGACCGCCAAGGACGTGAACGCCGCTGCCATCGTCACCGTGTCCGAGTCCGGCACCACTGCCCGCCTGCTGAGCAAGTACCGCCCGCAGCAGCCCATCATCGCCTGCGTCATGAAGGAGCAGGTGCAGCGTCAGCTGTCCTTGAGCTGGGGCATCACCTCCCTGATGATGCCTCTGGCGCACAGCACCGACGAGCTGATCGAAATGTCCACCGCCCTGGCCAAGGAAAACGGCTTCCTGCACAACGGTGAGCTGGCCGTGGTGACCGCCGGCGTGCCCGTGGGCATTTCCGGCACCACCAACATGATCAAGATCCACATGGTGGGCAACTGCCTGGCCACCGGTGTGGGCGTCGGCCCGGAGAACGCCGAGGTGTCCAACGCCACCGGCAAGGCCTGCGTGTGCCGCACCCTGGACGAGGTGCATGCCAAGTTCAAACCCGGCATGGTTCTGGTGGTGCCTTCCACCAGCAACGAGATGCTGAACTATGTGCGCGACGCCGCCGCTCTGGTGGTGGAGGAGCCCGGCCTGAACAGCCATGCCGCCATTGCCGGCAAGGCTCTGCTCAAGCCCACCGTCGTGGGTGCCGTGGGTGCCACCTCTCACATCCGTGACGGCCTGATGATCGCTGTGGACTGCGCACACGGCAGCGTGCAGCGCCTGCAGGCCTGAGAAAGAGGGCGACACAATGGAACGCATTGCGAGCTTCTGTGTTGACCATACCAAGCTGGACCGGGGCATGTACCTGAGCCGTCAGGACGGCGACGTGCTCACTTGGGACATCCGCATGAAGAAGCCCAACCAGGGCGATTACCTGTCCACGGCCGCTGCCCACACGCTGGAGCACCTGTTTGCCACCTACGCACGCAATAGTGCCTTCCAGGATGGTGTGATCTATGTGGGCCCCATGGGCTGCCGCACCGGCTTTTACCTGCTGACCCGCGGCCTGACCCCTGCGCAGGCTTTGGAGCTGACCGTGGAGTCCTTCCGCTTTATGGCCGCCTTTGAGGGTGCCGTGCCCGGTGCCAGCGAAGTGGAGTGCGGCAACTACCGCGACATGGATCTGCCTGCCGCCAAGGCCGAGGCTGCTGCCATGCTGCCGGTTCTGGAAGCCCTGACCGCTGACCGTCTGCACTACTGAGCCTCTGTGCCGGAACTCTAGACAAACAACAAAACCCGGAACTTCCTGTCGGACAGGAAGTTCCGGGTTTTTGGTTTTGTTCGGTTTATTCGTCCGGGTCGCCGCGCTCGGGCATGGTGCGCAGCTCCCGCACCAGCATGGCACGCAGCTGGTACTGATGCTGCTCGGCCGCAAGGTCGGCTCCGGCATGCAGCTCCACCTCCGGTGCCCGCCAATCGTCCGTGTACAGCGGCACCGTGACCACGGCCTGGGTGCCCTTTTCCGGGGCACACTCCACGCTCAGCCCC
>OGWW01001254.1_pt1 | contig 14254 bp, 8 predicted proteins | sample 1576131 | NCBI WGS metagenome assembly OGWW01 (sample SAMEA3541576, study PRJEB24748) | human gut metagenome | biome: human gut; feature: human-associated habitat; material: faeces | place: China | collected 2012 | reverse complement strand
CCGAAAAGGATAAGTTCGAAGTCTTTACGAAGTTGGAAGGCGGAAAGACTTACAAACTGGTAGATAGAGCAGCCGAAGGTGCCAAGGTGTTTTATATCAATGGCAATAAGATTATGGAAGGCGAAGGCGAGACAACCGTAGAAAAGACGGGAGTTTACCGCATTGAGATGGATTTCTCCATTGCATCTGTAACCGTCAGGGAAGTAAGTAAGATGGAATTCTACTTCTGTCCGAGTGGTGCCGCAACTTTTGAATTGCCTTATGTTGGAAACGGTGTGTTCTGCGGTCAGGATAAAATTGAGTTCAAGCAAGAAGGATGGGGGCGCGACCAACGCTATAAGTTCTTGATGACTTATGCTGATGGTAGTATACAGTATTGGGGAACCAAGAATACTACAGACTCTAATCCTGGTGCGGCTACTCCCGAAGATCCTTATTTCTATATTATGGAGACTCCTGATAACCAATGGGATCAGAAGTGGAAACTGAACGATGAATTCGATGGTGCGGCCGATGGCCACAATCCGGGTGCCATCACCAAGATTAGTGTGATATTCAATGTGGAGAACTATACTCATAAAGTGGAATTGGCCAACTAATTTAAGGAGAGATTATGAAAAAAATATTATTTTGTCTGCCCCTGCTTCTTTTGGCACTTCAATCGTGCGAGATAGAAGATGAGTATATGTATGATAAGGGGCTTTACACCATAGATTGGGATGCGGCTGCCGATAGCAGTTCTGTGACCCTGATAGATCGTTTCTGGAATACGGAAGAGAATTATTTCAACTACGGGAATGACGGTTCAATCAAGGATTTCCATTATTGGCCGCAGGCTCATGCTATGGATGTGATGATAGATGCTTACAATCGTACCGGAGATAGCAAGTACAGCGACTTGTTCGACAAATGGTATGTCGGTATCAAGGCAAAGAACGGTGGCAGTTATTGGAACAACTTTTATGATGATATGGAGTGGATTGCTCTCACCATGATTCGCTTGTACGAAGTTACTGATGAAAACAAGTATCTGGAAACTTCTCAAGAGATGTGGAATGAAATCAAGACCGGTTGGAACGATTACGCAGGTGGTGGCATTGCTTGGACTCACGACCAGCTATGGAGCAAAAATGCTTGTTCCAACGGCCCTGCTGCTTTGATTGCTGCTCGTCTTTACCGTATTAACGGGAATCAGGAGGATTTGGATTGGGCTGTCAATATTTATAAATGGGAGCGTGAAAATTTATTTAACCCTGCTACCGGCGCCATCTATGATAATGTGAACGGTGAGACGGGTGAGTTGAGTACACTTTCTCTTTCTTATAACCAAGGTACATTCTTGGGTGCTGCTTACGAACTGTATAAGATCACAGGAGAAGAGTCCTATTTGAAAGATGCTCGTAAGGCTGCCAATTTCGCTATCAGTAATAGCAGCATGATAGATACTGGAAATAATTTACTTCGTGATGAAGGCGATGGGGACGGAGGTTTGTTTAAGGGTATTTTCATGCGTTATTATGTGCAGCTGATTATGGAACCGAATTTGGACCCCATATATAAGAAGAAATTCATCACTTTCTTTAACAATAATGCTGAAATCTTGTGGCGAAAGGGAATCAATAAACTTGATTTGCTGTATAATACTAACTGGGCAATGAACAATAGCGGCAACAACCATCTGACTACGCAGACAAGTGGTTGTACTTTGATTGAAGCCAAAGCTCTCTTTGAAAAGAGCCTGAAATAAGTTAGCAATTAAAAGTGTGTCGAAACTCAATCTGGTTATTGGGTTTCGGCACATTTTTTTTTAGAGCCAGTTTTAATTGGCAGTTATTTTGGAAATAATGTTTTTAGAGACAACAGTTTTTTATATAAAATAAATACAAAAGATGAAACAGAATCAATATTTATTTCTACTGTTCGCCCTGATTGTTCTGACGGGCTGTGGCGGTACGCAGAAGAAATTAACCGAATATGTCAATCCTTTCTTGGGTACGGCTACTTTGTGGGAGCCTGAGGACTTAGGGTATACGCGCAAAATAAAGTCACGTACATGGGGTGCGGAAACTTATCCGGGTGCTACCTTGCCCAACGCAATGGTGCAGCTCAGCCCCGTTACACAGTTTCGTAGCGGTGCGGGCTATCAATATGAGGACACTGTGATTTATGGTTTTTCACATACAGCTAAAGGGCATTGGAACTTGTTGCATGTCCCCATGTTGCCAGTGGTGGGAACTATCGCTCCGGGTAATTATTGCTCCGGGTTTAGTCACGAGAAGGAATCTGCGCATCCGGGGTATTACCAGGTTTATCTGGAACGCTATAAAGTGAACGCCGAGTTGACCAGTACCTTGCGTTGTGCCTACCATAAATATACTTTCGGCAAGGGCGACGATAAGTCATTATTGGTAGACATCCGCCGTTCTAATAATGATGTCCGTGATTGGAAGATTGAGAAGGTTGACGATAATACGTTCACGGGTTATCAAGATGGCGATGGTAAAATCTACTTTTACGCTAAGACCAACTATAAAATAGGCCAAGTGGAAATGGTAAAAGACGACAAACATGAGGTGGCTGTGCTGCGTTTTATCGACAGCAAAGGTGTTGAACCTTTGGAAGTGAAGGCTGGTTTCTCGTTTGTGAGTATAGAGAATGCTCAAATGAATTTGAAGGCCGAAATGTTGAACAAAAGTTTTGCACAAGTGGCAGAAGAAGCCGATGCGGCTTGGGAAGCACTCCTCTCCAAGATTCAAGTTGCAGGTGGCACGGAACGTGAAAAGAGATTGTTTTATTCTACTTTCTTCCATGCTTTTAAATGGCCGGCTTTGCGTAGCGATGTGAATCATGAATATACTGATGTCCGTGGCGAAGTAGTGAATAACGGCTTCCACTATTACACTGACCCTTCTTTTTGGGACGATTATCGCAACAAACTGGTACTCATAGGTATGATTTCTCCCGATGTGACTACTGACATCATTAGGTCTATTATTGACAAAGGTGAGAAGCGTGACGGCTACATGCCCACCTTCTTCCATGGTGATCACGCTTCCACTTTTATTTCTGGTTCTTGGTTGCGTGGTTTGCATGATTTCGATCTGGAGCGTGCTTATAAGTTGATTCTGAAAAATGCTACGGTGCCCGGTAAAGGAGGACGTCGCTATTTGGATGAGTATATGGAGCGAGGTTGGATTGCTGAAAAAGACACAGTGAATGTACCCACATGGGACGAATACAAAGGGGCTGTGACCAAGACCCAGGAATATGCTTACGATGACTATGCCGTAGCCTTGGTAGCCAAGGAGCTGGGAGATGAAGCCAACTACAAACTGATGATGGAACGCTCCAACAACTACAAGACGCTATTCGACCCCTCTACCGGCTTTTGGAGAGGTAAGATTGACGATGGTAGCTGGATTCAGGATTTCGATCCGTATTATCCCTATTACCAGTGCATGTACCGTGAGGCCAATGCATGGAACGCCCTCTTCTTCGCCCCCCACGACCCCGAAGGCATGATTAAGCTCTATCCCAGTAAAGAGGCGGTGGAGGCTAAACTGGATTCCTTATTCAGCGAACCGTGGAGAGGTTACGAGGCCCACAACCTGACCGGATTCATCGGAAACTATTGCCACGGAAACCAGCCGGGACACAGCATTCCTTACACCTATTATTTCATAGACAAACAAGAGAAAGCCCAATGCATTCTCGACAGCCTGATGAACCACTACTATGACATGGGTGCCGACAAGCTGGCTTATGCAGGGATGGATGATGCCGGCGAGATGTCTTCGTGGTATGTGCTCAATGCTATTGGACTTTACACTTATTCGCCTGCCGATCCTGAATATATTGTTACTGTTCCCTTGTTCGATAAAGTGACGTTCAATCTGAATGGTCGTCCCTTTACGATTGTGAAGAAAGGAAGCGGCAAGAAGATTATTGACATTACTTATGACGGTAAAAAGATTGACGGTTACTTTATCACCCATGACCAACTGAGGGAGGGCAAGGAACTGGTGATTACTACGGAATAGATAAACAATGGAGTTATGAAAAGAAATATACTGCTTCTATTCACATTCTTTGCTTGCATTACTGTACAAGGGCAGACTCCGGTTCGTTTGGTTGATCTGAGGAGCGAACATCTTGACAGACCTATAGGTTTGGATAATCCCGTTCCACGCCTTTCTTGGCGGATGGAAGATGGTAGGCAGGGAGCTGTGCAGACTTCCTGGCGGATTGTGGTAGACGAAGACTCGTTGAATGTGGTCAATGGCTGTGGCAGGATGTGGGATAGTGGAAAGAACGATTCCCGTAATCAGCTTGTGGCCTATGCGGGCAAAAAACTGCAGCCTTTCACTAGATATTATTGGAAAGTAATCTGCAGCGACATGGAATATAAGGAGACTGCTTCTCCTGTCTCTTACTTTGAAACGGGCATGATGGGGATGCAACATTGGCAAGGTGCTTGGATTGGCGATGGCAAGGATATTCATTATGGGCCTGCCCCTTACTTCCGAAAAGAGTTCAAGACCGGCAAAAAGGTAAAGTCAGCGCGTGCTTATATTGCCGCTGCTGGACTATATGAGCTTTACATCAATGGCGAGAAGATAGGAGACCACTGCCTTGCCCCTCTCTATACCCGCTTTGATCGTCGCAACTTGTATGTGGCTTATGATGTGACTTCACAATTACAGAATGGTGACAACGCTATTGGCGTACTTTTGGGTAACGGCTGGTATAACCATCAATCCAAAGCAGTGTGGGACTTCGACCGTGCCCCTTGGCGCAACCGTCCCGCTTTCTGTCTGGACTTGCGCATTACTTACACCGATGGAAGCGTGGAGACTATTCCCACCGATCTCAGTTGGCGGACAGCGTCGGGTGCAATCACTTTTAATAGTATCTATACTGGCGAGCACTACGATGCACGTCTGGAACAGAAAGGATGGAGCACTCCGGAATTCGATGATTCCAAGTGGCGCGGAGTAGCCTATCGGAGTGTACCTTCTTCCAATGTCACTGCCCAGCAAGTACATCCCATCCGTAATGTAAAGATTTTCCCCGCCGTCTCTTTCCGCAAAGTGGACGAGAAAACATACATCTATGATTTCGGGCAAAATATGTCCGGTGTGACTTGTATTCATGTTTCGGGTGAACGGGGAACGGAGGTCAGAATCAAACATGGCGAACGCTTACATCCAAATGGCCGCCTCGATCTCTCGAACATTGATGTCTACTTTCGAGGCGATAAGGAGAAAGACCCTTTTCAGACGGACATTCTCATTCTGAGTGGAGAAGAGGATGAGTTCATGCCCCGATTTAATTACAAGGGATTTCGTTATGTGGAGGTAGTGGCAGATAAGCCTATTGAGCTTGACCAAAACAGCTTGATTGCTTACTTCATGCACAGTGATGTGCCGGCAGTAGGTAGCTTGGAATCTTCGAGTCCACTGATAGGCAAGCTGCTCCATGCTGCCAATCACTCTTACCTTTCCAATCTGATGGGCTACCCCACCGATTGCCCTCAGCGCGAGAAGAACGGTTGGACTGGTGACGGTCATTTTGCCATTGAGGCAGCATTTTATAACTTTGATGGAATTACCGTTTACGAAAAATGGTTGGCCGACCATCGTGACGAACAGCAGCCCAACGGAGTGCTGCCCGATATTATTCCAACTGGTGGATGGGGATATGGTACAGACAACGGGCTGGACTGGACTAGTACTATTGCCATCATCCCTTGGAATATCTACCTCTTCTACGGTGATAGCAAGCCCTTGAGCGATTGTTACGAGAGCATCAAACGTTATGTGGATTATGTGGAGCGTATCTCTAACAATCATCTCACTACGTGGGGGCGCGGAGACTGGGTGCCGGTGAAGTCAAAATCCAATAAAGAGCTGACTTCCTCGGTCTACTTTTATGTAGATACCAAGATTTTGGCCGCTGCTGCCAAACTCTTCGGCAAACAGGCCGATTACGAATATTATAATGCCTTGTCGGAGGAGATAAAGCAAGCTGTCAATGATAAGTTCCTGAATCGAGAAACAGGCATCTATGCCGAAGGTTCACAAACCGAATTGAGTGTTCCCTTGCAATGGAAGATTGTGCCCGAAGAGTTGATAGGAAAAGTGGCAGCTAACTTGGCACATAAGGTAGAGGAGGACGGTTTTCACTTGGATGTGGGTGTATTAGGAGCTAAAGCTATTCTGAATGCACTCAGCGAAAATGGTTATGCTGAAACAGCTTATAAGGTGGCTGTACAGGACACTTATCCTTCATGGGGTTGGTGGATGGTGAACGGTGCCACTACGCTGCTCGAGAACTGGGATTTGCAGGCTACTCGTGACATCTCGGACAATCATATGATGTTCGGTGAAATAGGTGCTTGGTTCTACAAGGGGCTGGGAGGTATTTTCCCTGATCCCGTGCAACCTGGTTTTCAAAACATTCTGCTCCGTCCCCATTTCATAAAGGGATTGAAACGGTTTGAAGCTCGTCATCGGTCGCCTTACGGTGAAATTGTTTCTCGCTGGGAATGGAAAGGGAAATGTGTGCATTATGAAGTTACAGTGCCCGCTAACAGTACAGCTACACTCACTTTACCTGACAAGGCCGAGAATGTACGGGTGGTGGAACTGGCGGCAGGAAGATATGAGTTTATTGTAAAGTGACCTTGTACTTCATTTATGCTTGCAAATATGTAATTAGCGGGTTTGCCACGTTGTTGTGGCATAACTCGCTAATTTTTATAGTCGGTATGTTAAGGGATGGCTTTTTCATTCTTATAGCCTGATCTTTCCCTCCAACCGTATATCTTCCGATGAAGCCCCTATCAGCAGCTTCACCGTTCCGGGTTCTACAACGAACATCTGCTTTCCTTCGTTCCAATAGCCGAGCTCTTCTTTGGGCACGGTAAGCGTCACTTTCCGGGTTTCGCCGGCCTTGATGGGGATACGCCTGAAGGCGCGCAACTGCTTGGAAGGACGTTCCACTTTGGAGTCCGGATAGCTGGCATAGAGCTGTACGACTTCTTCTCCGTCGCGTCCGCTGGTATTCTTCACTGATACCGTCACGCGGATGTTCTTCTTGTCTTGCTTGACGGATTCAATCTTCTCGTACGTAAAGTCGGAATAGCTCAGACCATAGCCGAAAGGATAGAGCACAGGGCCTTGGTGGTACATATACGTACGTCCGTTGCGGATGTCGTAGTCCATTATGTCGGGTAGGTCAGTGATGTCTTTCACCCACGTCTGTACGGTACGTCCGGCTGGATTCACCTTGCCGAAGAGTACGTCGGCCAGTCCGTTGCCCTGCTCCTGACTGCAGTGGGTGATGTGGACGATGGCAGGCACGTGCTCCTGGCTCCAGTTGATGGTGTAGGGGAAGCTGCTGACGAGCACCAGTATGGTATTGGGATTGGCCTTGAGCACCAGCTTCACCAAGTCTTCATCGGGCAGCATCAGCGATTTGCGGTCCACGGCTTCGCGGCCGTCACTGGGGACGGGAGAGAACTTCCAGTCCGCACGCGTGCCGTAAGGATGGTTTCCTACACACACGATGGCAACGTCGGCGGCTGCAGCAGCCTTTTCTGCCTGGCCCATGCGGTTGTCTTCGGCGTGGATGATTTCGGTTCCTTCTTTCACAGCATTGCGTATGCCACTCAGAATCGTTGTTTCGTAAGGCGGGGTACCACTATACCAGTCTTGCACGATTTTGTCCGAATACGGGCCTATAACGGCTATTTTACGCAGCTTTCCGGCATCGAGTGGCAGGAGTTTTTTGTTTTTCAATAACACCACGGACTTGGCGGTGACTTCCCGTGCCAGCCTGCGGGCTTCTGCTGTCATGAAAGGCGGTGTCTCCGTACTGTTCTTTCCGATAGAGAGATAAGGGTTACGGGAGTTGTCCCCGTCCAGCAAGCCGAGCTTGAGGGCGACGAAGATGTTCCCGCGGATAGCCTTGTCGATGTCGACTTCGGTCAGTAATCCCTTTTCCAGAGCTTCCTTGACGTAAGGAACGTATGCGTCGAGAAATTGTCCTGTGGTGACTTTTACTACGGCAGCAGCACCCTCCGCAAAGCTCGGAAAACTCTTGTGCGCTTCAATCAGCAGTTTCAGGGCACCGCCGTCCGTACAGATGATACCGTTGTTGCCCCACTGCTTGCGGGTAATCTCTTCGAGGCAGGGATGGATGGACATGGGGATGCCGTTCCAACTGTTGTAGGCGGCCATGAAGGCACGGCTGCCTCCCTCGGTGATGCCTTTATAGAAAGGATAAGCGTAGTATTCATGGAACAGCCGCGTGTCGAAGTCGGAGGAAGTGCTGTCCCGTCCGTCCTCGTTACTATTAGCAAGGAAGTGTTTCATCAGAGAGGCAGTTTTCCAGTAGCGGGGATGATTGCCTTGCAGGCCGCGTACGCTGGCAATGGTGAGTTGGGCGGTGAGGAAAGCATCTTCTCCGAAACTCTCCTCGGTACGTCCCCAGCGCGGGTCGCGGGCAAGGTCGGCATTCGGAGCGCGCATCACGAGGGCATGACGCTTGTTACCGGTGGTCTGCATGTAGTAGCGGGCTTCTTCAGCGGCTTGTTCCGCTACTTTCTGCACCAAATCGGTGTCCCATGTGGAGCCCAGACCGTAGGACTGGGGGAATATGGTGGTGGGGCAGTCGGTAGGGACTACTTTCCCGTCTTCCGTTCTTTGGCGTCCGCCCCACATGGCAGGCCCGCCGAGGGTCAGCCCGTGCAGTCCTTCGTAGTGTCCGCAACGGGGAATGTTGAGGCGGGGGACACCGAGGTCGGTGGAAAGAAGGTTTATCTTTTCATCCAATGTCAGGATGGAAAGAAGATGTTCCACGCGCTGTTCGTCGGTGAGCGTGGTATCTTGAAAGGCTTGTGTGTGTTGTGCGCTTGCCTGTAAGCCGAATAGCAGGGGCAAGGCGAGGAACAATAACTTGTTTCGCATGGGGTATTAGGGTTTAATGTGTTTGATATATCGGTTATGGGATTGATATCCGTTGTAACTGTCCGTCCTGCGGCAGGCAGAGCAATCCTTCAGCTTTCTTTTCGTCTGCCAGATACTTCTTCCACGTAATCTTGTCCCACTTCATCTGGTCTGTGCATTGTGCCACGGGGATATGGGGGATGGCCGAACCGTCCTTTACAAGAATGACGATGGGCAGGGTGCCGCATTCAATATGGTTCCATCCCGGAGCATACACCTTTCCGGTCTGGTAGTCTATCCATTTCTGCCGTCCGGGGAGGTAGACATCCCGTCCGCTGCCCTCTTCGAGCATGGGGGCCACGAGGAGATTGGAGCCGAACATGTACTCGTCCTCTACCAGCCATGCACCCGGGTCGTCGGGATACTCCAGCAGCAGGGCGCGGAGCATCGGCCAGCCGTTCTCGGTGCACTCTTTGGATTGTGCGTATACATAGGGCATCAGTTTGTACTTCAGCTCGGCGCAACGGCGGAAATAGTCTGTGAACTCTTTCCCGTAGTACCACGGCTCAGTGGGAGGTGCTCCGTGCACGCGGCTGTGGCTGGTGAGGAAGCCGAAGGGCAGCCAGCGGCGGTAGAGGCTTTCGGGGCTTTGGGTCACGAAGCCGCCTATGTCATTGCTCCAGAAGCAGAATCCGCTCAGTCCGATGGAGAGGCCGCTGCGGATGGTTCCCTCGAAACCGGTTTCGGTGGTTGCGGCGTCACCGCCCCAGTGCAATGGATAGCGTTGTGAGCCTGCCCATGCGGAACGTGCCCAGATAATGTTTTCACCGTGTATCTTCTTGATTACCTCGGCCACGGTCTTGTTGTAGCGCAGGGGATAGAGGTTGTGTTCGTATAGTCCGCTACGGCCGTTGGCATAGATGGCATCCAGCGGAGCACCTTCACCGAAGTCTACTTTGATGGCGCCTACACCCATTTCAATCAGGTTGCCGAGCTTCTCTTGATACCACTGTACGGTTTCGGGGTTGGTGAAGTCCAGCACCACGTCCTCGTAGGGGAGCTGCCCCTTACCGTTGCGTACGTACAGACCGCGTTCCACCAGCTCGGGGAAGAACTTGTTTTTCGGAGTGAAGTAGGGGAGTTGCCAGAGGCAGGTGCGGAAGCCTTGTGACCTTAGGTCGGTGAGCATCTGCCGGGGATTGTCGAAGCGGTCGGCGGCAAAGGCGTAGTCGCACTGCCAGTCCACGCCGAACCAACCGGTATCGAAGTGGATGACGTCGCTCGGTATCTTGTTCTCACGCAGTTTCCGGGCTACATCGCGGCCCTCTGCTTCGCTGAAGTAGGTGATGCGGCTCATCCAGGTGCCGAAGCTCCACAAGGGGGGCATTTCGGGCCGTCCTACCAGTGCGGTGTATTCGCTCAGCATCTCCTTCGGCGAACCTAGGAAGATGAAGATGTCCATCGCTTCGTCTGCCATGAAGAGTTTGGTGGCTCCGATGTAGGAACAGCCGAAGTCGCAGGTCACGGGGGCGGAAGTGTGTATGAACATGCCGTAGCCACGGTTGCTGAAGAAGAAGGGGATGGGCTTGTACATGTCCGGGGTTTCGGGGCCCTGCGGGTCGGTGACAAAGAGGTTGACCTTCTGCCCGGCCTTGTTCAGTGCGGTGGCGGACTCGCCGCAACCGTAGATTTTCTCGTTCGGCGCGAGGCTGAATACGGGATTGATGCTGCGTGAGTTGTCCGAGCCGCGCTTGATGAAGCTGAATGGAGGTACCTTGACCTGCGTAGAGTCGTTGTCGCTCCAGCAACGGGTCTGTGTCAGCAGGCGTCCGTCGGCGTCTTTCAGTACCAGACGCCAGGGATAGTTCTGGATGAGCAGGCTGCCGTATCGGGAGGTGTACAGCGTACCTTTGTCCGTCTTCTCGGCTTTCCAGAAGGAGCGTCCGTCGGCGGGCTTTCCTATGAGCATGGGGTCATCGGCATCTTCTTTCGGTACGATGGGCGAGGTAAGCATACGGATGCGGAGGGTACGTTCGCTGACCGGTTCGACGGTGAACGTCAGTTGTGGATTGTTGTCGTAGGCCGTCTCTGGGAAGTCCAGCGACTGGAGGGGCTGGTGCAGGTAGGTGTTTGCATTGAATGCCTGGCGGGGCATCAGTTGCTGGCGTTTCCACTGGACAGTCCCCTTGCCGGTGGAGGTGTCGAACGATACCAGGCTGTCGGCGAAGAAATAGGTGTTGCTGAGGTCCAGAAAATCCTGGCTCATGTCTTTCGACTGGGAAAGCAGGTATTGCACGCCGGCATTTGTTTTCAGTTGGGCATGCGCAGGTGGGGTGGCAGTTGCTGCCAGCAGCATAAAAGCTGCCCCTTTCATCAGTTGTCTCTCTTTCATGATAAATATATGATTTACGGTTACTGTTTCGATGCCGTAAAAGTAGAGAAATCCACACAGATGAAAGGGGTGGGTATGTTGCTTATGTAGGGCTGAAATGTTTATTTGGAAGCTTTCTTCCCGTAGAAACACATGAAATATACCCCGATAATCACAAACGGGATACTGAGCCACTGGCCCATGTTCAGCGTCATGCTGTCCTCAAAGTTCACCTGGTTTTCTTTCAGGAACTCGATGAAGAAACGGAAGGTGAAAATCTCCGTCAGGCAGAGTCCGAAGAAGAAACCGCGGTGATAGGGCAGGGAGGCTTCGGCCTGCACGGTGGTTGATTTCCGCTTGGTGGTGCTGAAATCTGTTTCAAGTTTGCTCTCTTGTTTCTTCTGCCCGCGTTTGTATAGCCAGACCATTCCCAAGAAGAAAATGAAGTAGGCAATGGCTTCGTAGAGCTGTGCCGGATGGCGGGGCAACATGTCTTCCCGCTCGAAGATGAATGCCCAGGGCACGTCGGTCGGTTTGCCGATGATTTCGGAGTTCATCAGGTTGGCAAGGCGGATGCAGCAGGCGGTGATGGGAGTGGCAACGGCTATCATGTCGAGCACGTCCATGTAGTGCATCTTCGTCTTGCGGCAGTACATCCAGAGGGCGATAATCAGGCCCAGCGTGCCGCCGTGGCTGGCAAGGCCGGTGTAACCCGTCATTTTCCATCCTGCGGCGGTCTGCTTGATGGGGAGAATCATTTCAACGAAGTGGTCCTGGTAGTAGGCCCAGTCGTAAAATATGCAGTGGCCCAGTCGTGCGCCTATCAGTATGCCGAAGAAGCAATAGAAGAAAAGAGGTTCGAATTTCTTTTCGTCTATTTTGCGGTCGTGGTACTGGTGTTGCACGATAAGGTAGGCAAAGGCGAGGCCGATAATCCATAATAAACCGTAGTAGCGGATGGATATGCCGAAGAAGTTGAATAGTTCGGGGTCGGGGTTCCAGTTGATGGTGAGTAGTGATAGCATATTTATGAAGAATTAAATTACTGAATTACGGGGTTGTTCGGGACAAAGGTATGAAATTATCTCGTTTGGCAGTTCATCGTGGCAGTTTATTTGAATTTCTCCGCCACCATCCTATACGTCGGCACCTCAATCCCTTGTTCCTCTGCAGCCGTAATCATGTCGAACAACAAGCCTTGTACTTCGCTCTGATGTCCTTTGGCCATATCTTTCTGCATGGAGGCGGTACTTTCGGGGGCGAGTTTGTCTATTACTTTGAGGTTATACTGCACGATGTCTTCCTTGAATTCTATACCCAACTTCCTGCCCAAAGCTGCACTCTCTTGTGACAGTCCGATAAAGGTGTCGCGCACTTTGCCCGGTTTCTGGACTTCGCCCATAGGTACGTCGTAATAGGCTCCGGTGACGGCCATAGCAGAAATGAAGGACCACTTGACGAATGTGTCCCGGTTGATGTCGTCGGAGATTTCGGCTTTGATGCCGCTTTCCTGCAAATCGCGTTGCACGGCTTCCAATGTTTCACGGGAAACAATCGTGCCGCGGTGTGCTCCGTAGACGAGCCGGAAAATCTTTCCCATCTGCGTGATTTCTCCCCGTCCGGATACGAATCCTACGATGTAGATGCAGCCGTCGAGCACTGTGACGCCGGGGACCAACCGTTGGATACGGGGACCGGTTCCGTAAACATTCAGGATGGGGATTACCACTGTACGCTCGTGTGAGGCACGTTTGATGAGTTCCGTAATGGAGTCTACGGAATAACCTTTGACGCAGACGAAGATAACATCCGCTTTGCCTTGGAATTCTTCTGCGGTAAATGTCGCCACTTTCAGACAATGTTCACCTTTCAAATCGGAGTGCAGTTGCAGACCGTTCCCGCGTATGGCGGCAAGGTGTTCGCCGCGTGCAATGCAAGTGACGTCTTTGCCGGATAATGAAAGAAAGGCGGCGATGCTTCCGCCTACGCCGCCGGTACCTGCTATGAGGTATTTCAGATTACTGTTTGCCATTTGTTGTGTATGGTTTATTGAACGTAGTTTTCCTTTTCCATATAGTAAAGCCCTTCGCCCCGGTCACCGTTCTCCATGTCTTCCAGCTCTACTTTGAAGATACGGTAGGGAAGGTCTTTTCTGGGATGCTTGGGCATGTCTACTGTCAATAGATAGGCGTTGCCATATTCGTTGCTGTCGAAATATTCTTTTATTTCCTGCTTCATCAGCACGGGGACTTTCTCGCCGTCTATCCAGACGGTGACTTTCAGTTGCCCGGGGCGGGGAGCCATCTGGCATTCTTTGGCTTCTTCGTTTTGTTCTTGTTGCTCAATGTCACTCAGATTTTCACCGTGTACCAATGACTCGGGCTTTGTTTCTTTCATCCATTGGTAGGTACGTGTCAAGCTCATGGGACGGACGTATATCTGATAAGTAGGCATGGCTCCGGGGATGCGGAAAGCACGCAGGCCATAAGCTTCCATACGATGATAACGTATGTCGAGTGTAGTGTCGCGGTCGGCGATGAAATCCCAGGCCCAGAATTCCAGGCGGTGTTCAGTCTCGGGCAGCCCGCTTTTCATGGCAATGTGTGCATAGGAGGGCAGATAAATAGAGGCTGCACTTTGATATTTCCCTTTGGGTATACGGGCCGTGTAATGCCCGTCTTTGTCGGTTATGGCTTCTATGATGTCATTGAACTGCGGGTTTTGCCACCAGACGCTGGCACTGTCTATCGGCTGTCCGTTGTAATCAGTCACCCGTCCGTGAATGGTTACCGAGTCTTGCTGTTGTGCATAAACGGCAATACAGGACAATAAGAATAAAAGGAAGATAATCTGTTTCACAGTATTGTTATTGTATGGAGTTTATTAGAAAATGGCAATGTACAAAGAAAGTACATTGCCATCTGGAATGAAT
>OGWW01001251.1_pt1 | contig 14311 bp, 20 predicted proteins | sample 1576131 | NCBI WGS metagenome assembly OGWW01 (sample SAMEA3541576, study PRJEB24748) | human gut metagenome | biome: human gut; feature: human-associated habitat; material: faeces | place: China | collected 2012 | reverse complement strand
TCACCGAGAAATAGTCAATTTTAGAGGAGTAATAAACAAAGTCGGAAACCCGGCCCAAAAAGCATGTGATCCTCCTAATTTTCATCTTGTATCCTCCCACAACACCCGTTATAATAGGGAAAGCATCCGGCGCAGGACAGACGGTTGGAAAATCCTTCCGCTGCTTTCTCTTCCGCCAGACTTTTTTATGAAGGAGAACACCCATTATGATAAAATTTGAACGCACAAGCGTCATGAATTTCGAGAACGCCATGCGTGTCCAGCGGCCGGAGCGCCAAATTCACCTTCCAGCCCAATGAGTTCTCTACCTATAACCGGGCTGTGCATTTCAGTCCGCTATGGTTCCCGGATTCCACAGATTATACCGTCTTCACCCAGGTCTGGGACACTTGGACCCCTGATGGAATGTTGAGCATCAACCTGAACGACTATGTTTCAATCGATGGGAGCCTTTATGATGATTGGTACACCAACCGCGAGTAGCCTGTGGCCGGCATACCTGCTCACCGTTTTCTCTGTTGTGGCTGGTTTTGCTGTTTATGATATTCTGTATAGGCGGGTGCCGGATCGGGCGCTCGCCTTTTTTATGCCCTTCGCCGCTCTGGCTCCGTTGCTCAAGGTCTGCCTTGCCGGGGACGGTGGGCAGCTCTGGCCCACCGTTGCCGAGGCTTTGGCGGGGGCATTGCTTGGCTTTTGCATCCCTCTGGCTGCTGCCATGGCAACGGGTGGAACTGGGCTTGGAGGAGGCGATATTAAATTCTGTGGGATACTTGGGCTGATTTACGGCCCTTCCGGGATGGCTCTGGTTTTCTTTGTGGCCGCAGTCTTTGCCATGCCGATGGTCCTTCTGTTCCGAAGGCTTTCCCGGCTCCGCCAGCCCATCGCCATCCCGTTCTTACCTTTTCTTGCCTGCGGCTGCTCTGTTGCAACGCTGGCTGAACTATTTTTATGACAGGAGAATGTGCTTATGAAACTCAACAACCGATTTATTTTCGGTATTTTGTCCCTGGTATTGGCAGCAGTCATTGCTTTTGTGGCTCTGCCCACCATTGCCCGGCAGACCAACGGGAAAACGGAAATTGTCCGCATCACCCAGCCTGTGCTCAAAGGCGAACAGGTCACCAAAGAAAACGCCGAGGTTGTGGAGGTAGGCGGCTATAACCTTCCCACCAATGTGGCTCACAGCCTTGAGGATGTGGAGGGGCTGTATGTGACGGCGGATCTGGCTGCGGGCGACTATATTCTCACCAGTAAGGTGAGCAGCGTCCCGATTTCCTCCGATGTGGCGCTCAACGACATCCCCTCTGGTAAGGTTGCTATCTCCCTGACCGTAAAAACGCTGGCCTCCGGACTGTCGGATAAGCTCCAGCCCAATGATATTGTCCGCATCTATCACTTCCTGGAGACTGCGGAGGAAGTACCCGAACTGCGTTTTGTCAAGGTCCTTTCCGTCACGGATTCTGATGGCATCAATGTGGACAATACCAAGGAGCCCACAGAAGATGAAGAGCCGCAGCAGTCTGCTACCATCACAGTGCTGGCAAGCCCGGAGCAGGCCCGCATCATCACTGAGCTGGAGAACGACGGCGTAGCTCATGTGGCCCTGATCTCCCGCAACAATGACCAGCTGGCTGAAGAACTGCTGGCCGAACAGGACAAGACGCTCCAGGAAATTTACTTCCCGGAAACGCTGACAGAGGATGGCGAGAACGAAGGGACAGATGCAACTGGTGATCCCGCCTCTGCAGAAGATTCGGGTGAGAATACCCAATCGACACCTACCAGTAATACACCGGAAAGCGGTGAATGAAACCAGTTTGATAATTTTGATTATGATAATCGAAATTATATTACCGCACAATCAAGGGCATTCCGCCCTTGGGAAAGGAGTTTCCTATGGGAAAAGTCATTACCGTCTGGGGCAGCCCAGGGAGCGGAAAAAGTATGTTTTCCTGCATTCTGGCAAAAGCCCTGACCCGCGACAAGCGGAAAGCGATCATCATCAATGCGGAAATCAGTGTTCCTATGCTTCCGGTGTGGCTGCCGGAGCAGATCATTCAGACCAATGCCTCTGTAGGGCAGGTACTGAGCAGCGTGGAAATCGATACCTCTTTGGTGGCAGGGCATGTTACCGTGCTCAAAAGTTATCCCTTCATTGGAGTGATGGGCTATGCTGCCGGTGAAAATCCGTTGAGTTACCCGGAAGTCAAGTACGCCATGGTACTCCAGCTGGTCAACGCCGCCGCAAGGCTTGTGGATTTCGTCATTCTGGACTGCAGTTCCAATATGACGAATGTGTTCACGCCTGCCGCCATTGAGTCAGGGGATCTGGTCATTCGCATCCTGACGCCTGATCTCAAGGGCGTTAATTACTTAAAGGCCCATCAGCCCTTGTTGGGAGATGGGCGTTTCCACTACGATCAGCACATGACCTTTGCCGGCATGGCCCGCCCTTTCCACGCGCTGGATGAGATGGGCCATATCATCGGCGGATGGGATGGCCTTCTGCCCTATGGCAAGGAGATCGACCGCTGCGCCACCGAAGGCGGGATGTTCCAGGCCATCAAATACTGCAATCCCAAATACACAGCTTCGCTCAACAAAGTTTTGGATGCGCTGGAGCAGATGGAGCTGGCTGACCATGCCGCAGAGGATGATGGAAACGAAACCGAGCATTTTGAGGAGGAAACTGCCGATGAATAATCTCAATGACATTTTCTTCGCTCCTGCGGCCAATCAGGACCTTACCTATGAACAGATTCTGGAAGATGTACAGCGGTATTTTGCGGAAAACCACGCCGCCACGATTGCAGAGGCCGGCGATGGAAATACCGACCGCGCCTCCTCCCTTTTGAAAGAACTGATGGTGCAGTACATCGTCAAGCGAAAATACGCCATCGAGGGGCTGACCACGGAGGAACTGTGCGAGAAGCTCTATGAGGACATGGCCGGGTACTCCTTCCTGAAAAAGTGGATCTACAAACCCGGTATTGAGGAGGTCAACATCAATGCCTACAACGACATTGAGGTGATTGAAGCCGGCGGGCGCAGCGTTAAAATCCCGGACAAGTTTTCCTCTCCACAGCACGCTATTGATGTGGTCCGGCGCATGCTCAACGCCTGCGGCATGGTCATAGACGATACCATGCCCAGCGTGATCGGATTCCTGGATAAGAATGTGCGTATCTCTGTGGATAAGACGCCGATTGTTGACCCGGAGGTGGGGATCAACGCTTCCATCCGTATCGTAAATCAACAAACGGTTTCTGCACAGAAGCTGTTGGACTCCGGCAGTGCAACAGCGGAAATGCTTCATTTTCTGACCGCCTGCATCCGCTATGGCGTATCCGTCTGCATTGCCGGGGCCACCGGCTCCGGCAAAACTACCATCATGGCATGGCTGTTGTCCCAGGTCCCTGACAACCGACGCCTCATCACGATTGAGGAGGGCAGCCGCGAATTTGATCTGGTTAAGCGGGACGAAAATGGAAACATTCTGAATTCCGTAGTCCATCTGCTCACCCGGCCCAGCGAAAATCCTTCCTTGAACATCAACCAGGACTTCCTGCTGGAGCGGGTCCTTCGTAAGCACCCGGATGTGATCGGCGTCGGTGAGATGCGGTCTGCGGCAGAAAGCCTGTCCGCTGCAGAAAGCTCCCGTACCGGCCATACTGTCTGCACCACAATCCACTCTAACAGCTGCGCTTCTACTTACCGGCGCATGATGACGCTCGCAAAGCGAAAGTATATGATGGGCGATGATGTTTTGATGCAGATCATGGTCGAAGCCTATCCAATCATCGTCTTCACAAAGCAGCTGGAAGACCGAAGCCGTAAAATCATGGAGATCATCGAGGGGGAATGCTGTGAGGGCGAACGGCTGATTTACCGCACCCTCTACTCTTACAATGTGCTGGACAACACTGTTGATGCAGATGGACGGCCCCTTGTGGTCGGCCGCCACAAAAAAGTTTCCGAGATGTCCAGCTCATTGCAGAAGCGTCTCCTGGACAATGGGATTTCCCATAAGGAGCTGGATGAATTTCTTGAGCACGACAAGGAGGTGTTGAACGGATGCCGTGGGTTTACATCATATGCTTCGCCCTCATCGCCGCTGGACTCCTAACGCTGTTTGGTGTGCGGCCGGGCGATTTCATTGATGCGCTTTTCCGGTCACAGCGCAAGTCGGCCACTCTGACCGATGAATTGAATGTTCTGATGGGTACTCCGGCCAAAGGCTTCTTTAATCAGGACTTTGAATTAAAGCAAATCCTCAAAGGCACCGGGCGGGCTGACCGGTATGAAGCAGTCAAACGGCTGACTCTGATCCTGTTCGCGGTGGGCGGCGCCCTGGCGCTGCTGATTGGCAATGTGTACATGGTCCCGATTTTAGGGATCGGATTTTCACTCGCTCCTATTTGGTATCTGCGCAGCACCGCAGCCAGTTATAAAAAGCATTTGAACGAAGAACTGGAAACGGCCATCTCCATCATCACCACTTCCTACCTGCGCACAGAGGACCTGATCCGGGCAGTCAAGGAAAACCTGCCCTACATCAATGAGCCGGTGAAGGCCAATTTTGAGGCATTTGTCTATGAGGCAGAGTTGATTAACGCAAATACTACGAGTGCCATCAATTCGCTCAAAATGAAGATTCCAAACCGTGTTTTCCATGAGTGGGCTAACATCCTCATTCAGTGCCAGTCTGACCGGGCCATGAAAAATACGCTGCCTACCATCGCCCAGAAGTTTTCTGATGTTCGTGTGGTGCAGTCGGAGCTGGAGGCTATGATGCAGGGGCCGCGCCGGGAGGCGATCACGATGATGTTCCTTGTGATCGCCAATGTACCGCTGCTTTATTTCCTGAATGAAGATTGGTTTCACACGCTGCTCTTCACCACGCCGGGCAAAATCGCTTTGGCAATCTGCGCAGCCATTATCCTGTTTGCCCTGACCCAGATCATGAAACTGAGCAGGCCCATTGAATATGGAGGTGACAGCGCATGACGCTTTTAGCTCTCACAGCAGTGATTTGTTTCGGCTTTGCTGTCTATAACCTGACTTGTGCCTTTGCAGACATTCCCACGAAGCGTACCTCCCGTATGATGCTTCTGGCCCGCAAGCAGCAGGGCGTAAAGGCCGAGAAACTGCTGGATGTCTATCTCACCAAAATCGCCGGCCTGATCGCCCCGTACCTGAAGCTGGATAAGCTCAAGCGGAATAAACTGCAGCGGGCGCTGGACATTGCCGGCATGGAGCTGACACCGGAAGTCTACACCGCCCGGGCCTGGGTCACAGCCGGGGCAGTCGGCCTCAGTTCTCTGCTGATGGCGTTTTTGATACCGCTTATGGTGCCTGTTCTGATTGGTCTGGCCGTGGCTCTGTGGTTTTCAACCTATTACAAGGTTTTTGACTTTGTGAAAAAGCGGCGCAAGCTCATTGAGAATGAGATCCCTCGCTTTGCCCTTACCATCGGGCAGAATTTGGAAAATGACCGGGATGTGTTGAAGATCCTTACTTCCTACCGCCGGGTGGCGGGCAAGGACTTCGGCGCGGAGTTGGACCAGACGATTGCCGATATGAAGACCGGCAACTATGAAAACGCCCTCATCCATTTTGAAACCCGCATCGGCAGCCCCATGCTGTCCGATGTGATCCGGGGACTGATTGGCGTATTGCGAGGCGACGATCAGAGGATGTACTTTAAAATGATCTGTTTTGACATGAGGCAGATTGAGCAGAACAACTTAAAAAAGGAAGCGGCCAAGCGCCCCAAGAAGATCCAGCGTTACTCCATGATGATGCTCATCTGTATCATGATTATCTACCTGGTGGTCCTCTGTACCGAGGTTATGGGCTCCTTGGGCGCTTTCTTTGGATAATCGGACTGCGAATGGAACGGCCCCACATCTGAATGTGAGGGCCGTTTCCTATAAGAGCTCTATGGTTTTCTCTGCAAGATACAGCGGAAGATTCGTGATAAATGATGATGCACATTCGAGGCGTCCACATTTTTCTTTGTTTTGCAATTCATTTTTTCACATTTTTCTGAATGTATGAAGCAGAAAAAACACATTTTTCTACCTCTTGCAGTGTAAAGGAGGTAAGTGCTTGTTCTATAGCGGATTTTTGTAGCGGTAGTCAGCTGCCGTCATTTATTTCTGGGCCAGCCTGTCATATACAGGCCGGCCCTTGTTTTAAGGAGACTTTTATGCCTAAGAAAAAATTTTCCCCGTCTGGCGGCGCACGGGAAGAAAAGCGCCGTTTCCGATGGCTTCTGTATCAAAAGTCGAAAGCCTATCCCAGCCGGCCCATTTCCAATAAAAAGGACATGCTCAAACCGATTCGTCGTTCTTGAGCGGTGAGCAGTCTTTTTATAAAACCATCAACATCAAAACAATAAAATTTCAGGAGGTCTTACCATGAGAAACTTTACCACCCGTATCCAGAACAAGGCGAATGCACTGGCCCTTCGTGCCCGTATGGCGCTTTCCAACCAGCGCGGCGATTTTTACATTTCGGACGCTGTTAAGATCATCATCGCCGTGGTGCTGGGCGCCCTTCTTCTGGCGGCCCTGACCCTCATTTTCAACGACACGGTGATTCCGCGTATCACCAGCGAGATCGAGGGCCTGTTTGGCTAAAATCACCGGCGGGGAACGGTCTGGGGGTTTTCACGGCCGGGCCCCGCTTTTTTAGTTTTTGAAAAAACGAATAACGGAGGTAGAGGATGAAATCATCCTGCAAAATTTATTCTTTTCTGCGGGCCGTTCGCGGCAACTGGCGCAACGCTATCTTTGTAAGCTGCGATTGCGGCAACTGCATGTGCGGCCGGACAACGCCCTGTTCCGGTTTTCTTCTGGCTGTGGATGAGTGCGGACAGGTTATGCTGCTTTCTGCCGAGGACATCCAAAGACTATCCGGAGAAACTGTAGATTCGTCTGAGTGCATTGCCATTTTGTCCCGGCGCGCCTTTGACGCCGCCTTTTCCAAGTACATCGAATGGCACACACCGGAGCCTTCCGCCTGTGCGCTCAGACAACTTTCTCTGGACCCGGGCTGCAATTAACACTGTTTTTTCACACTGAAAGACGCCTTTGCGCCGTCATCTATACGCATTTGGAGGTGATGATTTTTATGACGAAGCAAAAACATATCCAATGCCCTTATTGCCATGCTAACGCCTCTCTTCGCCCCGCCAGCACAGTCTATGGCTGTAACCGCCGTTCCCAGGGCAAATATATCTATCTCTGTGATCGCTGGCCGGCTTGTGATGCCTATGTGAGTGCCCATGACCGGACACACCGGCCTATGGGGACTCTGGCAAATGGGGATCTCCGGCACAAACGAATCCTGGCTCACCGGGCGCTGGAGCATCTGCAGCAGAGCCGGCACATGGAAAAATGGGAGGTCTACATCTGGCTCCAGGCCAAACTGGGACTAAATGACCAGCAGGCACATATTGGCATGTTTTCTGACGGGATGTGTGATGAGGTAATTCGCCTCTGTTACAAAGCCGCTGCTCCTTTGGGCAATCTGCATTCGGCCGCTTAAAGGGGGGTGAAACGATGACCAGTTTAACAGAACAGCAGCAGGAACTTGTTGCCCAGAATCTTCCCATCGTACATTGGGTTATTTGTGACTACATCCATGTTAATCCAACTATTTGCGGTATGGAATATGGAGACTTGTTCCAAGAGGGGTGCCTTTGGCTCTGTAAAGCCGCGTCTACTTATAAGAATGACGGACGGGCCCAGTTTTCTACCTACGCCAAAACGGTCGTTAAAAACGGGCTTCTGTCCTATTGCCGGGCGATCTGCAACAGGAAGAAAAAATTCAGCAGGCTTATTATTGGAGAACATGGAGAACTGGCGGCAGACGGAGAGGCCCTGGAGTCCCGGCCCGACGCCTTTGACACCCAAGTATCTCTGATAGAAACTCTGTCATTGCTGGATGCCTGTAAAAAAGATTACGATGGTGTAACCCGGCTTGGTATTGAGGCGCTTGCCCTCAAACTTCAAGGAATGCGGGTCACAGACATTGCGGAGCTTTATCAGGTGCCGCCCTCCCATGTGGGGGCATGGATCTCGCGTTCCACCGCAAAACTGCGCAGAGACTCCAAGTTTCTGAAAAGCCTGCTCTGAATTTGTTGAAAACCGCGGCCTTTCCGCAGTAAAGGATATATAAAAGAAGGAGGTACTGATGAATGGAACAGAATACCCTATATACTGCAATCGGCCGTCTGGATCGGGAAACGAATGGCTGTGGCCGGTCCTGCCCGGTCATCCGCCTGGGCGGGCAAACTTACATGGTGGATATGCAGGAAATGGTCGTTTGGACTGCCCTAAACTGGCGAATTTCTAAACGAGAGGATATTTCCCTCCAGTGTGACAAGCTGGTGTCCTCTCTGGGAGATTGTATTTCCCGCTCTTGGGATGCCTGCGTAAATCGGCTGCTCACCCGAGGTCTGCTGGTATCTGGCTGTGGTGAAACGGAATACGATGCTCTGTATGATTTGTTGAGTTCTCTCGGCATTATTCCAGCCAGCGGATCAATGCTGATGAGGAGCATCTCATTTGTCAAACTGGTGGCAGGCCGCCGAGTCCCTATTCAACAGGCGCTAAAATTATTCCAAAAAGACCGGCGTACCGACTATGAGACCCGTGTTATGAGGCTGGCCCAGCAAGCTCTGCTGTCCACCGCCGAGATCATCAAGTGTGTAGAGCAGGATGTTGCCTATCTTCCCAATGAGCAGTTCTTGATGGAGGCCGTGTACGGCGACGACGAAACCACCTGCTATAATATCGCCGGCATAATGAAAAACAGCCGGAGCAGTCAGGCAGTAACGCTGGCCGTTGCCAACCTCTACCTGCGCCAGCAAATCATTTTTGAGAGGATTACCACATGAAGAATCAATGGAACCAATTCCCGTTCGTGCTACGGCGAAAGATTTTGTTGACCTTTTTGGCCGGGCTCGCAAGCATTGCCCTCAGCCTAATCATCTTCATTATTACCACAGACCATATCCTGCTGGTACTGGGCAGCATAATCTTTCTTGCCTCTCTGGTACTGGTTAGGAGCTTATGGAGCACCATCGCCCGGGGCCAGTATGAGATCGTAGAAGGCGTCTGCTCCAGCGTTGTCTCGCCTATGATGCGGCAGTATCGCAAGATCCAACTAATAGACGAACAAGGTGCGGAGCGCACTTTACTGTTAAGTAAGTCCGCCAAGTTCCAGATTGGCGCCCGGTATCGTTTTTACTTTCAAAGCAGCAACCACCCCACTGTTGGAAACGACTATCTGGACGCGGCTCTCTCCACCAACAGCTTCCTGGGATATGAGGCCCTTGGCGAGCCGGCTGTCCAAGAGGAACAGGCTAAGGAGAACGGCTAAACCTACGGCAAAATAGGAAAGGGATACGGTGCAGGCTACATAACCACAGCATCGTATCTCTTTTTCTTACTCCTCTATCCACTATTTTTACAAAGTTTGATTTGCTGCAGAAAAACGGGGGATTTTTCCTATTTAATAGGTAGAATCTAAAAAGGAGGGCTACCCCCATGTACAAACCACACACGATTGAGCAATACAAAATCCAACAGTTTCTGGATCATACCTTTGCTATGGAGCACTTTCTGGTCTCTCCATTATCCCGCTCCGCACTCATGCTGGAGGACAGATGCGGTGAGCGGATTGCCTTTTCCTTTTCAGACAACGAAGTGCGTGAAATCCCAATCCCTTCTGCGCCATCCCCGGACAAGGTGAAATCGTTCATCCGCAGCTTTCGGGCGCTTGGAGCTAAACCACATCTGCGCACCTTTGAAGATGTCACCCGCTGGTGGCTGAATCACCCGAATCCGCTGACCTACCAACAGGCTCTCGGTCTGCCGGATGAACTTTACCGCCGTTTTCTTTCCTCCACCCTGATTGAAGACGAAGACGCCCAGCGTCTGGCCGCATCAGGGCTTGTTTCGGAAGATGCTTACCAGGACATTCAGCTCTGGTATCTCAACGGCAACACTGCCGACTGCTGGCTCGGCCCCCTCGGTATAGATGGAACAGGCAATCTCTATGCGCTGACCTTCAACTATGGTACACCCCGGGCCAAGGAACTGAAATTCTACCTGTTGGACGATTACTACCGCCACATGAACCACATATTGTAACTCGCCGGGCTAAAATATCTATATATAGTATTATATCACTTGACAAACACAAGATACGGTGTTACACTTAACCTGTAATTGATTTTTGTGCGTTCCCCATGTGGGATACAGATGAAACATCTGTACCGCAAGGCCCAAAGCCCTGCATTGCACACGCAGTTAAGTTTGTATGCTGTATCAAGTGTCAGTGGTATTGCCACGCCCTTTTCGGGTTGGTATCCGCTGGCACTTTTTATATATAGATAGTAACGCCGATGGCGAAGAAAGGAGTGTTATGGCACAAATCTATGTATTTGGCCGAGTCATGCACGAGCTTACTCCCAAAGAGAGCCAGTCAAAGCAGCCGTATGTTTGTTTTGATTTGGTGGAACGCTCCGGAGGTGAACATCCGAACTTCTATCAAGTATGGGCCCGCGGCGACCAGGTTGCCCGGCTCACACGGCTCAAGGTCAAAAAGGGAAGCATGATCTGGCTCACTGGATCGCAGAAACTGGTGGATGTACGGCAAAAGGACGGGGCCACAGTCAAAAAGTTGAAAGTATGGCTGACGGACTTTGGCTTTCTTCCTGGGCAATCTTCCAGAGCAAAAGCGGAACATGAGCAGCATGACTCTGACGCGGCGGCAACCGCTCCAGCCCCCTCCGAGGTAATGGACGGCGACCGCGAATCCCTGCCGGAATAAAATCCGGCACTGCAAGAGGGACCGTATCAAGTTTTCAGAATGAACTGAAGCTTGGTGCGGTCCCTTTTTTTGTTTTCAAGCAAAACTTAAAAGGAAGGACGGTAACAACATGAGTAACGACAAAGGACTTTTGAGCGGCAGCATCACAATCCTGATCGGTGCTGTCATCGCTATCATGGCTTTGGTACGCGGACCCTGGCAAGCGTGGCTTCTGATAGGGGTATTTACCCTCTGGGGGCTTTGGGTCGTGCTGATCCTCCTGCTCCCCTATATGCAGCAGGCCAGGCGCCGCCGTCAGCGTCAGCAGAGGGAACGCCAGCTCCATGCCGAGGGTGTCGCGCAGAACACCTTTACGGTGCCGGAGCTTGAAGGGCCTGTACCAGACGATCTGCTGCTCCGCTATGCCAACCACCGGATTTTGACTTATCTGCGTTCCTCTTTTCCCAACGCCTGCTTTGAGTGGTGTGAAAAGAGACCGGCGGATTTGATCCGCAGCAACGGCACAGGGCGTATCCGCCTTTACAATGTGGAGGCGTTCGACCATGCGGACATCACCTTCGGCAAGGATGCGACGATCCGCTGTGACCTGCTCAAAATCGTCCCTCTGTCCAAAGCAGGGACAGAGCAGGAAGATCAGGCCGACATCCCACCCAACAAGCAGCCCATCGACCCGCGTATCTGGTACGAGAATAACGGGCGCACAGTGATGGAGACGCTGATTGCCGACCTGAACTCACGCGGCCACAGCAAACTCACACTGAAAGAGAACGGGGACATCTGCATCCAGCAGGGTGAAGAGCTTGTCCCGCAGGAACATCTTTCCAACTTTCCGGCAAAGGTCTACTGGCCTCGTCTGGTGGAAGTGTTTGAGAGCAACGGTCTGGCTGCTGAAACAACAGCGCAGGGCATCCAGGTCTCCTGGTGACCGCCATCGTCATGAGAAGGGAGTGAAATAACATGAAATCAGGGATCAGTCTTGTGGAAATGGCACAGGAAATCCAGCGGCAGAACGATTTGAAGGCCGATTATATGCTGGACACCCGGAGTCTCCGGTTGGAGCCTTTTGGTGGCGGGCTGTATCTCAACGCTTACGACCAATCCGGTGATTATGCCGTGGAGCCGCTGGAGGTCAACGCCATCGCACACAGGCAGATCGGAACGCACCTCAAGATCCCGGCAGCCTATTATGACAAGATGCTGGAGGAATACCCCGAGCTGCTGGCGCAGAATGTGAATGCCTGGTTCCAGCGGGAGCCGGCTGTGCGTATGGTTCGCACCATAGACGGCACAGCGCGGGCGTTTCTCAGCAACCGCTACCGGCGTATAGACAACCTCGATATTGCCGGGATTGTCCTTCCAGTCCTTCAGGAGATGGAAGGGATGCACTTCGAGAGCTGCCAGCTCACCGACAGCCGTATGTACATCAAGGTTGTCAACACCCGCTTGGAGGCAGAGGTCGTACCCGGCGACATCGTGCAGTCCGGTATTATTATCAGCAATAGCGAGGTAGGCCTGGGCTCGGTGAGCATCCAGCCGCTGGTCTATCGTCTGGTATGCAGCAACGGTATGGTGGTAAACGACGCCCAGACGCGCCGCAACCATGTAGGCCGTGTCAATGAGGCTTCGGAGAACTACCAGCTGTATTCGGAAAAGACGCTGGAGGCCGATGACAAAGCCTTCGCCATGAAGATCCAGGACACGGTGCGGGCCGTAGTAGACGAGGTACGCTTTACCCGTGTGGTCAACATGATGCGGGAAGCCAAGGATGCCCCCATGAATACTGCCGCTGTCCCTGGCATTGTGAAGCTCGTAAGCAAGGATTTTCACATCACGGACGATGAAAGCTCCGGTGTGCTGCAGCGGTTGATTGAAGGCAACGATCTGACCTTATATGGTCTGTCCAACGCCGTAACGCGCCACAGCCAGGATGTTAAGGACTATGACCGGGCAACCGCGCTGGAAGGCATCGGCTACAACATTCTCTCCATGCCGGCACGGCAGTGGAGCCGAATTAACCAGATGGCCGCTTAAATGGCTGCCATCCATCAAAAAATTAACAGGAGGAATGAACTATGTACGAACAGAACACTTCTATGGTGGCCGCAAACGAGCAGAACAAATTCTTGCTTCCGGCGATGGTGGAGGGCGACTTCAGCCGCGATGAGATCGCAGAAGATGCGGATGGGCTTCAGATGATGAGCTTCCAGCGGGTGAAGATTCCCGCCGGCGGCGCCCTGCAGTTTGAAGTTCCCACGGAAGATCCCGACAATCCGGATTATACCCGGACGCTGGAGGGCATCATCCTCTACAACCACTCTGCCTATACTCTGTGGCCGGAAGGCAGCGAGTATGACGAAGACACCAAACCGCTCTGCTCCTCTGTAGATGGCAAAACAGGGATCGGCGTACCGGGAGGTGCGTGTGCTACCTGCCCCATGAATGCGTATGGATCGGCCAAGGATGGCGGCCGCGGCAAGGCGTGCAAGAATATGAGGCATCTCTATCTGCTGCGCAGTGGTGAATATATGCCTCTGCTGGTCTCCCTGCCGCCCACCAGCATCAGGCCGTTCAAGGAGTTCCTGAACAGGGCTTTTGTCTATCGCCAGCGTGCCACCTATGGCAGTCTGGTCCAGATCGGCCTCAAGAAAGATAGCAACGGCAGCAATGATTACAGCGTTGCAACTTTCCGCCTTTTGCGTGATTTCCAGGGGGAAGAGCTGGCCCAGATCCGCGCCTATGCCAATGTCTTCAAGGGGCAAATCAAAACTATCAACATTCAGCGGGCGCTGATCAATGAGGAACAGCGGGCCAACGATTGCGACTATGAGATCCCGGAATCTGCCACTGCGGCCCCGGGTCCGGATGGAAGCTATGTGGTCGGCGAGATCAACGGCGACTATGAACAGTTGCCGGCGTAACTGTTTTTGTTGCGGCAATGCCGCATGATACATCATCAAGGGACACCTCCGGCGTAAGTCGGAGGTATCCCTTTTTTATTTAGAACGGAGGAAAATTTATGTTGTGTGAAGTACCGTTGACAAAGGAGCAGCAGGATTTTGCCGCTGAACACCATGGCCTGGTCTATAAATTTCTCAATGACAACCATCTTCCAGAGAATGAATTCTATGATGTGGTTATTTTCCCGTATTTGAAGGCTGTGCAGGACTACTGTAATAGCGCATCTGCACAAAAGTATTCTTTTAGCACTATTGCGATTCGACAAATGAAATTTCGCTTATACGATTATTTCCGTACACAGGCGCGCCGCAAGCGTAATACAGAAGTCATCAGTACACAGAATGCTCGTCAGCTTACAGTTCTTTTATTAAAAATAAAGAAAATGGGTTAAGATCTTTGTTAAGAACGGGGATTTAATGGAAATATATCTTAAATTCGCTGAGAATAAAGCGATTGAAGCAACAAAAAGGAATGTGTTCTGGCACCGCTTTTTAAGATGCTTGAG
>OGWW01001241.1_pt1 | contig 14396 bp, 20 predicted proteins | sample 1576131 | NCBI WGS metagenome assembly OGWW01 (sample SAMEA3541576, study PRJEB24748) | human gut metagenome | biome: human gut; feature: human-associated habitat; material: faeces | place: China | collected 2012 | reverse complement strand
ACTGTCTATCTGCAATTTGGCCTCATTAAAGTTCTCTTTTTCTAAAGCCGCTTCGCCGTAACGCTGAGATACTTGGTAAATGGGTGCTCAAGCCCCACCTTCACAAGCAGCAATCCATAAATCAACGCCAGCACACATGCCACCACATAGCCTCTGATAAAAATCGCCTGATCCACGATAAAAATATGCAGGCTGTTCAGAATCATCACAAACGAATAGAATAAAATGCAGATTCCCACCACACGGAACGCAAAAATATTCTGTGTCACATCCTTCTGCTCGTAAAAAGCATTTTTATTTGTAATTTTAGATAACAGTGCCTTGCAGGTGCTCATCCATATATCCTCCAGCTTTGTCTGCCTTTAGTATAACATATTCCTGCATGAGTTTCACTACTTTGATGAACTTATAAATTCATCAGGAAAATTTTCCATAACTTTTTGTCAGTGTTCTGCCATTTTTTCTATCGTGCCATGCATAACGGAATCAGTCCCTGCAAATGAAACTTCGTCTATGATTTTACATACCACATCAATAACCTTTGTAAGGCTCACCTCTTCATCACGACGTAATTTTGTCATCGTGTTAGGAGCAATTTCTGCCTTTTTACGCAAATCAGATTTGCTCATTTTTTTATCCACTAATAATTTCCATAATTTGTTATATGATACAGCCATAGTATTCGCTCCTACCTATTCACATAAATCTTTTTCTGCTTCATATCTACCTTTGCAACAGCACCATACTGTAACGCACATCGTGGCATAGCATGTCCGAAATTCACATTATAAACGATGGGAAGTTCCTCATTGTCTATCACTCTAATAAGAATATCTTTATATTCCTGATAATAAGCTTCATCCTGTGGTTTTCCAACTAATATACCATTTACCACATCAAATACTCCCTTTTCTTTCAGTAATAACACTTCTCTTTCAAACAATTCAGGAGTCGGTTTTTCTTCGCAGGTTTCTATAAATAGAATTTTCCCAATCCACTCTTCCTTATTTGGAAACAGATCATATCTTTCACAAACTTCCTTTTCATCTTCATATCTGCTATTGGTCAATACATCATAAAGGCTTTCCAAACATCCACCTAATAATCCTCCTTGGAAAATTTCACTTCCCTGGAGAAGTTCAAACCCACGTTCTTCCTTATGAGTTTTTCTTTCTGTTCCTATTGCGGCTCTTGAAAAATCTTCTCTTTCTTCATACCAAGTATCACTGGATATAATTTCATCAGATTCATTACCTTCCAAATAACTCTCAAATGCCTTTTTGGTATATGGTAACATTTCATCTGCAATTTCTCCCAAATCACAAATAAAGTTTGGTCCGTAATAAGTAGATTTGGCATAAATACCGGCTTCAAACCATATTCTTTTAATCTCTTTACGCCAATCTCAATATTATGACTGCAGAATTCTTCACCAAGCATTCCACTTGACAAGCTTACAATTGCTACTTTGTCGCCTTTTCTCAATTTTCTTGCATATTGCATAACTACAATCCTTCCATAGATAAAACAATATTACTTTTTATCCGCACGCTACTTACCTTTAAATTCCTTCTCTATATAACAATGTTCCTGTTTGGCAATCAACTTAAAACTGTAAATCGGACATTCAGATTCCATTTCGTTACAGCTGCTTTCAAAGTCCAGTTCGATAATATATGGCATCCAGTCAATAATTCTTAAAAAATCTTCACATCCAAAATTACTATCATAAAAATTCAATATCGTACTAAGGGCAGTACCATGGGTTCCTATAACAATATCTTTATCCGTATTATCTGATAAAATCTCATTCAGTGCCTCTATGTTACGATTTTGCACCATAGCAATGGACTCTCCACCCTCTTCATGATAATTATGGTCAGCCCATCGTTTCTGGAACATTCCGTGATTGTTTCCATCAGGTCCTTTTTCGCGCTCCCTCAATCTCTCATCTGTTATAATCTCTTTTGTGAAAAAATCTGCTGCCTCTGCAATGGTATCCATACTACGTTTATACGGACTACAATAAAACGCATCTATTTTCTTGTCCTTCAAAAATTCCAGCACAATTGCAGAATCTTTCTTACCTTCTTCCGTCAAAGGTCTTGTCCTGTCTTCTTCCCAATCGTGTTCCGGCTGTGCGTGACGCACGAAATAAACTCTTGTCATTTGATCAGCTCCATTTCATCTTCCATTTTTACAAATCCATATTTTTCATACAATGGTCGTCCCATCTCTGTCGCCTCTAAAGTAATCTGTGATACGCCCTGTTTCCTTATAACCTTTACCAGTAAATCTAATGTATGAAATGCAATCCCCTGTCTCCGATATGCCGGTGCCGTATACATATTCATAATATAAGCCTTTTTACCTGTTGGATTATGATATGTCGGCATAACCTGATAAAAACTGACACCACCAGCGCCAATAAAGGTTTCGTTATCATACACCAGATATGCAATATGCTCACCAGTTTCTAATGCGTTCTTATAATATTCATAGGATTCTTTTTCCACCAATGACATATCCACATCATTCGATAGTTTATTGGCAGTACGAAGGACGATAATTCTAGTCCTTACAAGTTCATCAATGTCTGCTATGGTTGCTTTTTTATATTCATAGTTTTTCGCCATCACATACTACTCCTCTAAATCTGTTAACCTTTTCGTAAAACAAATAATTCTATTTGCTTCCGCAAACCCCATTTTCAAATGAAACTTATCAAAAATTCTTTTACTGCATCCGTGTGGATACGATAGTTTATTTTTGAAAGTTCTCTCTTTACATCCCATCCAATCGCTAACCGATCTGCTTCATCTTTCTTTAATCGCTGATAATCTTTGATAGCTTTTGTAATTAATCCTCCACTAGATTTTCATTTATATATTTAAAATAAGGTTTCTTATTAACTTCTGTGCTATGTTCCAAATACCATTTAACACTATCCCTCAATCCGTCTTCTAATGATATGGTTTCTGGGTATATTTTGTTTTGACGCGATACATCCAAATAGTACTCATAGTTGTAAAAACTGAAATAATTTCGCTGTTCAATATCTTCATAAACATTTACAAAATCCGGTATTTTTCCTAAGCTTTCATAGCATTTTGTGACCCAATCTTTAATAGAAACTGCTTCAACATTACCAACATTTAAAATACGCTCTTGTGGCTTGTCTTTAATTATTACCTCCATCAACCTGCATAAATCTTTTACATGAAAGAATTGTAATTTCATACTGCCATCTTTAGGTAAATAGAATTTTCTGTCCGCCAAGGCGCAATCAAATACAAAAGCCTCTCTATACACGTTATTCATTGGTCCATATAAATAAGGCGGTCTTAATATATATGCATCTTTCACTCTTTCAAGTAATGCCTTTTCAGCTGCTATTTTATCGGTTCCATATGAACCCCAAAATTTATTTTCGGATTTCTCTGATTCTTCCAGGAATGGCTGAACACCATACTCAGGATAAACAGCACTTGAACTAATCATAATATACTGATCAAAAGAACCCAATTCCCTAACAAAATCAATTATATCGTTATCATTATAGGCTGTTATATCCGCTACAACATCAAAGAATGTATCCTTTAATACACCACCCAAATTATGCCTATCTCCTTCAATGAGTTTTACACCCTGAACTTGTGGCTTAGAATTTCTGTTAAGTACAAAAACTTCATAACCCACATTCACAAAATATTCTGCCACATATTTACTTACAAAAGTTGTTCCGCCTGTCACTAATATCTTTTTCATAAAGTTCTCCTTTACACAAAAAATTCGATTGATCAGATTCATAAAACACTATTTCCCGTAATTGTATCATAATCACATAATCCAGAAAAGAAATTAAATTTTCTTTTCCAATCCTTTTACTATCTTATCAAAATCAGATTCTATCGGCTGTGTCTTGTTAAAAATATCATATTCCTGATATGCTTTCTCAACTGCCTGCTTATGGGAAACACGCCCATTACTGACATAAAGCACTCTCCCCTTGGCTTATCTATTCTGCCCATCCCTTATAAATGGTTTCTTGATTTCTTTACTTAACAACTGACTGTATGCTTCTACCTTACGAAACGTGTTTCCTAACATTTCCCGATTCCTGTATTCTCTAATAGCTTCCATATCAAACTCCGCATAAAAAATTCCCTCAGTTTTATCATCAGCCAGCAAAACTGTGTTATCAACACATTTTCCATTTCTATCCCAGCAAATTGGACTATATGCGCAGGAACATCCAGCATTATCTCCATTCGGATTTGCCATAGCGACTGCAACCATATTTTCATAAGCTCTTGTCGAAAGTGCCCTGATTCTTGGTTGCATAGAACCGCAATCATTTGGGACAAGAATAACCTCAGCTCCTTTTAACATCAGTATTCTTGCACTTTCTGGGAACTCTCTGTCATAACAAATCATAATACCTAATTATATTCCTTCAAAATCACACACCTTAAATTCTTTCCCTGATTCAACATCTCTTTCATCTGCGAAATCACAGGTATGCACCTTAGAGTATTTCATCAATATATTGCCCGATTTATTGATAACAAAGGCTGAGTTCTGTGGCTGCTTACTACCTTTTGTAAACGCAGTAAGTACTACGCCTATTTTATATTTTTTAGCATTCTCACATATTTTGGCAATTCTTATATCATTATCTGCAATGCTTTTTTCATATGACATAGGCAAATCATATCCTGTAATAAAACATTCTGGCAACAATAGAATATCTGCATGGTTTTCCGAAGCCTCTTCCATTGCCATAATGATAGTTTCAATATTCTTATCTATTTGTTCATTAATAGAACGTTTTTGTAGTATAGCAACCTTGAACATTCACTTTCCCTCCCATAATAATCTTTGTTTTTCTCTTGTTAACTCGCTTTTTCTCACATTTTCATTTCTTCATAGAGATATTTTCTAAGTCTATGTCATTCCCCTTGGCCATGAATCATGGATATTCGGATGTTTAGGGTGCACAAAATAAGACGTCGTCTTATTCTGCTATGATCGGCCTTTCTTTCCCCAACTCCTTACGGCAGCCTAACCTCCCATGTCATACAGGATCTCCTTTACTTCTGGGTCCTTAATTCCTTCGTTCTGCTTATCCATAAAGGGGCGTCATGATGCTCCTTCGCTGAGTCTCTGCTCTGATGGAAATAAATCTGACTTGGCTCTCTATGTTTATGAAATTCTTCTGTTCCTTTCAGCGCCTTACGGCGGACGTCTCCTGAATCTCACAGTTGGTCTTCTTACGCTACCTGCGGCTGCCTGTGAATGTCAGAAATCAACTTCTGTGCATCATAGGTCACTCCTTTTGCCAGGATGGCATAAAAGACCCGTATCAGCTTACAGCTGATGGCAATCACGGATTGTTTCTTCTTGAGTGGATTGTTCGCTCTTGTCGTGTAATACTCATGCAATGACTTAAACTCTGGGTTCTTCGCTATCAGCGGAATTGCTGCATTGAACAGTACTGCCCGCAGCTTACTCCGACCTCTTTTGCTTATGGTCGTCTGTCCTTTGTGCTTTCCTGAGCTGTTCTCCCGTAATGAGAGTCCTGCCAGCTTTTGTATCTGTCTGGGTGATTCGAAACGCCTCACATCACCCACTTCTGCCAGAAATCCGGCTACCGTGATTACTCCTATACCTTTGATGGCAAGCATCTGCTCGCTTTCGGGTATCTTCCTGCACAGCTTTTCTATTTCCTCCATAACGGCATCCAGCTGTGCCTTTTTGTATTCGTAATCCTCGAGCAACAGTTTCATTTCATACTGGGCAGCCGAAGAGCCTTTCTTTAAGCCGATGCTGCGTTTTGCTGTCTCACACAGGGTCGTTGCCCTTTTCATTCCCACAGCCCTAAGCTTTGCATCACGCCAGATTTGATTGATTTTCTCGGCTCCCAGTTCCACGATTGCTTCCGGAGTACAAACTTTCTTTAGAAGCAGCATACTGCTCTGTGCTTCATAGTCCCCAAACACATCTGTGTACTCGGGGAAATATATGGCGAACCATCTGGCAAATCTGTTTTTGATCTGGGTCATCTCCCTGATGAGTCTCTTACGATTGGCCACCATAATTCTTAAATCAGCATACACACCATCCGGTGTATACGGTGCAGAATACCGGCCCTCGGTAACCAGCTTTGCGATCACCTTCGGATCCTTCCTGTCATTCTTGCTTTGGCTGTTGTCATCCAGTTCCTTGGTCTGCTTTACCGCATAAGGGTTAACCATAACCAGGAGGATGCCCTCATCCTCAAGATAAGCGCCAAGGTCAAACCAGTAATGACCTGTCGGCTCGATACCTACGATTGCATCCAGCTTCTTATACTTGTCCTGTAAATGCTGCATCCATGCTTTGAAAGATTCAAATCCTTCTCTGCTGTTGCTGAACGGAAAGACTTTCCCAAGCTCAATGCCTCTCCAGTCAAATGCCCTGGCGTACTGTGTCGTGCTTCCGATATCGATTCCAACTACCAAAGTTGATTCTTTTACTTGATTGATTTTTTCATTCTGCTTATAATTCATTTGTGGGTGTCTCCTTTGAACAATGATTCTTATTAACCGCCAAGTTAACAATCATTATTCTATGGGTGGCACTCATTTTTTGCAAACCGGTTATTTGTTACTTAACAGGAATGCTCCTATAGATAATTCAAAATGTCAGATAAGTTATTAACTTCAATATCGGCTTTTTCACTCTCGTCCATTACAGTCCACAAACTTCCAAATCCCTGTTTTATCCATATCGTTTTCATTCCTAACTGTTTTGCTGGTACAATATCATTATCAATGCGGTCACCAATCATTACAGCATTTTCCGGCTTACAGCCACTTCTTTCCAAAGCAATTTCAAATATACGTCTGTCCGGTTTTGAAACACCTTCTTCTGCTGATGCAATGACTAAATCAATATATTTTCGCACTCCGAGATTTTCTAATCTTTCAGAAGTTCCTAATGGTTGGTTTGCGATTATACCAATTTCATAATTTCTGCTTAACCTTTTCAGGCAATCTTCTGAATCTGTATACAGCTTTTCATATTGTGATTCCCATTTAGGTAGTTCTATCCTCAATTGTTTTGCTATCTCTAAATCACCTTTTTTATTTCTCCTGTACAATGATATCGCATGTTCATAAATTTGTTGCGGAGTTATACCAGATAATTCAGCTATTTTTTTCATCCTATCTTCATAAACGCTACTTTCATCAACCAGCGTCGAACCAACATCAAAAAATAACCATTTTATTTCATCCTTCTTAGGCAAAAATCCTCTTTGTCTCGCTTCTTCCATCAGTCTTGGTTGAATTTCCGGATATGTCCAATTAAGCGGTAGTTCATTCATAATTGCTATTTTCTCTATCTCACTATGTAAATCTTTTTCAAACGTATGTATCTCCGCGAAAAATAACTTTCCAAAGGTTTCTTTCCCCTTAAAGTTGTCTGGCACCGTCACAGAATAAATACATATCGGATTTATCTCAAAATTAATGGCTCCTGTTTCCTCATACAATTCTCTCTTTGCTGTTTCAAGAATATCCTCACCTTGTTCTCTATGTCCTCCTGGCACTTCCCATGTACTTCTTTCTCTATGCTTACAGAATACCCATTTTCCATTATGTTTTGCAATAATAACTGCAAACTTTAGCATTGAATCATCAATGCTATCATAAAAATTCACTTTGGTCATATAATGCTCCTTATTAAATTTCTTCTATTTATCATTTATTGTTCCCACAAATAGAGCCAAACTAGAGCCTTTTGATAAAACAAATGCCGGAAACCCGCATAAATACAGGCTTTCGGCATTTTTCTCAAATGTTACCGAGCAAATTAGATACTCATAATCAACATAGATGTCCTTATACTGTTTTGCAGCTTTTATCATTTCCTGTCGGGCACGTTCCTTAAAACTTTCCTCTGCCATTTTATCTCCTTGGTTAAAGAAAGACGGATGACCGAAGCCATCCGCCTTTGATTTTTAGCAGTTTACTCTGTAATGGGAATGAGTTTTAGGTCTTCATCCCGACCACTGGAAACGGGTTTTAAGTCTCCGTTCCGACTGTAGTATCTTCTCTTTGTAATTTAAATATACACTATCGTATGCTAAAAGTCAATCTACTGTGAATGTTGTTTTATATCACCTAAAATGAAATTTTAAATTCCACTGCCCTACAGGGCGGTAGAATTTAGTCCTGCACAGTAGATATTTACTCTTTCATACATCAGTGTTATTGTAAAAGTTCCTTCTGACAGCAGTAGAAGGAGAATTATCATGAGTAAATATATCCCTGGAAACCAGAAACATCTAACACTTAATGACCGTATCTACATCGAAAACGAATTATCCAAAGGTGCGACTTTTAAAGACATTGCGGCATTCCTTTGTAAAGATCCTACAACCATCTCAAAAGAGGTTAAATCACGACGCCTTTCTGACTGGTACCACAAAGGAACTTTCTACAATGCCAAAAACTTTTGTGTACACCGCTATCACTGTAAAAAAAAACAAATGCCTGTGGAAAAATCATGCTCTGCGGTATTAAATGTACATCCTGTCCAACCTGCAACCAAACCTGTAAGGATTTCGAAAAGGAACGGTGCTGCAGACTTGATAAGGCGCCTTATGTATGTAATGGCTGTCCAATGAAAATCAATCATTGTACCATTGCCCATAAATACCGCTATGATGCCCGTTTTGCCGACCGTAAGTACCGCGAATTATTAAGTAGTTCCCGTGCCGGGATAAATATGACCCGGCATCAGCTGCACCAAAAAGACCAGATTGTTACTCCGTTGATCGCACAGGGACAGTCACCCTATCAGATCCTGATCAATCATCCGGAACTGGATATGTCTGTCCGCTCCATGTACACATACATCGATAAGGGACTGTTCACAGCCAGAAATGTGGATCTGAAAAGGCAGGCAAAATTCAAACCAAGAAAGTGCCACAAAACACAGATCAAAGACCGCGAAGTATTTACCAACAGAACCTATGCAGACTTCTGTTCTTTGGAATTAAATTCTTATGTACAAATGGACACAGTAAAGTCATCAAGGGACTCCCAGAAAACGCTGTTAACCATGATCTTTACAGAGGAAAAACTGTTTCTTGCATTTCTTATTAACCGGTGCACAAAAGGTGCCGTCCGTGCTGTATTTGACCGTTTGGAAAAACGTATGGGAACGTATGAATTTACATCTGTTTTTGAAAATATCTTAACCGACCGTGGCTCTGAATTTGGGAACCCAGAAGAATTAGAAACTGGAATTACCGGCATACAAAGAAGCAGCATTTATTACTGTGATCCAATGCGTAGCGGACAAAAAGGAACCATCGAACAGGCGCATACCATGCTCCGCATGATATTGCCTAAAGGAACATCCTTTGAATTTCTAACCCAATGGGATGTCAATCTTATTGTGAATCACATAAACTCTACTCCAAGAGAAAGCCTTGACGGCAAAACGCCGTATGATGCTGCCCGGGAAACACTTGGAGAAGATGTTCTTAAAGCCTTTCAGCTCAAGCCGATTTCACCAGATGAAGTCAATTTAACGCCTAAGCTGATACGCTTTAAGAAGTAACTAATTAACTGATCGAAATCTGCTGTCAGACTGGAAGTAAACATTTCACATTTTTTAAATGTGGCTGGTGGAATTTAGTCTGACACACCGAATTCCAGTAGCCTGTTTTTCATGCCATAAAAACAACAAAATTTCGATAAGCTAGCTTAATTATAACAGAAAGCAAGAGATTTTGTTAAAAAAACTCCTGCAAAATCAGCAAAATTTAAAAGCCGATGGAATTTACTCTTGCACTGGAATTTACTTTTTCAAGTCAGCGGTACTAATCGTTAGTACCATCCTTCTCCATATCATTCATCAATTTATCAAAGTCACTTTCATACAATGAATCCTGTATAACTCTGTACTTCTCAAATTCACTTTCCGCAAATTCTTTCGCAATAGCTGCAGTAACTTTCCCTTTATCCTGAAGTACTTCTGCATCATTAAATCTAAGAAATGCGTCAAGCTTTGTTTTCCAATCTTCCATAGTCATAGGAATATGTCTTCGTGCCTGTCTTGTTGCATAATCAAGATACATTGTCACAATCTCATTTAATTCTGCAAGTTCTTCTTTTTCTAAGTAGTTTTTTGCAATTGACACATCTGTTTTTACTATTTTACCATCCGGCGCATTTTTCCATGATTTAAGTCCCATATGTTCCTTATTATGATCAGTTCTTGCCACTATCACTTCTGCCGCTGTATTACCATGAACTGCATAATGCATCTTATTCTGTACTGTTGCATAAAACTCTCTTGTCACCTGTGAATTCTTATCATAATCAACTGCTGTTGCATATATATCTGTAATTTTCTGGTAAAATCTTCTCTCACTTGCTCTGATTTCCTGAATCTCAGCAATAAGATGCTCAAAATAATCTTCATCGAAAATCTGTCCATTAATCAATCTGCTTTTATCAAGAACATACCCCTGCTTTGTAAATGTATCCAACACTTTGGTTGCCCATGTCCTGAACTGTGTTGCCCGTTCTGAATTAATGCGATACCCCACAGCAATAATAGCCGCTAATGAATAGAACTTATAATTGTATGTTTTTCCATCATCCGCAGTTTGTGCAAATTTTGCACAAACTGAATTTTCATCTAATTCGCCCTCTTTAAAAATGTTGCTAAGATGTTTTGTAACCACACTTCTGTCTACATCAAAAAGCTGTGAAATTGCTTTCTGCGCAAGCCATACATCGCCATTCTGAACCCTGACTTCTATTCCGTCTTCTCCTGCATCTCGTGTGAAAACCAGAAAATCGACAGTACTATTTCTTATCTGTAATTCTTTGCTCATAAAAGTGTTCCTTTCTCTAGATTCTATCAATACATCTCTATAAAACATTTTCCCCGGTTTCTATCAAATATCAAGAAGGGAATTTCTGCTTTTGCCAGCATACTATTATTAACTGGAACATATTCATAATTTTTAATATCTGGTATACACTTTATAGCTTTCTTTTTATCTATACCATATAAATTATTTTCACTGCTGTTCCATAAAGCCTTAATCTTCAAAACAACACATTTTGTTTGAACCATCACCTTATATTTTTCAAGTCTGCCTTTTTCTATCTCCTTTGATTTGTTACCATAAGAAATAGTAATATACCTGGAATTGGATTTTATAATGCGAACATCTCCATTTCTTACTGCCTCTTTAGGGAATCCCAAATCTTCAAAAAAACTATCATAATCTGTAATGTATTCTGGGAGTTCCATTTTGACTGCATAACAACTATTTATAATATTCTGTATATCCTTATCATCAACCCTGAACATATAAATATTCCATCCCGTGCTATCGCCATCATCATCTAATATTGGAATAGAACCATAAGGATTAAACATATGTAAATTAGACAAATCATCTTTTGTTGGCTTTTTAAATTTGACTATTTCAAATGTTATGCTCATAAATGTTCTCCTTTTCCGTCGCTTTTTTCGTCACTTTTTTAGCGACGAATTATTTTATACATCTTGCTTTTCGTCATTGCAAACTAACTTCTTATGCCCAAACAATTGTTTTAACAATTCTTTTGCGCTAATGGTTAGAACTGCGATTAGTATCTATGTACCTGGTAAAATCAATTACCTTTGCAGGCTTTCTCTTAGGAATAATTCCTAATCGTTCCATGTCTAATTTAAAGAGTTCACTTGGATATCCATATGCATCGAATCCCTCTGGCTGACAAATATCTCTGTTAAGATACTCACTCAGTTCCCACTGATATTTTGTATCTTTCTCCAGTTTCTTATCAAAATACTGCGCATCCGTTACCATTCTATTAATGCCGCCAACCGATTTCTTCCCATGTGTCTTTGTCACAATCATATCGCCTGACATTTTAAAATATTGTGCTATCTGTTCTTCAGAATATCCCATTTCCTGCATCACGCCATGGATCACGCGGCTGATATACATTGCATAATAATTCCAGTTTCTTGGTTCAATATCTGTCATTGCTATTGTATAACGATTACTGGCATTTACAATAAACAGGACATTTCTTCCTTTTATTTTTGTCACATGTGTATCCCAGCAAAACACAAGTGAAGCACCTTTGCTTTCTGCAATCTTTGTGGTTTTTAGTCGATCTTGAACTGCCTTTGTTGCACCAATCTCCATATGTATCACCTGCTCATTTCAAGTATTCTCTTCACTTCCAGCTGTAATTCATCACTAAAGTCTGATAAATCATCATATGTAATTACTTTCAATCTAATAAGACGAACGATATCCCATATCACCTCTGACTTACTCATCTCCATGATAACTCCCGGATGACGCTTATCTTCTTTTATCCGTTTTTCAAGTTCCCAGAATTTCTCTGATGCAGGCTTTTTATCATCATTCAGAAAATTTGCATACTCTTTAACAAGACCTTCCATATAATTTTCCTGCCAGCCTGATAATCTTTCTCGAAATAATTTCCAATCCTTTTTGCTTATGTCCATGATTTTGAACCTCCTCAGTCTCATGTTATCTCTGCATTTTTCACCACTGCTTCAATGTGATAATAGCACCCCATTCCAAATTTGTTAGTTGGTTGCTTGCACCTGTGATATACTTCTTTCTGTAAATATTCTATGATATCAGTTCTCATTTTTTATTCCTCTAAAATTCACATATCTGTTAATAGATATCTCTATGTCCCTCTATTTTTTTATACTTTCAGTTATATCTTTGAAAGAAGAAATCATATCTACTACGTTGCCCATCTTTCGTGCTTTTTTCCTTGCTATTCTTCTAGAGTCTCCTGATATGGTTGAAAAATCATATGTGAATTTTTCAATAATTTTCTTAATTACCCACACAACAAGAGCTGTTGTCAAAAACGATATAATATATGGCATAAATATAATAATTGCTTGCAACATGCCATCCATAATCGCTTTATTCATCATTTCTCCTATATTTACCAAATCTCAATCTCCTCTCTTCTTATAATGTATCATCAACAAAATTTTTCATCTGTAAATACTTTTCTATCAATTTCGGCTGTATCAAAGGGTATGTCCAATTCTCAGGCAACTTATCCATAAGAACAACCTTCTCCATTTCGCTATGTAATTCTTTCGTAAATTCCGTTATCTCCGCAAAATAAAGCAGTCCAAATGTTTCTTCACCAGTATCATTTACTCTAGTCTTACCTGTCACCGAATATACGCATATTGGTTTTATCTCAAATTTGATAGCTCCTGTTTCTTCCTGCAACTCTCTTTTAGCAGTTTCAAGAATATTTTCCCCAGCTTCTCTATGCCCTCCCGGCACTTCATATGTATCTCTTTCTTTATGCTTGCAAAATACCCACTTGCCGTTACTCTGTGAGATAATCACTGCAAATTTCAATAGTTCATCATTAACCGTATCATAAAATTTTACTTCCACCATATTTCCTCTCCATGTACATATCTATAATATTTCATTTTCAATAAAACCCGCAATACCATCTTCATCATTTGAACCAATTACAATATCAGCTCTCTCTTTTACCTCATCAATCGCATTCCCCATTGCAACACCTGTTCCACATAATTCAAGCATTCCGATATCTGCATAATCATCTCCAAATGCAATAATTGAATCTGTACTAAATCCACATACTTCCGTAATCTTCATAATTGCGTTTTCTTTCGTCACATTCTTTTTTGTAAACTTGTACCAAAATCCATCAGAGAAACGAATACAATCACAATCAGAGAGACTTCGAGTCAGCTTATCTGCCTTATCTTGATTAAATATCTCAACACACATTTTTAATGAACATTCGTTAAAATCTGAAAAATCTGTATAAATACTATCTCCCCAACTCTTATCTAACTTCTTAGGATCTATTTTATAATTCCAATAATGTGCATCTATTGTATCTATCGTAATTTCGCAATCATTTCCACAAATATTTCTTGCCATGTCAATCATCACATTCGTTTCTTCTTCGGAAAATTCTGCCCTATAAATATATTCTGTTTTGTATTTTACTAATGCACCTCCACTCGATATTAAAATATCGGGCATCAATTCATTTAAAAATACCAAAGAGTTTTGCTCACTTCTGGAGGTGGAAACACCTATCAATATATCATTTCCCCTGCATTTTTTTAGAGCTGATAATGTTCTGGTTGATATTGTTTTGTCACTCTGTAATAAAGTTCCGTCTAAATCAAATAAAAGAAGTTTGCATTTCTTCATATCATTTTTTCCTTTTCATTCATCTCAATAATTACATTTGCATCAATTACTCTCCCCACAAATAGAGCCAAACTAGAGCCATTTGATAAAACAAATGCCG
>OGWW01001232.1_pt1 | contig 14458 bp, 13 predicted proteins | sample 1576131 | NCBI WGS metagenome assembly OGWW01 (sample SAMEA3541576, study PRJEB24748) | human gut metagenome | biome: human gut; feature: human-associated habitat; material: faeces | place: China | collected 2012 | reverse complement strand
AATATTAATTTTAATAAAACAAATACCAACAAAGCCAAATGATAAAAGCGGTATAAATAAGGTGTTGTATAAAAGGATAAAACCCAAATCAAAGGAGGTTTTTAAGAGCGCCAGAAAAGAAGGAGAGAGAAAAACAAGAAAAAGAGAGAGCAAGAAAAGAATCGTCACACCTTTAGTCAGCGACGGCACTTGAAAGCGGAACTGAGGCCGGGATCTTTGGCACGGTTCCGTTTTTTTGCAGCGGCTGCGACTACAGGGCTGAAAGGTCGTGAAAAAATGATCGTTGTCAATCCGCAAACTGTTACAAACCGTGAGCTGGCTGCTTTGGCCATGCAGGCTAAGGGCATGATCAGCAGGCTTTATCTGCACTGGACGGCAGGTCACTACGAAGATGTTTATGATGATTATCACCTGAACATCGGCCCCGGCGGTGAGATGTATCTGACTTGCAAAACATTTACAGAAGTGAAGGAGCATACCTGGCACCGTAATACGGGCAGTATCGGCATCGCGCTGTGCTGCGCTTCCGAGGCGCAGGCCTGCAGCGGCCGGGATACTGATTTTGGCGGCGAGCCGCCGACAGTAGTGCAGATAGAAACACTGGCTAAAGCCGTTGCGGTATTGACGGCCTGTCTGGAGTTGGAGATCAATGTCCTGACAGTGACGACTCATTGCGAAGCGGCCTTGTTTGACGGTTACGGACCGCACAGCGGCGATCCGCAGCTGCGCTGGGATCTGTGGTATCTGCCTGACCTGCCGCTGGACAGCGTTCTGAAACCGGGCGGGTATGTTATCCGTGGTAAAGCCTTGTGGTATCTCAGCGAAATTTTAAGACAAAGGAGGTGAAAGAAATGGCGATCACTAAAACTGTTACCAAACAGACACTGACACTGAATGTTGAAGACGGCGTCAACAGTCAGGGGGCTGCAAAAACTAAAGGTCATAATTATGCCGGCGTACGTCCGGAAGCAGAACCTGCTGCTATCATGCAGGCTGCTGCTGCTCTTGGCACTCTTATCAGTCATGAACTGATGGGCGTTGTTGTGACTGAAAAAGCCGAGCTTGCTCAATAAAAGCGGGCACAGGTACAGAACGTATATTTATTAGAAAGGAGCTGGAATGAATGGAAAAAGTTTTACAATTGGTATTTAAAAAAGCCGATGGCAGCAAAAAAGTTTTCAGCGTGACCGATCCTCGCGATGATGTTACTGCTGACGAAGCAAAAACAGCGATGGAGACAGTCATTGCTGCCGATATTTTTGCAGCGGACGGCATCGGTCTGACTGAAGCTGTTGAAGCCCGTGTGCGCACTACGGAAGTCAATGTTTTAGCATAAGATGGATATGGAAACGCTGCTGCCACAGGTCGCTAATTATGGTTTCCCAATGGTCCTGTCGTGGTATCTGCTGGTGCGCATGGAAGGCAGACTGGACAGACTGACGGACAGTATCAACAGCCTGGCCCGCAGTATTGCGGCCGGAAAAACAGCATAAAAAAAGACGCAGCTCAGGCTGCGTCTTTTTATTTTATATCATTGTTTACCAAGCGTCGATACCGCGCCCGTCAGCCAGCGGATCGGGTCCGTAGCTGTTAGGACCGATCGTGCCGCGAAAGAACATCAGGTAGACAGCAAAGAAAAAGCTGATCAGCGGAATGAAGGCCAGCAATACCATGAGCGAGCCGTGGTTAAGGTCATGCAGACGTCTGACGTACAGAGACAGGCAGCTGAGCGCGGCGATAAAGGTCAAAGCAAAGGCCAGTATCTGGAACATCGTTCCGTCTGGCGCAAACAGGCTGCCGATCAGATAGCCCAGACACCAGATGATGGCATTACGCAGTAAAAAGCGCAGGATATAGGGCTTACGGTTCAGGCGGCCGTCAAAACTGAAAAACATTTCCTGGAAATCCATAAAGATTCCTCCTTTTATATAACGTCAGATAAATACAAATATCACTGTTGCTGTCTTAATGATAACACAGACAGCAGTTTAAGTCGGATTATTTTAATTACTTTTCTGACGCCAAAAGTTATGGAATTTATCGGCCAGCTGTTTTTGACTCAGCTGTTCCGGCCACAGCTCCTGATTGGGAGTATTGCGCATAGCGGCGGCCAGATGGTCGTAGACTTCAGGGCTGAGCTTTTCCAGTTCGCGGATATGCTCTTTGATATCCTGGCGCTTGGTATGACCGTCGTAAGGGCAGGGATTACGCAGAGGCTGCAGGTCAAGCTGCCTGACCATGTCGATGATTTCTGCTTCGCGGTAATACAGCAGCGGCCTCAGTACGGTCAGACCTGTTCTGGACAGTGGTGTGACCGGTAAAAAGGTACGCAGCTGACCGGAGGTGAGCACGTTCATCAAAAAGGTCTCTACGGCATCATCGTGGTGGTGGGCCAGGGCCACTTTGTTAAAACCAAGCTCCAGTGCCGTACGGTTGGTAGCGGCACGGCGGAAATAAGCACAGGTGAAGCAGGGCGTATTGCCTTTATTCTGCCAGGCAGAGTTGACATCGACCTTTTCGCTGTAATGTTTCAGACCATAGTATCCGCAGAAAGCTTCCAGCTCTGCTTTGGGAAAAGCAGGTGAGAACATTGCGTCAACAGTATAACAGGCCAATTCAAACGGCACAGGGGCATACTTTTGGATCTCGGCCAGTGCGGCAGTCAGAAACATACTGTCCTTCCCGCCGGAAAGTCCGATCAGGATCCTGTCACCTGCCTGCAGCATATCAAATTCGATTACAGCCCGCCAGAGCTTGCTTAAAAGCTCAGCAGGAACGAAGGGTGTACGGCTCATGGAGATTCTCCTTCAGTGCTGGTATATGATGTTGTTATTATACCACAAGGGTATGTATGAGTGCTAAATTCGTAAAAACCTTATTAAGCATTCAAACGATACCACAAGGGTATGTGCCCTCACCAGGTTCGATAAGGGTGTTTAGTAGTGCAAATAAAAAAAGCCTGCTCAAAAAGAGCAGGCTTTTATGGTTTAGATTAAGCTACGCGAACGTTAGCAGCGCGCATTCTGCGGCTGTTTTTCGGATCAGCTTCTGTATCAAATGTTACAGGTTGACCTTCTTCAAGAGTTTTGAAGCCGTCGCTTACGATAGCGGAAAAATGTACAAATACATCTTCGCTGCCGTCAGCAGGAGTAATGAAACCAAAGCCTTTATCAGAGTTAAACCATTTTACAGTACCGTTCATCATAACGAGTACCTCCTAAATTTTATTATATTCACAGACCACACGCAAAAAACTCACATATTTTTGTAACTCATTCAATAGCAAATGACTTACAAAAATATGTGAGCACAATTTGTATATTCGGAATACTTCTATATATTATCATGGCAGAAACAGGAAGTCAAGCTTTTGTTAAAATATATTTTTGAAAATTTACAGTGCTGTTTTCAGGCAACGCTGATGTGTCTGAATGTCTGAAACATAAGGAGGCAGAAACTCTGCCCTGATTTTGTGAAAAAAGAAAAAATTAATGTAATTATTCAAAAAAGAGGATAAATTATTTAAAAATATGTTTTTGAATATTGAAAACCCTGTATTTAAATTGGCATTTACGGTACAATATAACTATAATAAATAATTGTGCTGACGAATAATCGTAATCTTTAAAGGGGTAGAAGCGATGCAGAAAAAATCCGAAGCTTTTCCTAAAAAAATATATTTGAAGCCGGCTTTGGAAGAACGTCTGGCTCAGATTTTGGCAGTGCCGCTGACAGTTGCGGCTGCCCCTTTCGGTTATGGTAAAACGACTGCTGTGAAAAAAGTGCTGCTTTCCCTTTCTGTAGATATGCTGTGGGATACCTGTTATACAGGAGCGGAAGCGGCTTTTTGGCGTTGCTTTGTCAAATCGCTGCAGACTGCTGGTGTGGATACTGCTTCGCTGACCTGGCAGGAACTGCCGCGTAATGCGGCGACCCGTCAGCGGGTTATCGAAGTGCTGCAGGCATCGAATTTGAAAAAAACGGTTGTTTTCGTCTGGAACAATTATCATCTGCTGGGCAGCGAGGACTGTGATAAGCTGCTGCTGGCGCTGGCGAAAGCTGATCTGCCCAACTGGCATTTTGTGCTGCTGACACAGCGGCCGCCGGATTTCACTTTGGATGAGCTGGTCCTGAAAGGTGAGTGTCTGTATCTGCAGCCGAAGGATTTTGCTTTTGAAGTGAGTGATATTATTGTTTATTATCGTAAAAACGGGATAGTTTTAGAACGTCGTGCCGCCGAAAATCTGCTGGCTGCTACAGAAGGCTGGGTCAGCGCCCTATATCTGTATCTGCGGCAGTACCACAACGGGCAGAGCCCGCAAACAGGCGAAGAACTGCTGCGGCTGGTACAGGCCGTGGCTTATAATTCCTGCAGCGAAGCGGAAAAAACACTTTTAACAGAGCTGTCTATTTTAAATGAGGATTTTAGTGGCCGCCAGGCTGCTTATATAACGGAAAATGATGCGGCGCCAGCTCTGCTGGAAAATCTGGCGCTCAGACATGGCTTTATCAGTTATGAGCTGCTGAGAGGACAATACCATATCCATAATGCATTCAAAGTCTATCTGCAGCGTCTGGGAGCAGAACTGCCGGATACAGAACGGCGTCGTTTGTGCCGGCGCAGTGGTCAGTGGTATGAGTTGCAGAACGATTTTCTGACAGCCTTTTGCTACTATCATACAGCCGGCGATTATGACAAGATGCTGACCGTTTTTGAAAAAGACCGCGGCTGCAGCTTTGAGAACAATTATAAAAATAAAATTATGGCTTATTTTGGCGAAGCGCCTGAAACGATCAGGCAAAAGCATATCAAAGCGGGCTTGATTTATGCGCTGTGGCTGTTTTTGAGCGGGGAAAACGAACGGCTGCAGCAGGAAATCAGGAAGCTGCGGAAATATATTGGGCAGCTGGAGGACAGACAGGAACGGGAGCAGTGTCTGGGCGAGCTGGAGTTTTTGCTGGGTGAGACCCAGTATAATGATGTGGAAGCCATGGCGGCTTATTTTAAAAAGTCGCTGCAGCTGCTGCGGCAGCCGGTACGCTTTTTCTCGCCGCAGACTATCTGGGGCGGCGGTGCCAATTCTATTTTGTTTATGTTTTACCGTCAGGCCGGTACGCTGCAGAAAACCCTGGATGTTTTTCCGCAGGCTATGGCATATTATTACCGTCTGGTGCAGAATCACGGCGCCGGTTCTGAATATGTACTGGCATCGGAAGCGTATTTTCAGCGCGGTTATTGGGAAAAAGCGTTTATTTTGGCAACGGAAGCACTGAATGTTTCACGGCGCAACGAACAGGTCAGCGTAGAGCTGTGTGCTGAATTTATTGCTCTGCGTATCAGTATAGCTTTAGGTAATAAAAAACGTGTCCGTGAGATCAGCAGACGGCTGGATGCTCTGCAGACGGCAGTGCAGGAGCATTTATACCGCAAAACTATCGAAGCCAGCCGCGCCTGGATCGATCTGCAGCTGGGGGACAAGGGCAAACTGCTCGTTAGCTGGCTGCAGAAGGGTGATTTTCAGAAATCGGGTCTGCTTTATTCAGCCTGGGGCTGTTTATATATCGTTTATGGACGCTATTTACTGCTGCAGAAGGACTATCTGCCGCTTTTGGGGCAGCTGCGTGAATTTGAAGCGGCGGCGCGGAGTTTTAATAATTTTTTACTGAGCATTTATGCTGCGGTCTACAGTGCTGCGGCACAGGACGGTCTGCAGCATGAAAACGAAGCTTTGAGCGAATTGAACCGGGCACTGGTGCTGGCGGCTGCAGACGGGATCGTGATGCCTTTTGTGGAAAATTTTGACATGCTGGAACCGCTGCTCAAAAAAGCAGCACAGCAAAACAGCGGTGAACCGGAGCTGCTGGCAAAGATATTGGAGCTGGGTGCAGTATATCAGGAAAATTTAAAAAATATCAAGTACAAAGCTTCGTATATCATGGGCGGCAAAACTTTGACTGCCAGGGAGGCCGAGATCGCAAACTTTGTTGTGCAGGGCAGGACTAATGCGGAAATTGCCGCGGAAATGTTTATTGCCGAGATAACAGTGAAAAAGGCTTTGCAGGGGATCTACCGCAAATTAGGCGTCGATACGCGTCTGGAGCTGGTAATGGCCCTGAATGCCGATATGTAAAAATTTAGCTGATGTATTTTGAAAAATTAAAAACAGTTATTGCTATAGTAAAACACCACCCAATTTATTGGGTGGTGTTTTACTTTTTAGGGGTAAATATATAGCTGACAAAGCAGTTGTTTAAAATGCTGCAAATATTGACGTGACAAAAAATATCGATTATCTTTTAATCACAAAAAGATAATAAATATAAATACAAATAAATATTAAGAATTGAAAAAGTGGTAGACTGAAATATTCCTGATACTTTATAAAAGGACGTTTTAGTCAGGATAAATTTTAAGTGAACAGAGGCAAAATCTGTAGTATAGAGATCCCTGCCGTTACAAAATGTGTCGTGGGCAGCCATCACTTGCAGATTTTCCCAGTTATTGAGGGTTGGTTTTATAAGCAAGGAGGAAACAAAATGAAAAGAATGAAGGTGACAGGCAAAGAACTGGCTCTTTTATGCGGGATGGCGGCGTTGGGGACGCTGACCTTCCCGCTGGGGGCCGCAGCAAGAACAGTAGACAGTGTTACTGCCACTGCTGGCAGTACGGCAGAAATCGTTTACAGTGGTGAGACACTGACGGTGACAAACGGCGTAGAGTCCATTGGTAATAACGCCACCGGTATCCGCGCCGTCGATGATACTGAGGTTGCTATCGGCAAGGATATCTATGTGCATGGTGCCAACAGCCAGTATAACAATTCTTATGGCGTTTACGGTGACAGCGGCGTCCAGGTCAAGGTTGGGACAGATATCGTTGTCGAATCAGATGCCGGTGCCGAACGGGTACGCGGAATTTACATCGATGGCGGTTATGGCAGCAGCATTTCGTCAACGCCCGATATCCAGGTAGGCGGCAATATTTCTGCCAGCGGTATCAATACGATCGGGATCTATGTCAGCGGCAAAAATGCCAACATCAAAGTAGACGGCAATGTGACCGCTTCTAACCGCAATGCTACCGGCATCACCACCGGAGGGACCAGTAAAATCTATGTAGGCGGCGATGTGATTTCGTCCTATGATAATAATGGCACACTGTCTTATGGTATTTCCGTTGGAGCCGGTAACGATTCCTATGTAGAGGTGGCAGGCAATATCGTCGCTTCCGGCAAACTGACCTCCGGAGTCAGGATGGGTGGCAGCGGTACAAATAAACAGATCAAAGTGGGCAAGTCGGTCGTTGCCGGTGGTGAATCGTCCAAGGGCATCGACACGAACGGTGACGGTGTGAGCGCTTATGTGGCAGGCGATGTTACAGCGAACGGTAAAAGCTCGCTGGGCATTATCGTGCAAAACGATGCGCAGGTAACAGTAGATGGTAATCTGAAGGCCAGCGGCGAAGGTGCTAAAGGCGTAGAACTGCGTGACGGCAGTTCGGTAACTGTTGGTAAAAATATCGAAGTCAGCGGCACTGAAGCTATTGGCATCAATGTTGACCGTTGGAACGTGAGCGGCAGTGGCATTGAAATAAATGTGGGCGGCAGCTTTATCGTCAGCGGTGACGACAGCTATGGAATTTATACGGGTACTACGAAGAATACTGCCTTAAAGGTGAATATTACTGACGATCTGGTAGTTTCAAGTACTAACAGCAGTACCCAGTCCGTGGGTATCTTTTCGGCTTATATGCCACTGGAAGCCGTTATCGGCGGCAAGGTGGCTGTTTCGGGGACGGGCGTTTATGGTATTTATGGTGATGTCGGCTCGGATATCGGCGTTGCAGGTAACGTAGAAGTTACAGGTGCGGGGTCGCTGGGTATCCAGGTGCTTGGCGGTTCGAAAGTGCAGGCAGGCGGCATTGTGACCGGCAGTGCTGCAGCTGACAGCATTGGCGTGGATGCAAGTAACAGCAGTGTGACCATCGTTGGTGCTTCTTCTATTGAAGGTACCGGCAGCACAGGGGTCCTGCTGCGTAAAAACGATGCTGCTTTGACCATGAGCGGGCTAATGACAGTGAATGGCGCCAACGCTATCGGTATCGATATCAAAACCAGCGATACAAAAGCCGCTTTAGATGGTCCCGGAAGCGTACAGGTCAGCGGCACTGATGCTGTAGGCATCAAGCTGGGAAGCGGTACGGAAACTACTATTGACAGTTGGAACCTGAACGTGGCGGACAGCAGTGCCGGAGCAGGCATTGAACTGGGTAATAACAGCAAGCTGGAACTGAAAAATGTTGCTTCGCAGGCAGCGGCTGATGGAGTGCTGCTGCGAGCTGCAGGTACGGCTACTGTGAATGTCGATGGCAGCAGTCATCTGGTCGGCGACGTACTGCATGACGGGACAGTAAGCGGTACTTTGGCACTGGCATTTGCTGAAGGCAGCAGTCTGACCGGTAAAGTCAATGAGCAGGGCGCAGGCGTTATAAATCTGGAGATGGACAACGCAGTTTGGAAGCTGAGTGGCGACAGTAGCCTGCACCAGCTGACATTAAATAACGGAGCGGCTGTGCATTTGACACACAGCGGCGGTTACCATACCCTGACGGCACAGGAACTTCACGGAAGCGGCGGTTTGTTTAAGCTGGATGTGGATGTACGCAGTCTGGAAAGCGATAAACTGGCCATTACTGATGCCAGCAGCGGCAGCCATGTATTGGATATTTACCAGAAGGATGCTTATGAGCCGTCCGCTGGCAGTACAGAAGGGCATGGACTGGTATTGGGCAGTGTTACCGGCACGGCTGATTTTACGGCTAAAGACCGCGAGGGCAGCCTGTTTTACAAGCATTATGAGTTGGGCAGCAAAGCCAGCGAAACAGCAGGCTACGACACTGACTGGTATTTAGATAAGATCATCAGCGTTGATCCCGGCGATAAAACAACGACGACTGTAAAAACTATTATGGGTGCTGCAGCGCTTAACTACCATACATGGCGCACTGACAACGATCAGCTGCTGCAGCGGCTGGGCGACCTGCGCCAGAGCAGTGATGGTGAGAACGGAGTCTGGCTGCGCCTCAAAGGCACTAAGATCAGCCGGGACGGCAGATTCAGCTTCGAGAATAAATATACTACCTATGAGCTGGGCTACGACAAGGTGCTGCGGCAAACTGATGATTATACCCGCTATGGCGGCGTGGCCTTCAGCTATGGCGACGGCAGCAGCAGTTATGCTGGTGGCAGTGGCTCTAACCATAATAAAGCCATTGGATTATATGGTACGCAAATCAACAAAAAGGGACATTATTTGGACTTGGTGCTCAAATACTCCGATATGGATAATGATTTTAGCGTTCTGGATACAGAAGGGAAAAAAATCAGCGGCGATTACGATAACAAGGGACTTGCTTTCAGCGCCGAATATGGGCGGAAAAACGCTTTGCAGCGCGGCTGGTATATCGAGCCGCAGGCGCAGCTGACGCTGGGCTATCTGGATGGCGGCAGTTATTTTACCAGTAACAGGGTCAAGGTAGAGCAAAGCCATATCAAAAGCGTGCTGGGGCGGGTAGGCTTCCAGCTGGGCAGGGATATCGATGCCAAAACCAATATCTATATCAAAGCCGATCTGCTGCACGAATTCGGCGGCGGTTACGATGTGAAGATGACGGCGGCCAATGGCGACAGCCTGTACCAGTCAGCCGATTTTGACGATACATGGGTTGAATACGGTATCGGCGCTGCGATCAGGACTGGTCACAACAACCATCTCTATTTTGATGTGGAACGTACCGCCGGCAGCGACTTTAAAAAAGACTGGCAGTGGAATATCGGCGCCCGTTGGGAATTCTAACTAAATATTCGCAGTCAAAAAATACTCCGCTGCAGCGGAGTATTTTTTATGAAAGAAGAACCTGTTTTGTGATAAAATGCTGTTATAACAATAAGGATCGGGGTAAAGGTTATGATTTTGGTATCGGCGGCGATTATTCGTAATACAGCAGGAGAAATACTGATTTGCCAGCGCGGTGCAGGCGGCAGCTGCGCCTTTTTATGGGAGTTTCCGGGCGGCAAGCAGGAAGCGGGTGAAACAGCTGCAGACTGCTTAGTACGTGAATGCCGGGAAGAGCTGGGGATAGAGATAGATATTGTGGCTCTGCTTGAGCAAACCAGTTACACTTATCCGGATAATAAAATAGGGCTTTCCTTTTTTGCCGCCAAAATAACCGGCGGTGTGCCGCAAAAAAGCGTACATCAGAAAATTTTATGGGTACGGCCGGCAGAACTGCTGCAGTATCAGTTTTGTCCTGCCGATACAGAAATAGTCAGCAGGCTGGCACAAGGAGAATAAAGTAAAAGCACTGGATTTATTTTCAGTGCTTATTTATTTTCTTGGCTGCGGCGAATAAAATAGCAGGAAAAAGTGAATCAGAAGCGAATAATATTAAAGTTACGATAAAATAAAAAGATGCGGCACAGGCAGTGCCGAATAGACGGAGGAACCAATGACAGAGACCTTAGCAGGCCTTAATCCAGAACAGGCCGAAGCAGTACAGACAACCAACGGACCCATGCTGATCATGGCAGGTGCCGGCAGCGGCAAGACCAAGGTGCTTACTTGCCGGATCGCACATTTGCTGCAGCAGGGCGTACGTCCTTACCGTATTTTAGCAATTACGTTTACCAATAAAGCGGCCGCCGAAATGCGCGAGCGCGTCGATAAAATGGCGGGAGCTGCGGCTAAAGATGTCTGGCTGTTTACCTTCCATGCTTTCTGTGCCCGTTTTTTGCGGATGGAAATAACTAAATTAGGCGGTTATGGCAGTAATTTTGCTATCTATGACAGCAGCGACAGCCAGAACCTGATTAAACAGATTTTAAAAGAACTGAATCTGGATGAAAAGCGTTTTCAGCCGGCAGGTATCGCGTCGCGTATTTCCAATGCCAAAAACCAGCTGCAGAGCGTCAGTGATTTCAGTAAAGCTGCTTCGGATTTTTACAATCAGAAAGTGGCGGAGATATATGAACGTTATCAGAATAAACTGCTGGTCAATAACGCGGTGGATTTTGACGATCTGCTGGTACTGTCGATACGGCTGCTGCAGGAAAGCGAAGAAGTGCGCGCCAAGTATCAGGAGCGTTTTGATTATCTGCTGGTAGACGAATATCAGGATACCAACCATGCCCAATATCTTTTAACCAAGCTTCTGGCGGCCAGACATCGTAATATCTGTGTCGTGGGCGATGCCGACCAGAGCATTTACGGCTGGCGCGGTGCTGATATCCAGAACATTCTGGATTTTGAAAAGGATTATCCCGAAGCCAAAATCATCAAGCTGGAACAGAATTACCGCAGTACGCAGGTTATTTTGGATGCTGCGAATGCTGTTATTGAAAATAATACAGGCCGCAAACCTAAAAATTTGTGGACGGATAATGATAATGGTGTGGCGATCACTTATTTTCAGGCTATCGACGAACGCGACGAGGCCCGTTTTGTGATCGAAAAACTGCAGGAGCTGCAGGGCCAGCAGAATATGAAGCTGGGCGAGATGGCAGTCTTGTACCGCACGAATACGCAGTCGCGTATTTTTGAGGAAATGCTTATCAAAAGCGGGATCACCTATAATATGGTCGGAGGACTTAAATTCTACGACCGTAAGGAGATCAAGGATATCATCGCTTATCTGCGCGTGATTTTTAACCCGGCAGATTCGCTGAGTCTGCTGCGGATCATCAATGTGCCGCGCCGCGGTATCGGCGATGCAACGCTGGCCAAGCTGCAGGTCCATGCCGCTGAAAATGGGATGTCGTTGTTTGACGTGGTATCGAATGCCGCGCAGGTCGAAGGACTGAGCATCCGTTTCGTCAGCAAGCTGGATGAACTGGCGGCTATCATTTTTGATTTGATGAATCAGGCTGATAACCTGCCGGTAGAGGAACTGATCGAACAGGTGCTGAATAAGACCGGTTATATGGAAGAACTGCGGAATGAGCATACAGCGCAGGCGCAGAGCCGCATTGACAACCTGATGGAATTGATGTCGGTCGGGCAGGAATTTGCCAAGACGGAAGAAGAGAATAATCTGGAAAATTTCCTGGGGCATGTGGCGCTGGTGTCGGATATTGACGATGCCGAGCTGGGTGAGGACGCTATTACGCTGATGACACTGCATTCTTCGAAGGGCCTGGAATTCCCAATCGTCTTTTTGGCCGGCATGGAGGAAGGTATTTTCCCACATGCGCGGACGCTGATGAATGAGGAAGAAGTGGAAGAAGAACGCCGCTTGTGTTATGTTGGCATTACCCGTGCAGAGAAACAGCTCTTTTTGAGCAATGCAAAGATGCGGACTATTTATGGGCATACGGTGTCCTACCCGCCGTCACGGTTTTTACAGGAAGTGCCGCGTAATCTGGTTACGGTCTTCAAACGTCCGGCTTTAGAACGCAGGACGATCAATATGGTGGAAGCAAAACCGCAGAAACGCAGCCGTGATACGAACTGGTTCCTGGGCGGGCAGGAAAGCTTTATTCCCAAGCAGGCAATGAGCACTGCGGGAGCTGCTGCCGGCGGCAGTTTTAAGGCCGGCGATAAGGTGAGCCATGCTAAATGGGGCGTGGGTACAGTCGTCAGTGTGACATCTTCGCAGGATGGGCAGGAAGTGAAAATCGCGTTTGCCGGTGCCGGTATCCGCAGCCTGCTGACCAAGTATGCAGTATTGAAGAAGCTGTAATTAAATAGTGTTTTGGTGGCAAAGTGCCGTACCATATATAGAATAGTAAAATTAAATTTGACACTCTGATTTTTGAAACAATGAGACTAAAGCCTGAAAAACAGAAGCCGCCGAAGGGCAGCACAATAAAGGAGGCAGTCATGGAACTGGAACGCGCACAGGCTAAAAACGAGGCCGAACATTTGCGGGCAGAGATCCGCCATCACGAATTTTTATATTATGTGCTGGATGCACCTGAGATCACCGATGCAGAATATGACCGGATGCTGGTGCGCCTGCGTGAGCTGGAAGCGGCCTGGCCTGACGATGTGCCTGCCGATTCTCCGACGCGCCGTGTAGGCGGGAAGGTGAATCCCGAATTTACTGAGGTCAGACATCTGACGCCGCTTTTGAGTCTGGGCAATGCTTTTTCGGATGCAGAGCTGGTAGCTTTTGATCAGCGTGTGCGCAGCGGTCTGCCGGAAGGCAGCGCTGTAGAATATGTTATGGAGCCGAAAATCGACGGACTGGCCTGCAGCCTGATTTATGAAAATGGACGGTTGGTAGCCGCACCGCCCGGATAACCGAAAACCGTGTCAACACCCTGTTCAAGAAGACACTCGCAAATGATTTCTGCACCTGTAAGTTGCATATATATCTCTCCCTTGTATATGTGGTGTTATTCCATAAAATAATGCTACCTTTTCGGAACCATATGGTTCTGTATAGTTGCAGTAATGCATATTAATCAAGAAGCTTGCTATAAATTTCCAAACAGGCATCAAAAACACCCGGCAAAATTACTTTTCATAATCTGCCGGGTGTTCTCTTTCGCCCTCTCTGTATAGATTATTAATAATGTCTTCCAGACGGTCGAAGTTATATTTTTCTTTTTCAGTTTTTTATTTGACTGCTCCGGTAATACCTTCTGCAAACTGTTTCTGTAATACAAAGAATACGATCATTGTAGGAATAGAACAGAACAATACACCGCACATCAGCATACCATAATCTGTCACATAACCTGTGATCAGGTTGGCGATCAGCATTGGCATGGTCATTGCCTTGTTGTCTGTCATGATTACCTTTGGCCACAGATAAGAGTTCCATGCATTCATAAAGGTAATAACAGCAGCTGCCGCATATGTGGATTTCATTGTAGGAATGAACATCTGGAAGAAAATCCTTACTTCGCTGAGTCCGTCAATACGTGCAGCTTCAATAATATCAACCGGGAATGATCTGGCATTCTGGCGGAACATCATGATCATAAACGGTGTGGAAATAATCGGAAGGATAAAACCTACTGCTGTATTCAGAAGTCCTGCCTTGGAAAACATTTTGAATAACGGAACCATAGTTGCAACCTGCGGAACCATCATAGCCAGAAGCAGGATTGAAAATACTCTGTCTTTCCACTTATCATGGTAAACTTCAAATCCGTAACCTGCAATAGAGCAGATCAGAAGACAGATCACTGTAGTAAGGATTGCATAAAAGAAAGAGTTTCCAAGTGCTCTCCACAGTGGCTGCTGGGATGTAAGATTACGGAAGTTTTCCATAAAATAGCTTCCCGGAATGATTCGTCCACGTGACACATCTGTGGATGTATTAGTTGCAGCTGAAATCATCCAGTATAACGGGAATACTGAAATAAATGACACGATGATCAGAAAAATATAGGTTGTTATCAATCTTCTCTGAATGGCTGATTTGTTTTTCTTAGTCACGAGTATCACCTAC
>OGWW01001231.1_pt1 | contig 14464 bp, 10 predicted proteins | sample 1576131 | NCBI WGS metagenome assembly OGWW01 (sample SAMEA3541576, study PRJEB24748) | human gut metagenome | biome: human gut; feature: human-associated habitat; material: faeces | place: China | collected 2012 | reverse complement strand
AGCTATTATTCGGATAACAGAGTATCTGATGACTGGCGATGACTGGTTCTGCAATTGCACACCGACCGCTTTTCTAAAATCTATGAGGCTGAAAACGGGCAGGAGGCATTGGATATTCTGCTGCAATATCAGCCGCAGGTGATGCTTCTGGATGTTCAGATGCCGGGAAAAAGCGGAATAGAGGTGCTGCAGGAGGCAAAACGGGCAGGAATTGAGCCGATTACTATTATTTTGAGTGGATATGATGAATTTAAGTATGCGCAGCAGGCATTACACCTGGGGGCAAAAGAATATCTGCTAAAACCGGTGCGGGCAGCGGATATCCTTGCCTGTATCAACCAGTTGACGGATGAAGCATTCGGAACAGAAGGTGAGGCCATCGAACAGGAATTTGCCGGACAGGAGAATCGTTCCCTGCAGATTGCGCAGGAATACATTGCAGAGCATTTTACGGAGGATATTTCGCTTTCCGATGTGGCGGAGAAAGCGGGAATTTCTGCCGGATACTTATCGACCCTGTTTTCGCGGCAGCTGCAGTGCAAATATGTGGATTACCTGAATCAGATAAGAATTACACGTGCATGCACCTATCTGGCACATACGGTACTGAAAACATATGAAGTAGCCTACCGGGTCGGATTCCGGGATGAAAAATATTTTTCCCGTGTGTTTAAACGGATCAAGGGAATGAATCCGAAAGAATATCGCCAGAGTCTAAAAAAATGACACCAATCCGATAAATGGAACCTTATGTAAGGGTTCCGTTTTTCTTATGATACAAGTAGGAAAAAAGAGGAGGAATGGTCATGCAAAATTATGAGTTTATCGATAAAGATGGAAGTTTCCGGCTCAAAGGTGCGGAAAATGACCGGGAATTATATTTTCCGATTGCCGGAGAACATGGATTAAAGAGTGACATTACGCCGAATCTGTGCGGCGATGCAAAACTGGATCAGAATCATTTTCTGCTGGAACCACAGAGCGTGGGGGATCTGGCACAAAAGCGGACCTCGCGGAATTTCTGGTGTATGATAAAGGAGCGGGGGGTCTGGTCTGCAACCGGTATGTCGGCTAAACAGGAAGCACAGCGCTATAGCGGACAGCAGGAAGAATCCTGCGTGGAAGCTGGTTATATGTGGCACAAAGCGATGCGCAGATCCAAGGAGATAGGAATAGAGGCCGAGATCACAAGTTTTGTGCCGGTGGAGCAGAATGTAGAAATCATGCATGTCAAATTGCACAATATTACCTCTGAACCACTGACGGTGACTGCGATAGCTGCCATCCCGATTTATGGCCGCAGTGCAGACAATATCCGGGATCACCGGCATGTCACTTCTTTGCTGCACCGGGCATATACAACAGAATATGGGGTGCATGTGACACCGACACTGTCTTTCGATGAGCGTGGCCATCAGAAGAATGACTGGACCTATTATGTGGAGGGCATGACAGCAGAGGGAGAAGCCCCGGAGAGTTTTTATCCGGAGCAGGAAGCCTTCATCGGGCGCGGTGGTACGCTGCTTTGGCCGGAAGCTGTCGTCTGCAACCGGTCCGGGGTAGAGAGCGGAAGAAAAATAGACGGGCAGGAGACACTTGGAGGACTGCGGTTTGCAGAGAAGACACTGCAGGAAGGGGAATCCTGTGAATACACATTGCTGATCGGTGCGATTCAGGGCGAGGAAAACATTGCCAGAATAAGAGAGCAGTTTTCGGATTCCGGGAAGGTATCCAGCAGTTTAAAGGAAACCAGACAGTATTGGAAAGAGAAAAATAAAGTACATTATCACACCGCAGATCCGCTTTTTGATCAGTTTATGAACTGGGTGAATTTTCAGCCGGAATTGCGGCGAATCTACGGATGCTCGTTTCTGCCACATCATGATTACGGAAAAGGCGGCAGGGGCTGGAGAGATCTGTGGCAGGATTGCCTGGCACTGCTTTTGATGGACCCGGCAAGCGTGCGGAATCTGCTCGTATCGAATTTTGCCGGAGTGCGCGTGGATGGAACCAATGCCACGATTATCGGAGAGCACATGGGAGAATTTAAGGCGGACAGAAATGGAATCACCCGTGTATGGATGGATCATGGGGTTTGGCCGTTTATGACAACGAAATTGTATCTCGAACAGACGGGAGACAGTTCGCTATTATATGAGAATGTACCGTATTTTAAAGATGCACAGGTGATGCGTGGAACCGCCGTCGATGAAGCCTGGGAAGGAGAAGTGTGGCAGAAAGATGCACAGGACAACCGCTATGAAGGTACGGTTTTAGAGCACCTGCTGGTGCAGGCTCTGTGTGCGTTTTATGAAGTAGGGGAGCACAATCATATCCGTCTGCGCGATGCTGACTGGAATGACGCCATTGATATGGCATCCCACCGCGGAGAGAGTGTTGCTTTTACCAATTCCTATGCAAAAAATCTCATGGATCTGGGTCACCTGCTTTTAAAAGAGAAAGAAAAAGGGGTCGATACTATATCTTTGTTTTGGGAGATGGCACCGCTTTTGCGGGATGAAAAGACTCTGTATGATGACATAGAAGCAAAAAAGGAACTGCTGAAAGCTTATATAAAAAGCTGCAGCCATCAGCTCAGTGGTGAAGTGGTTCTGCTGCCGACAGAAAAAGTGGCAAAGAGTCTGCTTCATAAGGCCGAATGGATGATACAGCATATCCGCGATAACGAGTGGATAGAAGCAGACGGGCATGCCTGGTACAACAGTTATTATGATGATCATGGCAGACGCGTGGAGGGCAGGCAGCCAGATGGAAATGTGCGGATGATGCTGACCGGTCAGGTCTTTTCCATTATGGCGGGAACCGCAGAGCCTGCACAGATCTTGGAAATTACAAAGGCCGCAGATCGGTATCTGTTTGATGCATCCTGCGGCGGCTACCGGCTGAACACCGATTTTCATGAGGTAAAGACGGATATGGGCCGGATGTTTGGATTTGCATACGGCGAGAAAGAAAACGGAGCCGTTTTTTCCCATATGGCAGTGATGTATGCGAATGCGTTGTATGAGCGGGGCTATGCAAAAGAAGGCTATAAGGCACTGCACGCGCTGTATCATAAGGCTATGGATTTTGAAAACAGCCGCATTTATCCGGGAATTCCGGAATACTTCGGAAAAGATGGCAGAGGACTCTACCATTATCTGACCGGTGCCGCAAGCTGGTATATGCTCACCGTGATCACCTGTATGTTTGGAATCCGTGGGGAGGAGGGGGCACTGGTCATTGCGCCGAATCTGCTGAAAGAACAGTTTGACGAGACAAAAAAGGCCGAGGTAACACTTCCATTTCAGGGAATTTTGTGGCAGGTTACGATCGAAAACCCAAAGAACTTAGAAGCAGGAACCTATGAGGTAAGAGAGGCATTGCTTGACCATGGGGTTGCATTATCCTGTGCAGGTGGAAACTGTCGTTGTGACAGAAAGCTGTTAGAGACACTGGATGTGGCGAAAACACATGAGATTCACCTGACACTCGCAGAAAGGAGTGCGGACAGATGAAACAGATATATACGATCGAAAATTATGGAACAAAACCGGTGTTTGCCAGTTTTCTTCCGGGTATCGCGGGGCTGCATGGCATTCCGATCTGGTGTTATTACGTCAACCGCGGACAGGGCGTGGCAAGTTTTGGTGTGGAAAATAAAGATCATGCGATTATGGAATTTGAACCGGCGCACAAAGCTTATCAGAACGTAAAACGTACAGGATTTCGTACTTTTTTGCGCAAAGAAGAAAAGACACAGGAAGCATTTGCACAGGAGACACAGACGCAGCGGATGCATATCGGCATGAACACGCTGGCAATCGAGGAGGAGGTTCCCGATCTGCAGCTTCATGTTCGGGTCGAATACTGTATTCTGCCGGAAGAACCGGTGGGAGCATTGTTCCGGAAAGTGACCATAGAAAATACGGCGGCACATCCGGCGGTAATCGAGCTGCTTGATGGAATGCCACAGGTGATTCCCTATGGAGTGAGCATGGAAAGTACCAAAAACATGATCCAGACTGCCAAAGCGTGGATGCAGGTGGAGCAGGCACAAAAAAACGTGCCGTATTTCAGGGTACGTGCCAGTATGGAGGATACTGCGGATGTTACCATGATTGAGGGCGGCAATTTTGGAATCGGATTTGCGGAAGATGGCACGCGTTTAGAGGCGATAACCGATCCGGAAACGGTATTTGGTTATGACAATTCCTTAGGGTGTGCCGTTGTATACGAGCAGGGTGGAATTACGGAAGTAGAGGCACAGACACAAAGCGATGCCAATCTGGTTCCATGCTGCATGTTTGCGAAAACCTTAGAGATTGCATCTGGGGAAAAGAAAAGTATTTATGAACTAATCGGACAGGTAGAAAACCAGAAGATATTACAGGATTTTCTGGGAAGCCATGAATTAAACGGGGCTTATTTTGCAGAAAAAAAAGAACAGTGTGAGCAGCTGGTGCAGGAGCTGACCAAAGATATACAGACGCACACGGGAAATGAAGATTTTGACGCCTACTGTGCATACACGTATATGGATAATCTGCTGCGCGGAGGCTATCCGATTCCACTCGGACACAGCAAGATTTTTCATGTATACTCCAGAAAACATGGAGATCTCGAACGCGATTACAATTATTTCTCCATGCTGCCGGAATTCTTTTCCCAGGGAAACGGAAACTTCCGGGATGTCAATCAGAATCGCCGGCTGGAGTCCTTTTTTGCACCGTTTGTGGGACGGAAAAATATACAGACATTTTACAGCCTGATTCAGCTGGACGGTTACAATCCGCTGGGTGTGGAAATGACAAGTTATACGATTGCACCGGATCGAGCACGCATGATTCTGGAAGATTTGCCGGAAAAGAAAAAAGATGAAATCCTTGCATTTGTGACCAGGCCGTTTACACCGGGAAAATTGTGGGAACTGCTGCCGGATGCGGAATTATTTACTTCGCTCATTGACTTTGCACAGGAAACGGTAAATGGAAATTTCTTAGAAGGATACTGGAGTGACCACTGGGATTATAATCTGGATCTCATTGAAGAATACCTTGCCGTATTCCCGGAAAAAGAAGTAGAAATGCTGACAGAAAAGACCTATACCTTTTTCCTGTCACAGATCAACATCAATCCGAGAGTCCGCCGCTATGTTCTGACCGGGCGGGGCGTACGGCAGTATCACGCATTGAACGAAACTTCCAGAAGAAATACGAAAGAAAAACTTGTCCGGGGAGCGTTTGGAAAAGGGGAGATTATTTATACAACACTGCTGGAAAAACTGATTCTTTTATGTGCTACAAAATTTGCAGCACTCGATCCGTATGGGATGGGAATAGAGATGGAAGGCGGCAAGCCGGGATGGTATGATGCCTTAAATGGCCTGCCGGGAATTTTCGGTTCTTCCATGGCAGAGACCTATGAGCTATACCGGATGCTGACCTATACCATTGGTGCGTTGCAAAAAGTCAATGCACCGGTACAGATTTTAAAAGAGCTTGGCACGTTTTTGGATGAACTGCAGTTAATCAATCATCTGGAAAACGATGCGATTGCCAAACAGCAGGAGCTGCTTTCTTTCTGGAATCACATCAACGATGCAAAGGAGATTTACCGCGAAAAGACCTATCAGGGAGTGTCCGGTGAAACGGTAACGTATGAGAGCCAGCAGCTGATACAGATGCTTTCGGGATGGAAAGATACGGTGGAGGCAGGAATTATAAAGGCAAAGGAATACGGCAAAGGCATCTGCCCGACATATTTTTCCTATGAAGTCAGACGGTATGAGCAGACCGGGGAAGGGATTGTGCCACTGGAGTTTGCCGTGCAGTCGCTTCCGCATTTCCTGGAAGGACCAACCCGCTATCTGAAACTAAAACGCAGCCGGGAAGAAAAGAAAACACTGGCAGCCGCTGTAAAAAACAGTGATCTTTACGATCCGGAATTGTCTATGTATAAAGTCAATGCGTCTTTGCAAAATGCATCTTACGAATTGGGGCGTGCCCGTGCATTTACACCAGGCTGGCTGGAAAACGAATCTATCTGGCTGCATATGGAATACAAATATCTGCTCGAACTGCTGCATGCACAGTTATATGAAGAATTTCTGGAAGATTTCTATCATGCAGCGATTCCGTTTCTGGATGAAAGACAGTACGGAAGAAGTATCTGGGAGAATTCTTCTTTTATTGCAAGTTCAAAAAATCCGAACAAAAAGCTTGTAGGAAAGGGATTTGTTGCTCGGCTGAGCGGTTCTACCGTGGAATTTATGAGCATGTGGAAGACGATGATGTTTGGGCGCCGCCCGTTTATTTACGATGGGGAGACGCTAAAGCTTATGTTTGCACCGGTTATTCCGGGATATCTGGTAGGAAAAGATCTGAAAGTGTCTGCCATGTTTTTGGGAAAAACAAAGGTGGTATACCACTTAAGCGGGCAGCATGATTTTTATCCGGGCAATTATGAGATTGCGGAAATTGAGATTTCATACCGCAACGGAAGCCGGATGCACAGCAGGGGCAGTATCGAGGGAGATGCGGCCCGCATGATCAGAGATGGTCTGGCGGAAACAATTGCTATTACCATAAAAAATAATTAATACAGGAGGGTATTTACTATGAGAATGAAAAAAATTGTTACATGCGAACAGAAACATGAGTTTTGGAAGGAACAGGAGCTTACGGTGTATGAGCAGCCGGGAGAAATGCAGGTGGTAAGCATTTATCCGCAGGTTACGTATCAGACAATCGATGGATTCGGCGGGGCATTTACGGAGGCAAGTGCACACACATATATGGGATGCAGCGATGCCAAAAAGAAAGAAATGATCGAGGCATATTTTGGTAAAGACGGACTGCGCTATAATATCGGGCGGATTCATATGAACAGCTGTGATTTTGCGCTGGGAAATTATACATATATCGAGGATGGGGATGCAGAGCTTAAGACGTTTTCCATCGCACATGATGAAAAAGAAATTCTGCCGTTTTTGACAGACGCCATCGAAAAAAGAAAGGAAACCTATGGCGAGGATCTTACCTTTTTGGTTTCCCCTTGGTCCCCACCGGCTTTCATGAAGACAAACGGGGAAATGAACCACGGCGGCAAGTTAAAGAAAGAATATTACGCCACCTGGGCCGCCTATTTTGTTAAATTTATCCAGGCCTATCGTGCCAAAGGAATTAATATTCGGGCACTGACCGTACAGAATGAGCCGGCGGCTGTCCAGACATGGGATTCCTGTGTGTATACCGCAGAAGAAGAAGCTGAGTTTGTAGGAAATTACCTTGGGGAAGCACTGGAAAAAGCAGGTCTTTCGGATGTGGATATTTTCGTGTGGGACCACAACAAAGAGATTTTATTTGAGCGTTTCGGCACCTGCATGCAGAATGAAAAAGCAGCCAAATATATCAAAGGTGCTGCCGTACACTGGTATACCGGAGATCATTTTGAGGCAATTGAAATGGTACAAAAGCAGTATCCAGGGGCAAAAGTAATCTTTTCCGAGGGCTGTGTGGAGTATTCCCGTTTTGCGGACACCAAAGAGACGGCCAAAGCGGAGATGTATGCGCATGATATGATCGGAAACTTCCGTGCAGGGTTAAGCGCATATTTCGACTGGAACCTGATTCTGGATATGGAAGGCGGACCGAACCATGTCGGTAATTTCTGTGCCGCTCCGATTCTGTGTGATCCAAAAAATGATACCTTTGACAAGCGTCTGGCATATTATTACATCGGACAGTTCAGCCGCTATATTAAAAAAGAGGCTGTGCGGATCGCAACCACCCGTTATACCGATGCACTGGATGTCTGCGGCTTTTTAAACCCGGATGGCAGCCGTGTGATTGTTGTGTTAAACAAAGGGGACAAACCGGTAGATATGACGCTGCGGGAAGACGGTATGGGAGTAAAAGAAACGGTGGAAGCGCATAGTATTGCTACTTATATTTTGGAAGAATAAAAAAAAGACACCTTTTTAAAATTTGCATCATTTTTTCGAACAAGATATCCTCCTATAATGACAGTATCAACAAAGAACAAGAGTTGTTCAGTCAAAAGGAGGATATTTTTATGAGATGGAAAAAAATGGTTTCCGCGCTTTTAATTGGGGCTATGGTATGTACCATGGGAGCCTGTGGAAGCAGTGGATCAAAAGACAGTACACAGGGTGGTTCAAAAACAAGCAGTAAAGGAGACAACAAACTGGTTGTCTGGACACTGACAAACGATCTGGTAGATTACGGAAAGCGTTTCCAGGAGCAGACCGGTGTGAAAGTAGATACCGTAGTCATTGAACCGGCGGATTATCCGACAAAAGTGCAGACGGCATTACTGGCAGGAGAGACAGAGCCGGATATCATCGTTGGTGAACCACAGATGCTCGATGATTTCTATGATGCAGGATTTTTTGCAAACTTAGACGATTTTGGCGCACAGGATTACAAAGATAAGATTGTAGATTATGTATGGGAAGTCGGACAGGATTCCGATGGTATCCAGAGAGCAATTTCTTATCAGATTACACCAGCAGGTTTCTATTACAGGAGAGACATTGCAAAAGAAGTATTCGGAACCGATGATCCGGATGAAGTTGGAAAGCTGTTTTCCAGCTATTCTACCATTTTAGATACCGCAAAGAAGTTAAAAGACAAAGGCTACCGTATTTTTTCATCCGATGCAGAGCTTAGCTATTTCTCAGGTGACAGTGCATGGGTGGTTGATGGAAAGTTAAATGTGGATCAGGCAAGATACGATTACATGGATCTGTGTGTAGACTTATACAAGAACGATTATACTGCATACGCAACCCAGTGGTCTACCCCATGGTATCAGGCTATGGCCGGAGAGGTGCCGATCCTTTCTGCCGATATCCAGAGTGGAGCTGATGATTCCGTCAATGTATGGGATTCCACACAGTTTGAGGAGGCAACCAAGGATGCTCAAAAGACAAGCGTATTTGCATTCGGACTTCCTGCCTGGGGTGTTCTTACCATGAGAGATCATGTGGGTGATACTTCTGGTAAATGGGGCGTTTGTGCCGGACCTACTTACGGATTCGGTGGTGGTACATACATTGGTATTTCTTCCAACTCCAAGAGACAGGATACCGCATGGGATTTCGTAAAATTCTGTACCTTAAATGAAGATACTTCTGACTGGTGGATTGATTATTCACAGGGCGATACTGTATCTTACCTGCCGGCACTTGAGAAACACAAAGATGATGAAAATGAGATCTACGGCGGTGAGAAATTGTACCAGTTCTGGTTAGAGCAGGCAAAGGGAATTGACTACTCGAAGGTAACCCGTTACGACAAGCAGATTGGTGACGCATGGTCACAGGCAATCAGTGCGATCAAGACAGGCGAGAAGTCGAAAGAAGATGCTGTAAATGCATTCTATGATACCGTACAGTCTACATTCCCGGAAATTGAAATTGACCGGTAATCCATAAATAATGACAGGCAGATCACCGGCAGGGAAAGTTCCTGCTGGTGATGCCTCTTGAAAAGGGGAGATGAACCTATGGGAAAAAAGAAAAAAAAGGGACTCAAATCGTATGATAATATGGGCTATTTGTTTGTCCTTCCATTTGTAGTCGTATTTTTGATTTTCAGTGTATATCCGGTATTTCGGACATTATATTTAAGTTTTACCAATGCAAAAATTGCAGGAGTAGGCGAGATGAAATGGGTGTGGTTTTCCAATTATATCCGTGTATTTACCGATAAGTTCTTCTGGAAAGGTCTTTGGAATACGGTACGTATCTGGGGCGTCAATATTGTTCTCCAGCTTGGACTTGCATTTTTACTTACCATTGTATTTAGTGATATCAAGTATAAGATCAAGGGACTTGGCATTTTCCGTGTGATTTATTATCTGCCAAACCTGATCGCTGCGACTTCTATCGCATTTTTATTTAAAACGTTATTGGATTGGAGATATGGTACATTTAACCAGATCATTTCCGGTGTGTATAAACTCTTTGGAGCACATTACAATCCGGTTGACTGGCTGGGATCTGGTGCAACAGCAGGACCGACCATTGCAGTTATTTCTGCATGGATGTGGTTTGGAAATTCGTTTATCATGCTGATGGCCGGGGTACAGGGTATCTCAAAAGATTATTTCGAGGCGGCCGCCATCGATGGTGCCGGGCGCTGGACCGTATTTGCGAAAATAACATTACCGTTGTTAAAACCGATGCTTTTATATGTAGCAATCACTTCTCTGATCGGTGGTCTGCAGATGTTCGATCTGCCATACCTGATGACAGAGACAACCGGAAGCTCTTACCAGTCGGTTTACACAGCTGTTATGTATCTTTATAAATTTGGTTTTACCACAGGAACTACACAGACCGGTTATGCATCTGCGATTGCCTATGTGATCTTTATGATTATTCTGGCAGTATCTGTGGTACAGTTAAAAGTTTTCAATAAGGAGGATTAGCCATATGAACAGTGTGGGATATAAAATCAAAAAAACAATTTTATACACATTATTGATCCTTCTTGGAGCTGCATGTCTGTTTCCATTCCTGCTTATGGTGGTCAATGCCACCCGAAGCGGCGCAGACATTATGACATCGTTTACCCTGATCCCTGGGGATCAGCTGGTGAACAACTGGAAGACGGTATTTAAGTTTTTCAACCTGTTCAAAGGTATGGCAAACAGTATTATCGTGGCTGTACCGGCTACCTTGTTTACGGCATATTTTTCAGCCCTGACAGCTTACGGACTTGCGATGTATAAGTTCAAAGGAAACAAGGTATTATTTACCGTCATCCTCGTATTTATGATGATTCCGGGACAGCTTGGCCTCATTGGTTTTTACAACTTATGCACCAAACTGCATCTCGTGAATTCATACCTCCCCTTAATATTGCCAGCAATCGCAGCACCGGGAACCGTCTTTTTCTTAAGACAGTATGTGCTCTCGGTGATGCCGCCGGCGCTGATTGAAGCAGCACGTATTGACGGGGCAAAGGAGTTATATATTTTCCATCGTATTGCAATTCCGATTATGTCACCGGGCTTGGCAACTATGGGAATCATGGCATTCATTGGCAACTGGAATTCTTATCTGACACCAATGATTATCTTAAACAAAAACGAGAAATTTACTTTACCGGTTATGATGGCAACGCTTCGTTCCTCTACCGATATTACCGGAAGCCAGGGTGCGATTTATCTGGCGGTTGCGATTTCGGTTATTCCGATTCTTCTGGTATTTGCATTTTTCTCCAAGTACATCATCAGCAGTATTGCTGCTGGTGCGGTAAAAGAATAAGCTTATTTTCTTTTTTATAGTTTTCTCCCTTTAATATATGTTTTGCAGTAGGAGTCTTCACTTTTGTGGAGGCTCCTGTTGTGGTATAATACATGTAAATTATAAGGCGATGCGCAACTTATGTTTTCTGGTAGCTTTCGTGTGATGGCTGGGCTGCCGCTTCTCTGTTGCGCATGAATTAGACAGAATCTTAGAATTTGCGAAAGTGATTGCCTGGCTCAAATTTTGTGTCCGGGCAACGTTTCGACAGCGGCGCGCTATGTCCGTCTGGCAGGAATGCGCTCAGAATTTCTAGTCTGTCTAAGAGGGAACCTTCGAAACGTTTAATGCGCCCACTCTCATTTGTCTTGATATATACTATTGTTTCATTATTTTACTTGGTGACTGCGCAAATTGACCCGTGGGCGCGCTTATTCTCAGGATTCCCTCTAAGGCAGACACGAAATCCTTCGGACGCGTCCCTGCCAGACGGACATAGCGCGCCGCTGTCGAAACTTGAACGAACACAAATCATCATAGGAGCCAGGCAGTCATTTTCTGCAAATCCTTGATTCTGGATATTGAATGCGCAACAGAGAAGCGGCAGCCCAGCCATCACACGAAAGCAGCCCAAGATATGAGCTGCGCGATCGCCGGATCAATGCTATAAAAACAGGAGAGGGTACAATGAAAAAAAGATGGATATACGCAAGTGTGACAGCTTTATTTCTTGGAATGATGACAGGCTGTGCACAGCAGACACAGACAGAAACACAACATGCAGCAGAAAAGGACGGCGATACGCCCGCATGGAAAACCTATGCGAAAGAAGATCCCGTGACGCTGGACTGGTATGTCAACTATTCCTGGTTTGATATGGGATGGGGGAAAAATCTCGTTTCGCAGAAAATCACGGACGAGACCGGTGTCAGCGTAAATTTCATTACGCCGCTGGGAAACGAAGATGAAAAACTAAACGCACTGATTGCATCGGATTCCCTGCCGGATCTGATCACACTTGGCTGGTGGGAGCCGCAGGTCAATGAGATGATCCAGAAAAATTTAGTCTATGCGTTGAATGATCTGGCCGATCAGTATGACATGTATTTTTATAAAGTACCGATCAGTATGACATGTATTTTTATAAAGTTGCAGATCCTGCCGTGGTCGACTGGTATTCGGATGAAAAGGGGAATATATATGGATATCCGAATTCCTCCTATACGCCCAAAGATGTGGAAGAACGGGATGATATTGCTTCTAACCAGACCTTTCTCGTGCGCAAAGATATATACGAAGCAATCGGAAGCCCGGACATGACGACACAGGAAGGATTTGAGGCGGCTGTAAAAAAAGCAGTAGAAATGTTCCCGGAAGTCGATGGAAAACCATTGATTCCGATCGGGGCGCATGTATTTGACGGTTCTGGATGTGTATCGTTTGGAAAATACCTGCAGAACTTTCTGGCGATTCCATGGGAAAAAGATGGAAAATTGTACGATGGATATACAGATCCGGAGTATCTTTCGTGGCTGAAATTTTTCCGAAAGCTCGGTCAGGAAGGATATCTGGCGGATGATATTTTTGTGGATCAGCGGACACAGATGAATGAAAAACTGTTGGAGGGACGGTATTTCTGCATGATTTATCAGCGCACAGATATTGCAGATCAGCAGAAAGAAATTTATGTCAAAGATCCGGACCGGATTTATATGGCAGTGGATGGACCGAAAAACAGCCATGGCGATGATCCGGTACTCCCGACCACCAGTATCAACGGTTGGACGATTACACTCGTTTCCAAAAACTGTAAGCATCCGGACCGCGCGATTGCGTTTATGGATTATATGATGAGTGAGCATGGACAGAAGCTGATCAGTCTTGGAGTAGAGGATGAGATGTACACGAAAGAAGATGGAAAAGCGGTACTCAGACCGGAGGTAAAAAAACTGCTCAATGAAGACCGCAGCGCTTACAATGCAAAATACGGAGCGGATGATGCTTACTGGATGCTGCAGAATGAAGTGATGCAATTAGACTGGATGCCAAAAACCGAAGCACCGCTGGCACAGATGAAGGAATGGACATATCCGTATACAAAATATCTGGGACAATACGATGTCACACTGGATGCAGACAGTGATGCTGGAATTGCAAACAATAACATTACGAAGCTCTGGAGCGAGACATTGTACGACGTGAAGCCCGGCGACCGCATCGCCATCCGCTTCGGGCAGCGGACGCTGGAGGTGGAGGTGCTCACCGTGGCGGACAATGTGGGTAAGGCCGAGGCCGCCGCCATGTACCGGGAGATCATGGACAGCCCGTCATAACCGAAGAGTCCCTTTCATACACATATCGTAGTACGTATGTGTATGAAAGGAGCTTTTTTATGGCATATGAGATCACCGGCGCTCCCCTGCACCACCGGCTGGAGCTGGATGGCCGGGAGCGTCTGACGGTATCCGGAGTGGAGGATGTGGCCCGATTCGACGAGACGTGCATCGTCATGTCCACCTGCGTGGGGGAGCTGGTGGTCACTGGCGAGGGGCTGCACATCGGGAAGCTCACGCTGGACGGCGGAGAGCTCCATGTGGACGGCCACATCGACTCCATCAGCTATGAGGAGCCTGCCGCAGGGCGCACCTCCCTGCTGTCCCGGCTGTTCGGCTGAGGGAATGGAGAACTATGTCTCCGCCCAGCTGCTGCTGTTGGGGCAGGCGGCGCTGCTGGGGATGCTGGGTGGGGTGGTCTATGATCTGCTGCGGCCCCTGCGGCGGGGTCGGCTGATCCACCTGACGGATGCCCTGTTCACCGGGGGCGGGCTGGTGCTGATGGTGTGGTTCCTGACGGCGGTGAGCCGGGGCGAGGCACGGCTCTTTTTGCTGCTGGGAGCCTGCGGCGGAGCGGGGCTGTATTTTCTGCTGCTGGCGCCGCTGCTGCGGCCGCTGTGGGACTTTTGGGCCGCCGCTGCCGCTGCCTTTGGACGGCTGCTGGCACTTCCGCTGCACTTTGGTGTAAAGTTGGCGAAAAAAATCGGGAATTCCCTGAAAAAACACTTTCTTTTTTGGAAAAAATACGCTACAATGAAACAGTATCGGTGGGAGTATCCCCCATCTGCAAGGCACAGGAAAGGAGACCGCTATGGCACGGAAGAAAAACACAAAAAAACGCCGGAGCGGTCTG
>OGWW01001230.1_pt1 | contig 14465 bp, 11 predicted proteins | sample 1576131 | NCBI WGS metagenome assembly OGWW01 (sample SAMEA3541576, study PRJEB24748) | human gut metagenome | biome: human gut; feature: human-associated habitat; material: faeces | place: China | collected 2012 | reverse complement strand
ATCACCAACAGCAGTGAGATTATCGGAAAAGGTTTCCGCGGGTTGAATTAGAAAACCAGATTTGCGAAAAAGTCCGAAAGTTTGCGGACATAGGGAAATTATGCTAAAATAGACGGCATATAAGATGAATGAATTTGACGGAAATTTGTTCAAAAATAACAGGTTTTATCGAACACTAAAAGGAGAGATAAAACAGGAGAAAACAGGAGAAGAATTTCATGAAAATTTGGGAAGATGAGAAACAGGTGTACATCAGAGCGAGCATGGAGCGCAATACGCCGGAACAGAATGCAGCGCTCAAAGAGCGTTTAGAACAGATCGACTGGTCGATTTTAGAACATATCCAGAGAAAAGAGACTGTGAATGAGCGCGGTGTGTTCGCACCGTTAGAAGCAGTGGAAGTGCCGGAGATCGAGGCGCGCAGAGACAAGTTTAAAGCAGCAGGACTGGATGCAATCCGGGCAGGAAAAGTAGGAGCAGTGCTTTTAGCTGGCGGACAGGGAACAAGACTGGGGTTGGACAGACCGAAGGGAACATTAAATATCGGTGTGAACCGGGAACTTTATTTATTCGAGCAGCTTTTCCGTAATCTGATGGATGTGACGGATGAAGCCGGTGCTTACGTTCCAATGTACATTATGACAAGCAATATTAATCATAAAGATACCGTTACTTTTTTTGAGGAGCATCATTATTTTGGCTATCCAAAAGACTATGTAAAATTTTTCATTCAGGAGATGGTTCCGGCATGTGACCACGAGGGACGTGTCTATATGGAATCTGATACCGAGGTGGCAATGTCTCCAAACGGAAACGGTGGATGGTTTGGTTCCATGGTGAGCGCAGGATTATTAGATGACATCCACGCAAGAGGACTTGAATGGATCAATGTGTTTGCAGTGGACAACTGCTTACAGAGAATTGCGGATCCGCTATTTATCGGCGCAACAATCGTTTCTGGCTGCGAGAGTGGAGCAAAGGTAGTGCGCAAGGCGGCACCGGATGAAAAAGTTGGCGTGCTTTGTACTGAGGATGGAAAACCATCTATTGCAGAGTATTATGAGATGACGCAGGAGATGGCAACTGCAAGAAAAGAGAATGGAGATCTGCTTTACGGCTTTGGCGTGATCTTAAACTATCTTTTCTCTGAAAAAAAATTAGAGCAGATCGCAGACGCACGTATGCCGATCCATGTGGTGGAGAAGAAAATTCCTCATATTGATCTGGAAGGAAATATGGTGAAACCGGAGCAGCCAAACGGATACAAGTTTGAAACTTTAGTGCTGGATATGGTACATATGATGGATGACTGCATTCCATATGAAGTTGTGCGTGAAAGAGAATTTGCACCGATCAAAAACCTTCATGGCGTGGATTCCTTAGACACTGCAAGAGAGTTGCTGAAAGGCTGCGGTGTCACATTATAATACCTTTGAAAAAAGCGGTCACTTTACAGAAAAAAGCAAAAAAGAACATGAAAAACCGCATAAAATGGGCGTTTGCCGGAAATCCTGGCAGACGCCCATTTTGTGCAAAAGACCAAAGAAAATCTAAGAAATTTCGTAAAAACAACAGAAAAAGGAGAAAAATAACTAAAATATAACAAAAATACACTTTTCATATCGAACATATTGCACAATGAATACAGAAGAATTTTCAAGAAAGAAAGAAGTATTTTATATGTTTTTTTATAGGACTGGTTGCTATAATGCATCATGTAACAAGAAGTTACCAAATACATTAAGGGAGGTTTTCTTATATGAAAAAGAAAGTAGTTAGTGTAATTCTTGCAATGACAATGGTAGCATCCATGGCAATGGGATGCGGAAACAGTTCTGATAAAACAACATCAGACAACACAACAACAACAAGTGATGCAGCAGCATCCACAGAGGCATCCGATGCAGCAGACGCAACAGCAGATGCAGCAAGCGGAGATCTTGCTGACAAAAAAGTCGGCGTATGTATTTATCAGTTCGCTGATAACTTCATGACATTATTCCGTGGAGAACTTGAGAACTACTTAATTGAACAGGGATTCTCAAAAGAAAATATCACAATCGTAGATGGTGCTAACGACCAGGCTACACAGACAAACCAGATCCAGAACTTCATCACACAGGGTGTTGATGTTTTGATCATCAACCCGGTTAACTCTTCATCCGCAGAGACGATCACAGACATGGTTGTTGAAGCTGGTATTCCTCTTGTATACATCAACCGTGAGCCAGATGCTTCTGAGGAGCAGAGATGGGCAGATAACAACTGGGATGTAACATACGTTGGATGTGACGCTCGTCAGTCCGGTACATACCAGGGCGAAATGATCGCTGATCTTGGTCTTGACACAGTTGATATGAACGGAAACGGCAAGATCGACTACATCATGATCGAAGGTGACCCGGAGAACGTTGATGCCCAGTATCGTACAGAGTACTCCATCAAAGCTCTTGAAGATGCCGGATTAGAAGTAAACTGCTTAGACGATCAGGTTGGTATGTGGGATCAGGCTACAGCCCAGCAGTTAGTAGCTAACTCCTTAAGCCAGAATGGTAATGATATCGAAGTTGTATTCTGTAACAACGACGCAATGGCACTTGGCGCATTACAGGCAATCGAATCTGCAGGACGTACTGTAGGTAAAGATATCTACTTAGTAGGTGTTGACGCTTTATCAGAAGCACTTGAAGATGTTCTTGCAGGAACAATGACAGGTACTGTATTTAACGATCACTTCTCACAGTCCCACAGTGCAGCAGACGCAGCTATCAACTACTTAAATGGTACTGGAAACGAGCACTACATTGGTTGTGACTACGTTAAAGTTACAAAAGACAATGCTCAGGAAATCCTTGACATGGTTAAATAATCAGCCATTGTAACATTGGAATAAAAGTAAAATGAAAAAAGCGGTGCGGGTGTTTATATGGCCCCCGCACTTGTCTTGAAAAAGCTAACACAAAACGATCTTAATAGATTTGATAACGAAAAGAATTATGAAAATGTCATGTATTTGAAACAGCGGAAGTAATAATAGGTAAGGAATTCTGAATATTGACATTACACAGATTTTTGATCTGTATCAACATAAAATAAAACAGGTAATAGACCTGAATTTATAAAGGAGGAGCAAAATGGCTGAATATAAACTGGAGCTTAAGGGTGTTTGCAAATCTTTCCCTGGTGTAAAAGCGTTGGATAATGTACAGCTTTCATTAAGACCAGGAACAGTTCATGCACTGATGGGCGAAAACGGTGCAGGAAAATCCACTCTGATGAAATGCCTTTTCGGTATTTACAGAATGGATGCAGGGGAAGTCATTCTGGATGGCAAGAAGATTGAGATCAACAATCCGGATGAGGCAATGAAGTATGGTATTGCGATGGTACATCAGGAATTACAGCCGGTACCTGCAAGAAGCGTGGCAGAGAACCTTTATTTAGGACGTTTCCCGACCAAGGGATTCGGACCATTTAAGATGATCGACCACAAAACTATGTATGCAGAGACAGAGAGATGGTTAAAAGAGGTAAAAATGGATTTTGATCCAAAAGCACAGCTCGGATCTCTTTCCATTGGACAGATGCAGTCCGTAGAAATTGCAAAGGCAGTTTCACAGCAGGCAAAAGTCGTGATCTTCGACGAGCCGACATCTTCTCTTTCTGATAACGAAGTAGAAGCGCTGTTCCGTATCATGAATGATCTGAGGGACAAGGGCGTTGCAATGGTTTACATTTCCCACAAGATGGATGAGATCAAGCGTATCGCAGATGATATCACGATCATGAGGGATGGTACCTATGTAGGAACCTGGCCGGCAGCAGAACTTTCAACAGACCAGATCATTGCAAAGATGGTAGGTCGTGAACTTACGAATGTATATCCACCGAAGGAGAACAAACCGGGTGAAGTCATCATGGAAGTAAAAGACTTATGTTCTATCCATGAAAAATCATTCCAGCATGTAAGCTTTGAATTGAGAAAAGGTGAGATCCTTGGATTTGGTGGACTGGTAGGTGCACAGAGAACCGAGTTGATGGAAGGTATTTTCGGTATCCGCGGTATCGCATCCGGCGAGATTTATATGCACGGCAAGAAAATCAGGATCAAACATCCTATTGATGCAATGAATGCAGGTATCGGACTTATTACAGAGGATCGTCGTGGAAATGGTATCTTCGGATGTCTTTCCATCAAAGATAATGTAGGTGTCTCTGTATACAATAAATTCCTTAAAGCAGGATTTGTGTTAGACCACAAGAAAATCAATCAGGTTGTGGATGACAGCATTAAGAAGTTAAGCATTAAGACACCAAGTATGAAGGAACACATCGCAAACCTGTCCGGTGGTAACCAGCAGAAGGTTATCGTTGCAAGATGGCTGGCAAATGATCCGGACGTACTGATCATGGATGAGCCGACACGTGGTATCGACGTTGGTGCAAAACATGAGATTTATGAGATCATGAGTGATCTGGCAAAACAGGGAAAAGCAATCATTATGATCTCATCAGAAATGTCAGAACTTCTTGGTATGGCAGACAGAATCTGCGTTATGTGTAATGGTAAACTTACCGGCGAGATCGATCAGCCGGAAGAGATGACTCAGGCAAGAGTCATGAGCTTTGCAACCAAATTCTGATAGAGGAGGACAATAGAATGGAAAAGACAAAACAGCAGAAAGCAAAAGATTTTATTATCAACAATGGCGTTATCATTGTAATGTTTATTCTGGTTATCTACACCGGATTGACATCTGATAACTTCCTTACACGAAACAACTTAATGAACATTTTGATGAACATGAGTTCACGACTTGTCATCGCCCTTGGTATTGCAGGATGTGTAATCACCGCAGGATGTGACCTTTCCGCAGGACGTATGATCGGTTTCGCAGCATGTATTGCCGGTACATTATTACAGCGTATTGATTATTCCGGAAAGTTCTTCCCGGATATGCAGCCAATGAATGTATTCCTGGCATTGATCGTTGTCATGGCAATCTGTGCAGCATTTGGTAGCATCACAGGTTTCTTCATCGCTTACCTAAGCGTACCTCCATTCATTGCTACGCTGGCAATGATGGAAATTGTTTATGGTATTTCCCTGATCTACACAGGAGCTACACCACTTGGTGGTTATGTAAAATCCTACACAGACATCGCAAACGGCAAATTCCTTGGAATCAGCTGGCTGATCTGGATCGCAATTTTAGTAGCAGTTATCACATGGTTCATCTTCAACATGACACGTCATGGAAAATATATGTATGCAATCGGTGGTAATCCACAGGCAGCAGAAGTTGCAGGTGTTCCTGTAAAAGCAACCATGATCTTAATCTACATGAAAGCAGCAGCTATGTATGGTCTTGCAGGTTTCATGCTTGGCGCAAAAGCCGGTGGTGCATCCGTTAACTTAGGATATGGTTACGAAATGGAAGCGATCGCAGCTTGTACGATCGGTGGTGTATCCGTTACAGGTGGTCGTGGTAAAGTTTCTTCCGCTATCATCGGTGTTGCTGTATTCGAGTTATTAAAAGCAGCATTACAGTACTTGGGAGTAGATGCGAACGCACAGTACATTGCAATTGGTATCGTAATCTTCGTAGCTATTTCTCTTGATATCAGAAAATACGTTGCTAAGAAATAATAAAATACAAATAATTTTGAAACATCATATGTTTTATAATAATAGCGGCTGGAGCTTTTCAGCCGCTATTATTACTTAAGGGAGAAAAAAGATGACAACACAGACGATTTTAGAACAGGCAGGAATTCCATTACTTTTATTTGTGATCTGTATGTATTATGGATTGAAACTGATGATTTTGCAGGACGTTTCAACCATTCGGGGAAAGAATAAAGAACCGGTAAAAGATGAAAAGGCGTATGCAAAAAAAGGTGGAGCGCTCATTCTCTTTTTTGGTTTTGCAACACTTGTAATGACGTTTCTTCTTTTTGTGGATCTTTATGTCGCACTGGCACAGATTATAATCTGTACGATTATTTTTGGTGTATTATGGAAGAAAATGGATGACAAATACGGTGCATAAAAAAGATGCAAAGAAATAAATAAAGGACAGAAATTATGAACCAATATACCGTTTTACTTGTAGATGATGAGGAAGAAGTGTTTCAGGTCATCATGAAAAAACTCGATTGGGAGAGCATGGGATTTTCCATTGCAGGCTATGCCAGAAATGGTGTGGAGGCTTTGGAAATGGCGGAGGAACTGCAGCCGGATGTGGTCATGACAGATATCAAGATGCCATATATGGACGGACTTACACTCTGCAAAAAGCTCAAAGAACTCTACCAGAAAGTGAAAGTGATCATTTTCTCCGGCTTTGATGAATTTGAGTATGCGAAAGAGGCAATTAAAATTGAGGCCGAGGAGTATATTTTAAAACCGATCAATTCCAATGAACTGCGGGAAGTATTTGAGCGGATCAAGGTCAACCTCGACAAAGAGCTGGACGAAAAAAGAAATATCGACAAACTGCGGGAATATTATATGGAAAGTCTTCCTGTTTTACAGGAGAATTTTTATACTTCGCTGATTGAAGGAAGAATCCCGGAGTCACAGATTGAAAGGTATGTGCAAAACTATCAGATCAACCTGACAGGACCATACTATGTGGTCACTGTTTTACATATCAGTACAACGAATCCGGAAAATGTGCCAATTGATCCATTTTTACTCACTGTCTCTGTGAAAAAACTTGCGGAGGAACAGTTGACCGAAAAATGGAATTGCAGGACGGTGACCTATCTTGGAGATATCCTTGTGATCGCACAGCTTTCCGATGTGGACAGCGTCACACATTTTACCGATGATATGGATCGGTTCTGCAAAATGGCAAAGCGTGTCTGCAAGGCGACTGTCACCGCGGGAATCGGTCATGTGTGCAATCAGCTTTCGCAGCTTTCACTCTCTTATCACGGTGCAAAGAATGCAACCTCTTATCGTGTTTTATATGGAAATACAAGAGCCATCAATATCGCAGAGATGGATCCACAGGAGAGCGTGGATGAACACTGGGAGGAAGCTTACATCGAGAAAATTTTAAAGAAAGTCAAGATGGGTGAGCAGGAGCCGTTGGAGGAAGCAATTGCAGAGTTTACGGGGCAGATGGCAAAGACGAGAATGTCTCTGCAGAACTACCGGATTCTTGTCATGGAACTGATTGCAGAAATTTTCCGGTTTGGAAGCAATAACCAGATTAACATGGACGAAGTGTTTGGCAACAACAGCGATTTATATAATCAGGCGTTACAGTTGGAATCCACAGATGCGCTTGGCGCATGGCTGAAGGAAAACTGTATGAAGATGCAGCGCCAGGTGACAAACGAACGTCAGGACACCACAAAATCTTTTGTGACAAGAGCAGTAGAGTATGTGAAGGAGCATTATGCAGATCAGGAGTTGAGTATTGAGACGATATGCAGTTATCTGAATGTGAGTGCAGCATATTTTTCCACTGTTTTTAAGAAGGAAACCGGAAAAACATTTATCAATTATCTCACGGACTATCGCATGGAGCAGGCAGTGGATCTGCTTTTGACGAAAGACGAGAAAACTTATATTATTGCAGAAAAAGTTGGATATTCTGATCCGAACTATTTCAGCTATGTGTTTAAAAAACAATTTGGAATGTCACCATCAAAATATAAGGCAGGTAAGTTGGGCGAAAAGTGAAAACAATAGAAAAATTTTACCGGAAAATAGCGGAATACCTTGCAAAACGTGTCAAACCCCAGACGATACAGTTTACGATATCGGTTTCATTTACGATTATCTCTGTATGCAGTATGGGGATTCTTGGCGTGACGCTTTATAATCGTTTTGTCAATCGAATGGAGGACATGACAATCGAAAGCTCGGAGCAGCTTTTGAATCAGACTGCCATCAATCTGGAAACGTATCTTAGAAACATGCGGCGCATTTCGGATGCGATGTACTATAGTGTCATTAAGGATAAGGATCTTGCAGTGGATTCTGTGGATGAGGAGATGAACCTTTTATATGAGGCGAATAAAGATAACCTGATCAGTATCGCATGTTATACGAACGATGGTAAACTGGTTGCAGCAGCACCGGTCACCAATGAGAAGGATAATTCGGACATTGTCGATCAGGAGTGGTTTGTCAATGCGGTGGATCAGATGGAAAACCTGCATTTTTCCACTCCACATGTACAGAATCTGTTTGACAATGCAACTTACCGCTATTACTGGGTTGTTTCCTTAAGCCGTGCAGTGGAACTGACAAGCAACGGAAATTCTACGCTGGGTGTTTTGCTGGTTGATATGAACTACAGCAGCATTGAGCAGCTTTTTAATAAGGCAAATACAGATAATTCATCGGAATATGTCTATCTGATGGACAGCGATGGTGAGATTATCTATCATCCGAAGCAGAAACTGATTTACACAAATCTTTATGAGGAAAATAATCTTGAGGCGGTTCATTATGATGACGGTTCCCATCAGGAGATTTTCCAGGGGGAAAAGAGACTTATCACCGTCAAGACGGTCAGCTATACCGGCTGGAAAATTGTGAGCGTTGTGCCAATGAGCGCCTTTAATATGGGACTTTACGGTACGCGAATGTTTGTGATTATGTTGATGGCGTTGTCGATGCTGATGATTATTATCATCAATCAGCTTGTGTCTGCAAGAATTGCAAAACCATTACAGCGTCTGAATGAATCCGTCAAAGAATGGGAAGCGGGAAATCTGAATCCTACTATATATGTAGGCGGATCGTTGGAAGTAGAACATCTGGGAAAGACGTTGCGCTCTACGGTAGAACAGATTAACCAGTTGATGCATGATATTTTGTATGAACAGGAAGAAAAAAGAAAAAGTGAACTGGATGCATTGCAGTCACAGATCAATCCACACTTTTTGTATAATACACTGGATTCTATTGTATGGATGATCGAGGGCGAACGCTACGAGGATGCGGTCTTTATGATCACGCAGCTTGCGAGTCTGTTCCGTATCAGTCTAAGCCGCGGAAAAACGATCATCAGCGTTGAAGATGAGATCAAACACGCAAAGAATTACATGAATATCCAGAAAATTCGTTATAAAAACAGCTTTGCAATTGATTTTTCCATAGAGGAGGAAATTTTGCACTGCTGTACGGTAAAACTCGTGGTGCAGCCGCTGTTGGAAAATGCGATTTATTATGGCGTGGAAGGAATGGACGGTGAAGGCGAGATCCATGTAAAAGGTTACCGGAAAGAGGACGATATTTATATAGAAGTCAGCGATAACGGACTTGGTATGCCGCAGGATATGGTGGAACAGCTTCTGACCGACAATAACCGTGTGAGAAAGCATGGTTCCGGTGTGGGTGTGATCAATGTACATAATCGTATCCGTCTGCGGTTTGGCAAGCCATATGGCCTTGAAATCGAGAGTATGCCGGATGAGGGAACCACCATTCGTATCCATCTGCCGTATATTCCATATGAACCGGAAAAACTGGAACTGCTGGAAAACGGAAAGATGCAGGAACTGAAAGGGGGAAAGAGCAATGAAGAAAAATAGGATTTATTTTGGATTGCTCATTCTTGCCCTGGTAGTGACGATTGTCTGGACATCCGCTGGCATGCTTGGAGTGAATAAAGAAGAGAAAAAATACAGTGTGTCCGTGATCGTCAACGACAGCAACAATGACCGCTGGATCGCAATGCGCGAGGGACTGGAGCAGGCAGCGAAAGATGACGATATTCAGTTAAATTATGTTTCCACCGGTGTCTTTGCGAGTGAAGATGAAGAAAAGGCGCTGATCGAGCGTGAAGTGGAGAATGGAGCAGATGGAATTATCGTACAGCTTGTCTCAAGTGAGGACACATATGCAGTTTTTGAGAAAATAGATTCTTCTGTAGCGGTGATGTTATTGGAAACAGATGCGGTGTCGGAGGGAGTTTATTCCGTGACAGCCCCGGATAATCTCTGGATCGGTGAAGCACTGGCACAGACAGCCCCCGGCATTTTTGCCGAGGAAAAGGGCAGCACTAAGCCTGTGTGTGCCAATGTGGACCTGTTCAGCGGCCTGATCTACAATATGCTGGGCATCTCCGAGGACCTGTACACCCCCCTGTTTGCCATTGCCCGTGTGCCGGGCTGGTGCGCACACCGGGTGGAAGAGGTCGTGTTCGCCAACCGCATCATCCGCCCGGCCTACAAGTATCTGGGCGTGCGCCAGAAATACAAGCCGATCGAGGAACGCTGATGAACTCATTGATTTTGCTTTCGATTCTCCTGTCCGCTGCGCTGGGCATTGCCCGCGGGGCAGATCTTGCCTTTGGCACCGATGCCGTGACCGGGCTGTGTACGGTCGGCTCGGTGTGGTGGCGCTATGCGGCATTGGGCGCGGTGGTGCTGGCCGCAGTGCTCATCGGTCGGCACTGCGCCGGAAAAGCCGAGACGGTCCGCAGCCGTCAGCCTCTGGCCGGAGTGCTGGCCTTTGCCGGAGCGGTGTGCTTTCTGGCGGCTGCCGGTGCGCAGCTGGCGGTGGGCCTGTCGGCAACGAGCAGCTTCGTGCGGTCCATTCTGGAGTGCATCTGCGCGGTGTGGCTCAGCACGCTGGGCCGCTGCTGGCTTACCCCTTCCGGCTGGAAAAAGCCTACGGGCGGGCTGTATCTGGCGGTGGCGGGCAGTGTGCTGTTCTACTGGAACGTGCTGATGCGCTTTATGGAGAACAGCTCCAGCTGGCACCGGGTGGCCCCCACCGCAGCGGTGTGGCAGGCGCTGGCAGCACTGTTGCTGCTGAGCAGCCTTGCCCGGGCGCTGTACCTGCCAAAGCCGGAAAACGGCCGCACCCTGTGCGCCGCCGGTCTGGCAGCACTCTGCCTGTGCTTGTGCTGGGAGCTGCCCCATGCAGCGGTCCTGGCGGTTGGAGCAGCGGCAGACCCGGCCCTGCTGCCGGAGCTGTTTGCCGCGCTGGCACTGTGCTGCGTGGGAGCGCTGGGCGGCGTGTGCGCCGCAGCCTGCGCACGGCGTCCGGAGTGACGAAAACACCGCCCGTTCTCTTGGTGTAATTGCCCAAAACGGGAGAGGGAAATTCGATAAAATCGTACAAAAGCAAAAAATGATGGATTTACCTTGTTAATTTTTTGGCAGAGACTTGAAAGTTTCTGCATTTTGGTCTAAAATAAAGATACCGTGATTTATCCATTTTAGGGTAAAAACAATTAGGAGGTACTATTAACATGGCTGTTAGAGTTGCTATCAATGGTTTCGGCCGCATTGGCCGTCTGGCTTTCCGTCAGATGTTTGACGCTGAGGGTTACGAGGTCGTCGCAATCAACGACCTGACCAGCCCCAAGATGCTGGCTCACCTGCTGAAGTACGATACTGCTCAGGGTTCTTTCTGCGGCAAGATCGGCGAAGGCAAGCACACCGTCGAGGCTACCGAGGACTCCATCATCGTTGACGGCAAGGAGATCAAGATCTACGCTGTCAAGGACGCAAAGGATGCTCCCTGGGGCGAGCTGAACGTTGATGTCGTTCTGGAGTGCACCGGCTTCTACACCAGCAAGGAGAAGAGCATGGCTCACATCCAGGCTGGCGCAAAGAAGGTCGTTATCTCTGCTCCTGCCGGCAAGGATCTGAAGACCATCGTCTACTCCGTCAACGAGAAGACCCTGACCGCTGAGGATCAGGTCATCTCCGCTGCTTCCTGCACCACCAACTGCCTGGCTCCCATGGCTAACACCCTGAACAAGACCTACCCCATCGTTTCCGGTATCATGACCACCGTTCATGCTTACACCGGCGACCAGATGATCCTGGATGGTCCTCAGCGCAAGGGCGATCTGCGCCGTGCTCGTGCTGGCGCACAGAACATCGTTCCCAACACCACCGGTGCTGCTAAGGCTATCGGCCTGGTCATCCCCGAGCTGAACGGCAAGCTGATCGGCTCTGCTCAGCGCGTGCCCGTTCCCACCGGTTCTACCACCATCCTGGTTGCCGTTGTCAAGGGTAAGGATGTTACCGTTGAGTCCATCAACGCTGCCATGAAGGCTGCTACTTCTGAGTCCTTCGGCTACAACGAGGATCAGATCGTTTCTTCCGACGTCATCGGCATGCGTTACGGCTCTCTGTTCGACGCTACCCAGACCATGGTCGCTAAGATCGACGACGATACCTACCAGGTCCAGGTCGTGTCTTGGTACGACAACGAGAACTCCTACACCTCTCAGATGGTTCGTACCATCAAGTACTTCGCTGAGAACTGCTAATGACGTTCCGTCGTTAAAAATCGCCTGATTTGTCTGCCGAAGTTTGTCTTATTCAACTACGAACAAGCCTGACTAGGTACGACAACCATATCTAGGAATTTTTCGCCCTTCTTTTTGTGGTCCGCCGCAAAAGGAAGGGTGTTTTTTTATGTGTTTGAAAGAGCTTCGGGACGAATTTTTGTATGACTGTGAATGCCGCCACCTGGCAAAGGGGTCTCTGCGGAATTATCGGGCATCTACCCGGTTCTTGCTGGAATTTCTGGAACGGAAGCAGATCACGGAACTGGAGGATGTGCGCCCACGGCACCTTCGGGATCTGATGAAGGAAAAGCAGGATGCAGGTAATACGCCCCGGTACATCAACGACCTGCTGAAGGTCTGGCGCACTTGGTTCAATTATCTGGTGGAGGAGGGCTATTTGGAAGAGCGAGATAACCCGGCCAAAAAGGTGAAGCCACTGCGGCAGCCCCGGACCATCATTGATACCTTTACCGCAGCAGAAATGAAGCGGATGATCCAGTTTTACGACGGCAAGGACTTTCTGGAGGTGCGGAACAAGACCATCATCATGCTGCTGTTTGACACAGGGATGCGCTGTAACGAGATGATCCAGATGGAGCCCGAGGACATCAAACCGGATTACATTCTGGTGAAGCATGGCAAGGGCGGCAAGGAGCGTGTGGTACCGAAATCTCCGGCACTGTCCAAGCAGCTCATCAAATACTGTGCGCTCCGGGATGGTTACCGGAAAGAATGCCCCACCTGCCATGGGAACCTTTTCCTCAGCAAAACAGGCAAGCCCCTTACGGATGAGGCGGTCGCTCGGATGCTGAAGCACGCTGCAGAGGAAGTGGGAGTCTCCTCCTCGGTACGGGTCAGCCCCCACACCTGCCGCCATACCTTCGCTCAGATGCAGCTGAAGAATGGCCTGGACCTGTACAGTGTCTCTCGCCTGATGGGGCACGTTAATATCATGATCACCCAGCGATATCTGTTGGGCATCAAGGATAAGGACATTGTGGACCGAGGCACCCAGACCAGCCCCTTGATGAACCTGTAAAAGAACAGAAGATCGTGTGCATAGGAGCAGTTCCGCCGGGTGGTGGGGTTGCTCTTTTTTTGTGATGATGTGCAAAATGCACAAAAATCATGCCGAAAATTCTAACGGTATTCTCTTAATAAAAACAGAATATTATGGTATAATTAATTTCCCCTAAAGGAGTATACAGCCCAAAGGCTGCAGAGTCCGGCGGGGGCTCATAGACGGGTGATTCGGTTGAGAATCGCACGATCGACGCAAGGGTTAGCTGCCTGATGCCGGCCGCAGCGGTTAAAGTCTGTTTATGATGTAATCCACCGTGAGAGGGCATGGCTCGTGAAGGCAACTCCTTTGCGGATTTGCTGTTCGAAGGGTGGCTGATATTCCGTTTATAGTCAAGCACTTGGTTCTAGTACGTGAATAGATGAAGTGATTCACGTAATTTTCTTGACCGGCTCTGAGTGTAATAACGGACGTCCTGGATGACCAAGACGCACGGACTGACAGAATTAATTTTAAACTGCATGCCTGAAAAATGCTTTCGGGTGTACGGTTTGGTTGTTCTGCCAGTTTGTGCGTCTTTTTTGTTGCCGTTTTTTAGGAGGTGCACGATGTAGTGTATAAAAGCATTCCAAAATCATAAACGAATACAAAGGAGATAACTATGAACTCTTTAAGTTTCTTTCCGCTAATCTCTGCCACGACCACTGCTTCATCTGCGCCGGTCTACCATGGAGGCATGATCCCGTGTCTGAGAGATGTGGAGCCGGTAAACACCCAGTGGCTTGTTAAAGGATACTTCCCGATGGGTGCCGTGTCGGTCGTAGCAGGCCCCGGCGGTGTGGGCAAGGGCGTATTCATGGCGGATGTGGCGGCTGCCGTGACGACCGGACGCCCCACAATGCTCTTCCCTGACGCTGCAGTTACACAGGGGAACGTTTTGGTGCTTACGAGCGAGGATGACCCCGGTATGTCTCTGGCTCCGCGCTTGATTGCTGCAGGGGCGGATACGCGCAGGGTGTTTTACGTCACTCCTAGCTGGTACTGGCAGCAGAAGAAGAAAAAGCTTGTTATTGGAGCAAGCCTGTTTGAACTTATTGATGAACTGCGTCCGGCACTGGTTATCATCGACCCGCTCAGGAGCTTTCTGGAGGGGAATGCAGCGG
>OGWW01001189.1_pt1 | contig 14853 bp, 9 predicted proteins | sample 1576131 | NCBI WGS metagenome assembly OGWW01 (sample SAMEA3541576, study PRJEB24748) | human gut metagenome | biome: human gut; feature: human-associated habitat; material: faeces | place: China | collected 2012 | reverse complement strand
TTCCGGAATATTTCCGAGAAGATATACAGGGATTTTTCAAATACACGCTTGCAGGTATGGCGGAATTGTTTTTGTATCAGGGAAGCCAAATGTACACTTTGCTCCATATATTTATCCTGCATAAATTCAAAGATGATATACGACTCAGCCGAGTTGGGGTTAAAGCCGGCATAACGGGTTTTATAATCACTTTCGTAAAGGATTACTGAATTCTCACGTTGTGCAACAGCGAGGTTAGCGTCCGATTTGGCAAGACCGAGCGTCCAGGTTGATGCGCCTTTAGCGGTGCGATTATTGGCTAATGCATTGGTATGTATGGAAATAAACAGGTCGGCTTTGGCATTATTAGCTATTTCTGCACGACGATTCAGTGGGATAAATACATCTTTAGTGCGGGTAAAGATTACTTTCACGTCATCACAGTTCTTTTTGATCATGTTTCCCAGTTTTAATGCAACGTTCAGGTTGATATTCTTTTCTTTAGAAATCTTACCTACGGCTCCAGGATCATGCCCGCCATGCCCGGCGTCAATTACGACAACAAAGTCTTTTGCCCATGAATTACTGATACAAAGCGGGGAGCTAAGTAGCCAAAGGCAAATGAATGTATATAATATGTAGTATCTATGACGTCTCATTTTATTGGAATGACGATGCAAATGTAGCAGAATTTTGCTGAAAACTTACTATTCACTATTAAGTTTTGTATTTTTTTCCATATTTCATGGGTTTATTTCCATGATTCGTTGTTACTTTGTGTTTTGAAATTATAAATGATATAGCGATGCTTAAGTTCCTGAAGAATTGGACGTTGCCCATTGCCATGTTGGTGGGGGCCATTGGTTATCCATTATTTATCACTCTTTCTTTCTTGACTCCGGTACTTATTTTTACCATGTTACTACTCACTTTTTGTAAGGTGTCTCCTCGTGATTTAAAGCCGAAGCCTCTACATTTATGGTTACTTTTGATTCAGATTTTTGGGGCTATTGCTGTTTATTTACTCTTTTTCCGTTTTAATAAAATTGTAGCAGAAGGAGCAATGGTTTGTGTTATTTGCCCTACAGCTACTGCGGCTGCTGTTATTACTTCCAAATTGGGTGGGAGTGCTGCCAGTTTGACTACTTATACATTGATTGGTAATATTGGTACTGCTATTGCTGTTCCGGTTTTGTTTCCATTGATTGAGGCGCATGCTGATATTAGTTTTTTTGATTCGTTTTTGTTGATATTGAGTAAAGTTTTTCCTTTATTGATTTGTCCTTTTTTAGTTGCATGGTTTTTACAACGTTTTGTACCTCGCGTACACCGTACGTTGTTGAATTATCATGAACTGGCATTCTATCTTTGGGCTGTATCTCTTGCTATTGTTACTGCACAGACTCTCTCTTCTTTAATTAATGATCCGGCAGATGGGATAACTGAAATCATGATTGCTCTCGCAGCTTTGGTAGTTTGCTGTCTGCAATTCTTTTTTGGAAAAACACTCGGTAGTTTGTATAATGATCGCATTAGTGGCGGTCAGGCGTTGGGGCAAAAGAATACCATTTTAGCTATTTGGATGGCTCACACATATTTGAACCCTCTTTCTTCCGTTGCTCCGGGAAGTTATGTTTTGTGGCAGAACATTATCAATAGCTATCAGTTGTGGAAAAAGAGAAAGAAAGAGATTGAATAGTAAGTGTAAATTTTTGATAGTTAATTGTTTATAATATGGGAGACAAGATGAATGCAGATTATAAGGTAGGTGATTTGATTTATGACGCAAATATTTATGATGGATTAAACACCTTCCTGTCTGATTTGCAATTTTACAAAAAGTGGTTGCCGGAAAATAAGGATGATAGGAGGATACTTGAACTCTGCTGTGGCACAGGCAGACTTACGCTTCCGATAGCAAAGGATGGATACAATATTTGTGGGGTTGATTACACTTCATCCATGCTTGAACAGGCAAAGGCAAAAGCTTCTGAAGCAGGATTAGAGATTAATTTCATTGAAGCAGATATTAGAACATTAAACTTGCAGGAAAAATTTGATTTTATTTTTATCCCATTCAATTCAATCCATCATTTATATAGAAATGAAGATTTATTTAAGGCGTTAAAGAGGGTTGAGAGTCATCTCAAAGAAGGGGGTTTATTTTTGCTTGATTGCTTTAACCCTAATATTCAATATATTGTTGAAGGCGAAAAAGAACAAAAAGTAGTTGCTGAATACACAACCAGCGATGGAAGAAAAGTATTGATAAAACAAATAATGCATTATGAAAGCGCAACCCAAATAAATCGTATCGAATGGCATTATTTTATAAATGGTGAGTTTCATTCAATCCAAAATATGGATATGAGATTGTTTTTTCCTCAAGAATTAGATTTATATCTGGAATGCGCTGGATTTAATGTTCTTCACAAGTTTGGAAGTTTTGAAGAAGAAGCCTTTAATGATAATTCGGAAAAGCAGATATACGTTTTATCATTTAATAAATGACGTTACCAATTTTAGGTGTATCCTGGAGCAGCATTTGTTGCAGACAAAACATTTTAATGTTAGAGAGTCCGCTTGGGCTGATGTGAGAAAAAGTATTATACGAAATCTACCTGAAAGCATTGCGATATTGTCTACATGGGCAATGGATAGTGATTCTTACAGTAGGTATTTTATGCCTGCTTCTAATTCTAATAATATCTTTTTGGCTGCGAGCCCACCACCATATCCGGTTAATTTGTGATTGCTGCCAATAACACGGTGGCAAGGGACAAATATGGAAATGGGATTTGCACCATTGGCTGCTGCTACTGCACGGATGGCCTTAGGATTGTTTAATCTTTGCGATAGTTTTGCGTAAGATATGGTTGTTCCGTAAGGAATATTAAGTAATTCATTCCATACGGCTTTTTGAAAGTCTGTTCCGATAAAGGCTAATGGAATATCAAATGCAGTTCTTTTTCGAGAGAAATATTCATCTAATTGCGCCATTGCTTCCGTTATTATTTCAGAATTTCCTATTTCATATTTAGCATGTAGTGTGTTCTGTAGTCGTTTGTCAATTACTGCTCTACGTTCCTCATTCATCCAATCGCACATGCAGAGCTTCTCTTCAAAAGATCCAAGTATTAACTTCCCGCATATGGATTGATAGTATTGTATTTGAATTGTTTCCATATTGCTATGTGTCTATAATTGTTGTTTATTAATTGTTTGATGGGAGGGAGTATATGCTGTCCTTTAAGGTTTCGCTTTGTTTCATTAAGTTGAGAATTTTGTTTCAACCTATTGAGAAAGATTTCTCAATACGGTGAGAATTTAGTTTCAATGCGTTGAGAATATTTTCTCAAAGGATTGAAACAAGATGAAACATTCGTGTTCCGAATCAATATAGTAGATACTTTTCCCGCATTTCTTTGTACTTTTGCAGTTCCGTCTTCCATCCTGCCCGTATTTCTGTTTCACTTTTTCCTGCTAAAATCTCTTTACGTACAGTATCTGTACCCATTAGAAGATCGAACCAGCGTGCCCGGTCGAAGAATGCGCTCCCGGCATTTGATTTCCAGTAAAAGCGCAGGAAGTAACGTAGAGTGAATCCATCTATATTGGCAACTCTTCTTAAATCTTCTCCATAACACAGTTGGTCTTTGTGCATGGGATTCTTGTCAAAACCGGGTAGTGAATGCGGAGTGAATGTAAAGTCACCATACTTTTTATCCGGTGCACCGAGCACCTGAAATGGGAAGGTTGTACCCCGCCCCACACTGATACGGGTTGCTTCAAACGGACAGAGAGAAGCGTATAACCGTATAGCCTGATCATTGGGCAGATTAGGCGAGGGCTTAATGGGAAGAGAATAAGGTTGGCCGTGTTCCCAGCCCGTCATGGGAATGACTGTCAACCGGCAGGCATCCGGGGTTTTGTTTATCCACCCTTCACCATTTATCATGAGCGCCAGTTCGCCAATGGTGCAACCGTGGAGTATAGGGATAGGCAATATACCTACAAAACTACGGAAAGCAGGACGAAGAATGGGGCCATCAATATAGTCGCAAGGATTGGGCCGATCGAGTACAATCATCTCTTTCCCATTCTCAGCGCAAGCCTCCATTACATAAAACATTGTACTGATATAGGTATAGAATCGTGCTCCCACATCTTGTATATCGAATATAATAATATCTATATCCTGCAATTGTTGCATGGTAGGCTTTTTATTATTCCCATAGAGTGAGATGAGGGGAATTCCCGTCCGACTGTCTTTTCCGTCTTTTATCGTTTCACCTGCGTCTGCATTACCACGAAAGCCGTGTTCCGGGGCGAACACTTTCACTACATTAATGTTTAGTTGTAAAAGGGTATCGAGCAGGCAGGTTTGTTCTTCACCAACAATGGAGGTGTGGTTGACTACCATTCCTACCCGTTTCCCTTTCAGCAGTGGCAGGTATTCTTCGGTACGTTCTGCTCCGGTAGCGAGAGTGCCTTCTGCAAAGAGGGTGCTAATGCCAATAAACAGGCTGGTGAGAATGAAGATTATTTTTCGGTGCATCTCGGTATTTTTTAGTAATATTGCACAAAAATATCCATTTGTATTGATTATTACAAGTTATAATAGGTGAAGTTATGAATCCGATTGATATAATTGATAAATACTATCCACAGGATAATGAATTGAAACATATTTTATTAGTACACAGCCAGTCGGTGGTCGACAAAGCACTGTGGATAGCTGCGCGGCATCCGGAGTTAAATCTTGATGAAACATTTCTTTATGAAGCAGGCATGCTTCATGATCTTGGTATCTTTCTGACGGATGCTGCTCCTATTTATTGTTTTGGTACAGAACCTTACATCTGCCATGGCTATCTGGGAGCGGATTTAATGCGTAAAGAAGGTTTTCCGTTGCATGCTTTGGTATGTGAAAGACATACGGGTGCCGGGCTTTCATTGAAGGAAATACTTCGTCAACAGCTCCCGATTCCTCATCGCGAAATGCTTCCTGTGAGTATGGAAGAACAGGTAATATGTTTTGCGGATAAATTCTACTCAAAGACCCATCTTGACAGAGAAAAAACGGTAGAAGGTGCCCGGAAAAGCATTGCGAAGTATGGAGAGGAGGGACTGAGCCGTTTCAATCGCTGGTGTGAGCTATTCTTGTAGCACTAAAAAATAATTAAAAAGAGAGATTCCGATGTATAATTGATGAAGATTGTGTACTTTTGCCCCTTCAAGCGTAAACTATTAGTTAATGACGCCATTGAAAGCAAATACATTAATATCATTTATACTACTGTTTGTCTTACTGGTGCTTCCTGATGAGGCCATGTCTCAACGTCGCCGAAACAGGGGAGTAGAAGGAGGTGTAGAGACATTTAACCCTCCGGCAGCTCTGAATGCAGATTCTTTGACGACTGACTCGGTCAGAACAGATTCTGTTGTTGCTAAACCCATTAAGAAACAGCCACTGGATGCTCCGGTGATTTATTCTGCAAACGATTCCATTGTTTTTGAAGAAGGAGGATATGCTCATCTTTATGGAGATGGGAAGGTAAACTATCAGAAGGTAGAGTTGGGAGCACAAATTATCACCATGAATATGGACAGTAGTACGGTGTATGCTCGTGGTGTGAAAGATTCACTGGGAGTAGAAACCGGAAAGCCTGTTTTTAAAGACGGTGATACTTCTTATGATACGGAGGCTATCCGTTACAACTTTAAGAGTAAAAAAGGATATATTAATAACGTTGTCAGTCAGCAGGGTGAAGGATATGTAACCGGTAATAATGCAAAGAAAGGCGCTGATGATGAACTGTTTATGCAGAATGGTAGGTATACTACCTGTGATCATCATGATCATCCTCACTTTTATCTTCAACTAACAAAAGCTAAAGTCCGTCCGAAAAAGAATGTGGTAACGGGGCCTGCTTATCTGGTGGTGGAAGATGTACCGTTACCATTGGCTGTACCCTTTTTCTTTTTTCCCTTTTCCAGTAGTTATTCTTCTGGGTTTATTATGCCTACTGTTCTTGATGATTCTGCCCGTGGATTTGGTCTATCGGATGGAGGATATTACTTTGCTATCAGTGATTTGATGGATTTGAAATTAACAGGTGATATCTTTACGAAAGGTTCGTGGAGGTTAGGGTTGGAGACGAATTACAACAAGCGTTATAAGTTTTCCGGTTCTTTGATGGCCGATTATCAAGTGACAAAGACGGGAGATAAGAATATGCCGGACTATTCGGTATCAAAAGACTTTAAGATTGTATGGAGTCACCGACAGGATCCTAAAGCAAACCCTAATGCTACTTTCTCGGCGAGTGTAAATTTTTCAACTAGTAGTTATGAGCGTACCAACATTGGTAACTTATACAATTCTCAGTTGCTGACTCAAAATACTAAGACATCAAGTATCAGTTACTCACGTACATTTCCAGATATTGGTCTGACATTGTCGGGGACTACTAATATCTCGCAGACTATGAGAGATTCTTCTATTGCAGTGACATTGCCTGATCTTAATATTTCATTGACTCGTCGTTTCCCATTCAAGAGAAAAAAAGCAGTAGGTGCAGAGCGTTGGTATGAAAAAATTTCATTCCAATATACCGGTCGTTTGACAAATTCTATCACAACTAAAGATGATCGGTTGTTTAAATCAAATCTGATAAAGGATTGGAAAAATGCTATGCAGCACACCATACCAGTAAGTGCTACATTTACCCTTTTCAAATATTTCAATCTGACCCCGTCATTCAATTATACAGAACGTTGGTATACTCACAAGACTGATAATTATTACGATGAAGAAAAGCGTCAGTGGGTAGCTACCGATACTATTTATGGTTTTAACCGCGTGTCCAATTATAATTTCTCTTTGGGGTTGAGTACCAAACTTTATGGTATGTATAAGCCTATTTTTATGAAGAAGAAAGAGATACAGATTCGTCATGTTGTTACTCCGCAGGTAAGTGTGAGCGGTGCACCGGGGTTTGGGAAGTATTGGCAGGAACATGAAGATGCCAATGGAAATATGTCGTATTTTTCTCCTTATACCAGTCAGCAGTTCGGTACGGCACCACGTGAGAAACAGGGGACAGTGACTTTTGATTTGTCGAATAATATAGAGATGAAGTTTAAAGACCGGAATGACTCTATTAAAAAGATAAGTCTGATTGATGAATTAGGAGGTTATATTTCTTATAATATGGCTGCTGAAAAGAGACCGTGGAGTGATCTTACTTTGCGTCTACGCTTAAAACTGACGAAAAACTATACTTTCAATCTGAATTCTACATTTGCTACATATGCCTATACGTTTGATAAAGATGGTAGGGTTGTGACTGGTGATCGTACAGAATGGTCTTACGGACGTTTCGGACGTTTTTCCGGTTGGGGATCTTCATTTAATTATACCTTCAATAATGAAACCTGGAAGAAGTGGTTTGGTCCTAAAGACGACAAGGATCAGAATGGGGAAGATAGCGAAGATATGGATGCTGGAAATGATACCGGAACCACAAAAAAGGTGGAGAAAGCACAGGCGGACGCTGATGGTTATCAGGTGTTCAAGATGCCATGGTCTTTGAGTGTGAACTATTCATTTAATATTCGTGAAGATCAGAGCAAACCTATTAATGTACATTCAATGCGCTATCCGTTTTCTTATACGCACAATATTAATGCCTCTGGTAATATCAAGCTTTCAAATAACTGGCAGGTGTCTTTTAGTACCGGTTACGATTTTCAGGCGAAAGAAGTAACTCAGACGTCAATGACTATTTCTCGCGACTTACACTGTTTCAATATGTCAGCAAGTCTCTCTCCTTTCGGACGTTGGAAATACTATAACTTTAAGATTAGTGCTAATGCAAGTATTTTGCAGGATTTAAAGTGGGAGCAAAGAAGTCAGACGCAGAGTAATATACAGTGGTATTAAAAATTTCCTTCTACTTTTAAGTATATATTCGATAGAATTTCAAAGAAATAAAAAAGCCAACCAGTCACTGAGACTGGTTGGCTTTTTTATTTATAGAATATTCCTACTTTACGATCAGTTTGACTGTTTCTGTTTTTGCATCGGTAGCGATTACAACCAGATAAGTTCCTGAACTAAGTGTGTTGATATTCATACTCTGTTCTGATGTTTCATTACCTGTAGCAGTAAGTACAGTTTGTCCGAGTAGATTATGAATTGCAATATTCTTAATCTGACTTCCATTGGTCTTGATATTGATCTGCTCACTTGCTGGGTTGGGATAAAGTGACAACTCTGCTTTAATGGTAGTATTATTTTTAATACCTGTAGGAGCGTTCTTTCCAAAGTTTGGACGGATATAAGGAGCCCCATAACCCGGTAGTTCACTCATGAATCCATTTTTGGATGCTGCAATTAATCCATCTTTTGATTGGTCACATACTAATCCCATGTTCACTGCACTTTCTTGTTTTACCTCAAACATATATTTACCGGGAGCAAGATTTGTTTCAGGGAGTTTGTAAACGATTTCTTCTCCACCTTTACCTCTGAGTACAGATTTGGTAACCATCGTTGCTCCTATCTCTGAGTTATTATTAGTGTTTATTTTATATACGTTCAGGGTGATTTTATCGTTGGCTTGTTCTTCTTTAAGCATGAAACCAAGGCTGAGTGAGGTCAATACGTCCTCTTTCAGTATAGTGAATGCTGCACCAAATGCAACGGGACCACTACCACTACCTACACCAAATTTGAAATCGGCTGGGTTATCCCAGGCATAAATAGAATCGGTTACAATCGTTGTAAGCTGAGCTGTATTATTTGTAAGGTCGTCATCCTGAGTAATGCTAGCTTCGACAGAGAAAGCAGGTACTTGTTCTTTACTGCTTACTATATTGTCCAGATTGAAATTGAAGGTTTCCTTCTTTGTTTCTCCTACAGCCAAGGTCGGGATGGTGGTAGTTGCTAAAACATCATCATAAGCTTTCACGTTCAGTTTGATGTTGTTTTCAACTTGTTGTCCATAGTTTGCAACAGTTACTTCAAACTTCTGTGCCGTGTTTTTGATGTGGAATTGAGGAATCATTCTTGGATATTTCTCTTCGCTGGTGATTGATTCTACCTTAATATCATGTTCCAAAATCTTACTTACGCTGATACTGAATATTTCAAGATAAGACAGTTCGGTTGCGTTGAAGCTGATACCATAGTTACCTTCTTCGGTTACAGTAAATGTTATCTCTTTCTTAACTGTAGTATAATTAGTAAATTCTTTGAATTTCCCTAATTCGTTCCAGTTAGTTATATCACTTCCACTTTTTCCAAATGTAATGTTAAACAGGTCATATTTTATACCTCCGATAAGCAGTTCACTTCCTGCACTGTAATTGAAGCTGAGGCGATAGTTACCCGGTTCCATATGAATACATCTGGATAATAAAGAAGAAGGTACTTCTGCTTTATAAGCTCCGGACTTATAAATCCAACCGTTAGGGGTTATAGGATTCCAGTTTAGAAGATCAATGGCTTTCTCGAAGTTGGATTCAAACGGTAATAGGGCAGGTGATAGATTAATAACACGACCCGCTACCGTATCATTGGCAAAATTCGTTTGACCTGTGCACTGAGCTACTACTTTTATATTGTATCCTTGATCTACAGATGAAAAATCAACAGGTGTGGCAAAAGTAACATCCAATGAAGCATCTGGAGCTATTACCTCTGTGAAATCTTGTGTCACTTTGATATCTTCATCTTCCAATTCATAATATAGGCTGAAACCGTTGATCGGTCCTGTTCCTAAGTTTTTGACAGTTACTTTGATAGGGCTACTTCCCAATGTACAATCGGAAGGAGGAAGTATCAGATTTTCCAAAGCAATATCCGGCACTCCATTAAAGCTGCCTTCATCAATAGCTATATTATCTATGTAGATACTTCCTTTATTTTTTTCTGATATAGCATGAAAAGAGAAGTAATAATCTCCGGCTTCTGCTACTTCAAAGTCGTTGATACTGGCAACCCATTCCTTGTTTTTTTTGTCTATCAAAGACGCTATGACTGTCATTGTGGTAACGTCGCTTGATTTTCCATAGAGTACTTCAAACCTTTCAGGATAATTAGTTGACGATGATGTGCGATAGTAAAAAGAAATACAATTAGCTCCGGCCTTCAGGGTAACAGGATTTTTTGTAGTAAGATAATCATCTGCTGCATTTTTGCTGTTATACTGATACCTTGCTATTCCTTTTCCGCCATCTGCGTCGGGTTCACTATCTCTGTCATTCAGCCAGGTTGATTTATCATTATTATTATCAAGTACCACCCAATTATTGGTGAAATTCTCTTCAGCTGCAAAGTCTTCATAGAAGAGGTGCTTTGCCGGCTCCTCGGCCATTGCCACCAGTGCTGTTGATTGCAATGCCAACAAAAGTAATAATCTTTTCATAAGCGCATGTTTTTTTAATTGTGAGTAATCTATTTATTGTTTAATGAACTTTAATGGAACCGATTTTCCATTGTCATCAGTGTAACTGCCTACAAGACCTAACCAACTGTTTAAAGCCGGAATTTCTAAACCGAGAGCATGACCAACTTCAAAGCTGATTACCTTGTCTTTGTAAATACCTGTTATAGGGTCGGATGTTTTAACCCACATACCACCTGATATCTGTTTGTGAGTGAGTTCGACTCTGTTATTACTATACATTCCTACCGGTTGGCTGGCGGTTATAGTCAATTTATACTCTCCTTCACTTCCTGTTTCTTCTACATCTGCAATAGCAGCTCCACCGTGTCCAAAGTCTAAATATATCTGTTGGAAAGTGTTGTCTACAGAAGTAAGAGTACATGCATACCCTGTCACTCCGGTTGGAGTCGGAAGCTGGCTTTTTCCTTCCATCGAGTATTTTCCTTCTATAGGACTGTTTTCTACTATATTAATTTTGCACGTATTTATTGAACCGGCAGTTGCCCCTTCTACATCTGCAATCGCTATTGAAAAAGAGCGATTCTGCACTATTTGCTCGTTGGCTATTGAAAGAAGGGTTTCCACATTTACTGATTCTGTCCGCATCGGAATGGATAGGTGGTCTTCCGTTATGAGAATTGCTTTTTCACTTTCAAAGCCGCTATTGTTTTCTTTCAGGATGACGTGTACTTTTATGAGTCCGTTACGTTCTCCTTTTACTACGATGGGTAGATTAAGGATAGAGGTAAGCTCTTTTACCTCAATTTCAGCCGATTGAAATTCAACGGTAGCCTCTTGGGTATTAAAGTTTTCATCATTACTACAAGCAATCATAGTAAATGATAAAAGGAATATGGTTAGTAATTTGAAATAATTCATAACAGTTTCATTTTATGTATTGAGATTAGTAACCTGGGTTTTGTTGGTTCTTAATTTGAGGATTAGCATCTATCTCCACTTTAGGGATAGGCCATACCCAACGTATGTTATCCGTTTTTATATTCAGATCTAGAGCCAGTTCATAGGATAGTTGTACCGACTGAGGTGTTTGGCGTCTGAACTCTTCACCGTATCGTTTTAAATCAACAAGACGGAATCCTTCGCCGAATAACTCACGTTCTCGTTCGGCACGGATTAGATTTTTGAGGGTCAATCCTGTCACCGGTGCATATTGGATGGAGGCGTCACGAGCTGACATTAACTCAAATAATATATCATAGGCCATTGATTCGTCACCCGCTTCTCCTCTTAGGTAATAGGCCTCGGCTGTAATAAGATATTGTTCTGCAATACGGAAAATCTTGGGCTTATTCACATAGTTGTTAGTCCCTTCATACATTTCCGGATTTCCGGGATATTTAGTGAATACTATTAATCTCTGCTTTTGATTGGTTGAGAAGGCTATGTCTTTGAAAGCAAAATAACAGTTGATGCGTATATCTTTCTCTCTGAACGAGTTGATGATATCTTTAGAGGGTAGGAAAACCGGTTTATCGTTGATGTCGTCCAAGAAGTAGTTTCCAATGGTAGGAGCCAATTCTTGTTTAGAACAGGATAGTTGGCAGATTACTTCCGTAGTAATATCATTTTTCCACATCTCTTTAAGTTTCGCTTCATTATTAATGAGTGGATATCGTGCACTTTTAAGTAAGCTTTCGGAGCTTTCAATAGCGGTATCATAGTCTTTGGTTAGTAAGGCTATTCGTGCTTCGAATGCGCTTAGGGCATCTACTGTCAGGTATTCTGATGATTGTGCTCCTTTAGCACTTAGGTTTTCTTTAGCCAATCTGATATCTTCTTTGATAAAACTATAGGTTGCAGCTAAAGTAGCACGTGAAGGATATTTAGTGTTATCGGATGTTGGAGCATATTCGTCTACCAAGGGGATACCATATTGGTTTCCTGCAGTAGCCGGGTCATAAGCTGCACAGAATTTTTCAGCTAATTGAGAGTAAGCAATAGCACGGATCAGATATGCTTCTCCGAGGTAGTTTTTTATTATTGGTTGCTCACTTACTTCAAATATATCTTCCTCCTGAAGTTTTTCTATACTTTTAATGAGTAAATTACATTGGGCAATAGTGACGTAGCAATTACTCCATACAGTAGAAAAAGTACTTTCTGAGGCGTTTGCTTCCCAACGATAAATGGCTCCGAGTTGATTGCCAAAGTAAGAGAGCGGAATAAAACCATCCGCTTGTATTTCAGATGCCAGTGCATTGACTGAAACTCCGATGATCCGTAAGTCGCGGTACATCCCTGTGCGCAATTTCTGGCAATCAGCAAATGACTTGGCGGCACTATCTAAGGGAATCTTGTCATAAGGATACTTGTCCATATCACAGGATACCAGTGTTAGTGTTAAGATAGAGGTTAATATAATTGACTTTAATGTTTTCATATATTTGTAGTTCTTTAAAATTTAACTTCCAGTCCTATTGTGTATTGCCTTGAGTTGGGATAGTCTCCTAATGCCAGATTCGAATCAATTTCCGGATCTATACCAGAGAATTGAGTGAATGTGAGTAGATTACGTCCGGTAGCAAACACTCTGATTCCCTCTATGATTTTGGTTTTCTTCAATATGTTTTTAGGTAATTCATAAGCTATAGTCAGGTTCTTTAAACGGACAAACGCTGCATTCTCTAAAAAGTAATTGGTACGAAGTAAGTTTTCGCTTGCAGTGCCATAGCGCGGTACATCAGTGATGTCACCAGGTTTTTGCCACATGCTAAGCATGCGTCTATTCATGTTAACCATATTTGAATTGGTTGGATTTTCTGTAAAGAACCGATCGTTGTTAATGAGGTATCTTTCACCTATCCATGAAAAATCTATCATCATGGTTATTCCTTTCCAGCCCAAAGATGTTCCGAAACCACCACTGCAAGGAGCAAACATTTTCTTTCCGGTAAATTGCATGTTGTCCATGGTGAATGTCTTGGTTTTATTACCATTTAAGTCGTAGTACATGAGCGAACCGTCTCTGGGATCTACTCCGGCACATAACACCGAGTAATACTCATTGGGATCATGCCCTACCTGATATTTCAAACCATATTGTGGAAATGCCAGTTCGTCCAGCCCATTGAACAGAGATTCTATTTTGGTTTTATTATAGTTGAAATTGGCATATACGCTCCATCTGAAGTTGTTGGTGTTCAAAAGGTCAAGATTCATATTCAGGTCAACTCCGGTATTCAAAAGAGTACCTACATTTCCCATACCGGTGGAATGTCCGGTAGTGAGTGAGAAGGGTACGTCCATTAGCATATCAACCGTTTTCTTTCGATAGTATTCAATGCTGAAATCCAAACGATCGAACACCCGGGTAGATATACCGGTTGAAAAGTTTTTCAAAGTTTCCCATGTTAAATCGGAGTTACCAACTGTGCCAATGACCCAGCCACTTTGATTATTATAGTTATATTTGCCGCTACCAGCTACCATACCTAAAGAAGCATAGTTCCCTATTTCTGAATTACCTGTGGTTCCATAACTGACTTTTAGCCGTAAATCATTCAACCATTTTGTGTCCTTAAGGAAAGCTTCGTTTTTAATATTATACATGGCTCCAATAGAGAAGAAAGAAGCCCAACGATGGTCTTTACTGAAACGTGAAGAGCCATCTCTACGGAATGAAGCGTCCAGATAGTATCTTTCGTCATAATTATATTCTCCACGGAAAAAGTAGGAATTGAATACATATTCGGAACGTGCACCGTCAACTTTTGCCGATGAAGCTGAAATGGCGGATAATTGGGTTAACCGTTTATCTTCAATACCTTTACCAGAAGCAGAGAAGCCATCTGCATTGTGTATGATTGATTCTTGTCCGGCTAAAAGTGTCATGAAATGTTTCTTTGCAAATGTATGTTTGTATTCAACTGTGTTGGTGAAAGTCCAGTTGCTTGCTCTTTGAAACTGCTCAGAGACATTTCCGTTGAATTCATTATCTTCCCAGGGGTAGTTTACTCCTCTGTATTTATATATATATCCTTCAAAAGCTTGTGCTCCTTTTATGGTCAGTCCTTTTAGCGGAGTTAATTCAATGAATGTGTTTAGGTTGCCTAAAATTCGTTCATTCTTGATAGATGAATTCCGGAAAATCATCATTGGGTTAGTATATCCTGTTCCTGGTAAGTATAGTAAATCTTCTCCGCGTGACCATGTTCCATTTTCGTTCTCTATGATTTCATAAGGAAAATCGATAGGGCGGCCTGTGCGTGCTAATATAAGAGGTGAATTAACCCAGGCGCCTTCATTATTATCCCTGATACCCAGAGTGGTTGCATAATCCTGATAGGAAATGGCGGAGTTTACTCCAAACTTTAACCAGTCTTTCAATTTAGTGTTGAGATTAACCCTGAAGTTCTCGCGAGTCATGCCCGATTGGAATGAGGTTCCTTCCTGATCA
>OGWW01001188.1_pt1 | contig 14871 bp, 14 predicted proteins | sample 1576131 | NCBI WGS metagenome assembly OGWW01 (sample SAMEA3541576, study PRJEB24748) | human gut metagenome | biome: human gut; feature: human-associated habitat; material: faeces | place: China | collected 2012 | reverse complement strand
GGAATAAACCGATTCGTCCAGAAGCGCTTAAGACAAAGAAAGCAAAGGAAACGCAGATTAATAAACAGGCAGATGTTGTTATGCTTCTTCATCTTATGGGAAATGAATTTGATGATGAAACTATAAAAGAGAACTATGCTTACTATGAAAAGAGAACACTTCATGGTTCTTCATTAAGTCCAAGTATATATTCAGTGATGGGACTTAAGGTAGGGGACGATTCAAAAGCATACCGTTATCTCCGTCGTGCAGCGTTTATTGATTTGTTAAATATGCAGGGAAATACAAGAGAAGGAATTCATGCAGCAAATACAGGCGGAGTATGGCAAACAATTGTATTTGGCTTTGCGGGTGTATCACAGCGCGAAGATGGCAAGTTAAGGGTTTGTCCTAATATGCCTGAGGAATGGCAGAATTTAACATTCCGTTTACATTATAAGGGCGCTTGGCTTGAGATTACAGCAGATAAAAACAATAATGCTGAAGTAAAACGACTTTGTGGAGAACCTGTAGAGGTTGAAGTAAACGGAAAAATTGAAATGATATAAAACAGAATGGAGGATATGTGATGAAAAAAGGGCTGGCAATCGGAGGACTTATACTGGTTACGGTCATATGGGGAGGCGGATTTGTAGCAAGTGACATGGCTTTGGAAAGTATGAAACCTTTTCAAATTATGATGGTAAGATTTTTACTCGCATCAGTATTAATGGGCTTAGTTAGTCTGGGACAACGAAATCGAAAAGAAGAAGTCGTTAATCGTACTGGTGCAATTAAAGCAGGCATTTTAATGGGAGTAGCATTATTTATAGGTTTTTCATTGCAGATTATAGCACTGCAATATACAACTCCATCAAAAAATGCTTTTTTAACTGCTCTTAATGTAGTAATTGTGCCATTTATAGCATTTGTTATTCTAAAAAAGAAGATAGGTGCGAAGGGAATTATCGGAGCTATATTGTCAGTAATTGGAGTTGCACTTCTTTCGCTAAACGGCAATCTTACGCTTGGTTTAGGAGATGCACTCACGTTGATTTGTGCAATAGGGTTTGCATTTCAGATTTTCTTTACGAGTGAATTTGTAAAGAAATATCCTGCTTCTGTATTAAATATGGTTCAGATGATCACAGCGTTTATTTTATCAGCTGTCAGCATGGTTGTTTTTGGAGAAACTGATTTTCAGGTAACAACACAAGGGTGGTTAAGCGTGCTATATCTGGGAGTAATAAGTACGACTTTGTGTTATTTATTACAGACTGCATGCCAGAAATATGTTGATGAGACAAAAGCGGCAATTGTACTTTCCATGGAATCAGTATTTGGAACGATATTCTCAATCATTATTCTTCACGAAATAATTACACCTCGAATGGTAATCGGATGTGTAATTATACTGGCAGCTGTAATCATATCCAACTTGTCTGATAAAAAAGGAGAAATAAGTAATGAAGAAATACAATGCAGTAATATTTGATTTAGACGGAGTAATATGTCATACTGACAAATATCATTATGAAGCGTGGAAAAAAGTTGCGGATGAAATAGGTATTTATTTCGATCAAGAGATTAATAATCGACTCAGAGGCGTAAGCCGTATGGAAAGTTTTGAAATAATTCTTGAGCGTTACAATGGTGAATTAAACGAATCAGAGAAAGAATTCTGGATTACAAAGAAAAACGATATTTATAAAGAACTTTTGAAAAATATGAACACTTCCGACTTATCCGAGGAAGTAAAAGCTACTTTGGATGGATTACGTGCAGCTAATCATAAGCTTGCAATTGGATCATCCAGCAAAAACGCAAGATTTATACTAGGTCAGTTAGGACTTGGAGAATACTTTGATGCAATTTCTGATGGAAATAATATATCAAAATCAAAGCCAGATCCAGAAGTATTTATTAAAGCTGCAGAATATATAAATGAAGAACCATCTAACTGCCTGGTTGTCGAAGATGCAAAAGCTGGACTAAAGGCTGCTATAGCTGGTGGAATGGATTGTGCAGCAATTGGTGATGCTGTTGCATGTGGCTTGGGGACATATAATTTGACGACTTTTTCTGATCTTATAACAATAACATCAAATCAGAAGGAAGATGATGACAATGAACAATAATTTTTTAAACAATCTTCTAAACAGCATTTCAGTATCAGGATATGAAGAGCAGGTACAGGACATTGTTGAAGAAGAAATGAAAGACTATGTAGATGAAGTACGTCGCGATGAAATGCAAAATGTAACCTGTGTAATAAATCCAAACAGCGATATTAGAATTATGTTATCAGCGCATGCAGATGAAATTGGTCTTATGATTTCAAACATCAGAGAAGATGGAAGACTGCAAGTAATTGATAGAGGCGGAATTGTTCCTTCAACATATCCTGGACACGCTATTTCAATTAAGACTTCAAAAGGAATAGTTTATGGTGTTGTTGAAGCGTATAGGGAACTATTTAAAGAAAAAGATTTGGGAACAAAGCAGTTTCGGATTGATATTGGGGCTAAAGACCGTGAAGATGCATTAAGTTATGTAAGTATTGGAGATCCAATTGTACTGGATACAACTATACGAAAACTGGCAAATGATAAATTTACTGCACGTGCACTCGACGACCGACTTGGCGTTTATATTATTATGGAAGCTATAAAAAGAGCTAAAAAACAAGGTTGTACGGTTGGTGTTTACGCAGCTTCTACTACAGGAGAAGAGACAACTAAGACAGGAGCATATTGGACAAGTACACGTATAAATCCATCTATGGCAATTGTAGTAGATGTTACTTATACTAGTGATTGTAGCGGAATGGATCCTGCTGAAATGGGGACAGTTCTACTTGGTGGTGGCCCTGTTCTGTGTAATAGTCCAATAGTTGTAAAAGCGTTGAATACTAAAATGGAGGAGTGTGCAAAAACAGCTGGAATCCAAATTCAGAGAGAAGCTGCAAGCAGACTTAGTTATACAGATGGGGATAAAATACATTTTTCTAATCAGGGAGTACCTACGGTGCTCGTGTCAATCCCACTGCGTTATATGCACATGCCCGCAGAAGTTGCAGATGAAAAAGATGTGGAAGGTTGTATAGAATTAATTTCTCAATTTCTAATAAAATACAAATAATTTTATTACTGAAAGAGAAAAGGCTACCTTAAATAGAGGTGTCACTTTATTTGTAAAGTAAGCGTCAAATCTGACGCTTATGCACATCGGAAGGATGAGTTCTTATCGGAAGAAACAGTAAATGATATCACATAGACACAGGAACTGTGATATACTGTGCCTATGTAAAATAAATGCGTTTTATAAATTCCATTCAAGTTTGTCTGACTAACAATAATTTAATAATGAAATAATACAAGCACTTTCAGCATGAAATTATTTACATGGATTCGACAGCTGTTGCCAGCTATACGAAGCGAGGTGGCGATAAATTTATTGGAAGAAGGCTGTTAGATTGTCATAATCCAGCATCCAGGGATATAATACAGCAGGATCATCTTATTGGTACAACATACAACTATGACATGGATTCAAAAAAACAGGAAGGTAAGATAGATAGAAAATGTTATTAGAAGAATTTGACGCAAATAAAACTGCAATCATCAACCCGGATATGTGTGTGGAGAAGATTGAAAATTTTCCGGAAGTTACGATTTCCTGTTTTTCAGAAGAACTTTTCAATGAGGTACTGGAATTTTTTCGTGCAAAAGAAATAGCGAGTGTTCATTCTGCAAGTGGCTTGAATCCTATTTATGAAGTTACATATAAAGGAAAAAGATTTGCAATGTTCAAATCAATGGTCGGGGAACCTTTATGCGTGGGACAGTACGAAGAAATAATTGCAATGGGAAGTAAAAGACTGATTTTGCTTGGAAATTGTGGGGTATTAGATAAACGGATTGAAGATTGTGGAATTATTATTCCGATTAAGGCTGTCAGGGATGAGGGAACGAGTTACCACTATGCGAAACCATGTGACACAATTGATGTGAATCATAATTACAGGGATGAGTTTAAGAAAGTACTGAAAGAGTTTGGATATCCTTATGTGGAAGGAATCACATGGACAACAGACGCCTGCTATAGAGAAACAAGGGATAAGGTGAATAAGAGAAAAGAAATGGGTGCGGTCTGTGTCGAGATGGAGTGTGCTGGAATGCAGGCACTCTGTGATTTCAGGGGAACAGAATTTTTCCAGTTCTTTTATGCAGGAGATAACCTTGACCATTCATCCTGGGAGCCAAGAAGTTTATCAGGCAGTGCAAGATTGGATGATAAGAGTAAAATCATGCTACTGGCCTTTGAACTTGGTCTTAAAATATTAGAAAAATTGTAGAAGGAATGATGGATATACAGTTAGCTACAGAGCTTAAAGGAAAACTTTGTCCTTTGCATGAATACAAATAAAAAATCTTAAGGTATGAAAAGAATAGTGTGTAGACGAATCGCATATGTTAATTAGGATTATGGGGATCTGCGTACTAAATGTAAGATAATGAGTGGGGATTTGCGTATCAAATGCGAGATGATGAACGGGGATTTGCGTAGGATACGCATTTACACGAACGGGGATTTGCGATATAATTTGGATTTTTTCTTTCTCCAATTACAACAGTTGACCGGAGTCAGACTGTATGAAAAGGAATCCGTGATTATATTTGATGAGGTTCAACTATTGCCGAAGGCAAGACAGGCAATCAAGTATCTTGTGGCAGATGGAAGATATAAATACATTGAAACAGGGTCACTTTTATCGATAAAGAAGAATACGAAGGATATATTGATTCCGAGTGAAGAACATAAGATATCCATGTATCCGATGGATTTTGAAGAATTTTTGTGGGCAGTTGGTGATGAAATCACGGCGGATACCATTAAGCTGCTTTTAAAAAGCAAAAAATCTGCCGGAAATGCAATGCACAGGAATCTGATGCGTATGTTCCGGTTGTATATGCTGATTGGCGGAATGCCACAGGCTGTAGAAGCATATTTAGAACACAATAATCCAAAAGGAGATAAAATTAATCCGATAGAAGTGAAGTCTGGAAACTACAGAGGGCATAAGTCGTTAGATATGTTTTGCGATAAGTATAGCAGTCGTATCAGAGACCAATATGTGGTTCATACGAAGGATTATAAATTGGAGAATGGCATCCATTATCTGCCGGTATATATGATCCCATTTTTGTAAAATCCTTACCATTTATGCTAAAAAAAGCACAGATTATGCAATTTTTCTCCATAAAGGAATTCTTATGTTAGGATTAAGACAAGTAAAGCGGAACATAAATGCAGAAAGTTATTCCGAAACTGCAAAGTAGAGTTTCGCAGTCCAGAGAGAAAGGGATTAATATTATGGAGAAAATCAAAGGCTTATGGCTTGGATTTGCAGAAAAGCATCCGGGCGCATCAAAATGGATTCGTGAAGGTGGTTTATTTGTTATTGTAAGTAACCTTATCACAGTACTGAAATATTTTATGTTACTGTTTTTACCACTTGCATTTGCAGGGCTTCCAAAAGTTGATTTCGGATTCCCGGGAATCGATATTACTTTATTTGGAGAGACTTTCAAATGGAACATTATCGGCTATGACGCTGCACATGGAGGACTGCCTTACTTCTGTGCATACATGATTGCAATGGTAGTTGGTGAGTGTATCAACTTCCCAATCCAGAGAAGCTTCGTATTTCGCAGTAAAGGTAACATCTGGTATCAGGGAATGTGGTATCTGATCGCATTCTGTATCGTAACCTGTATCGTAAACTCTATCAACTGTATCTGGGTTGCTGTTGCAGGAATGTTCGTACCGGACTGGCTGTATAACATCGGAACGACCGTATTAAACGGTGGTGTATCTATGGTGGTATTCTTCTTTGTTAATAAAATCATCTTCCCGGAAGGGGAAGCAAAAAAAGCGGAAGCTTAAGATTTATGGAGCTGCTGTACTGAGAAATTGGTACGTAGCTCTTTTTATGTAGATTTTATTTTTGATTGTGGGTGTTGTTTTTGCTGTGTCAGCAGCAAAATTAATAAAAATTTTATTTGTTTCATAGTCTTTTTTATGATATTGTAAATTTACAATTCATTGAGATATGTGTGGCGTATCTTCTATATGGATTCAAAAATTCTTTAAAGTTTTCAATATGAATGGTTTCCCTCCTAATCGTACATTGGCAATTGAATAGGAACTTTACATTATGCTATAATATCACCAGCGAAAGGCGGTGATGGAAAGTGAATGAGGAATATATGCCAACAGATGTACAATTCAAGTATGAATTAAGAAAACACTTAACAGAACTGGAAAGAAAGCTTGAACTGCTTCGGAACGAAGAGTATGAAAAGCTTGAAAAAGAGTATTTGAAGGAAATACAGGATATTCAGACAAGTTTGGAAGATTAACAGAAAACAATATAAAAAAGAAGGTGTAAAGTCGTGATAGAAAAAGGGCTTTGCACCTTTTTCAATTGAATAGGAACTTTACATTATGTTATAATATCACCAACGAAAGGCGGTGATAGCATGGAGGATAATGGAATGACAAGAGAAGAACTTATCAGTTTGACAATTGACAAATATACGGATCTGCAGCGCATTAAAAAATCCAATGGCGGTGTGGAGAACAAAGAACTTGATTATCAGATTAAGGTCACACTTGCAAAGTTATCTTCACTTGGTATATCCGTCGAAGATATTACATTGTAGATTGTGAAAAATTTATCAGGGTGTGGAGCCAAAACTATGGCTTCGCACTCTTCTCATCTGGGAGAAGGTTATGTTAAAAATAGCAATCGTAGAGGATGAACGTGAGTGTCAGGAAGCACTCATCGAGCATCTGAGAAAATATGAAAAAGAGAAAAACGAAGCATTTATCGTAAGAATTTTTAATGACGGCATAGATATTCTGGATGACTATTCTGCGGACTATGACCTGATTTTTCTGGATATCCATATGAAATATCAGGATGGAATGACAACCGCAAAGAGAATCCGCGAAGTGGATGCGGACGCACAGATCGTGTTCATCACGGCGCTGGCGCAGTATGCAATAGAGGGCTACAAGGTAAATGCGCTGGATTTTATTTTAAAACCGGTTGTTTATGAGCAGCTTGCGATGACCATGGACAAAGTGCTGGCAGTAACGTCAAAGTACCACAAGGAAAAACAGCTTCTGGTTGCAGAAGGGGAACGAAAATGCAAGATATCTACCGAGGATATTTTATATATTGAGGTTGTGGGACATGATATGTTCTTCCACACAAAAGATAAGGTGTATTCAAAACACGGAATCCCTTTAAAAACAATGGCAGATGAACTGGCGGAATATTATTTTGTCAAAAGCGGGCAGTCACAGCTTGTGAATCTGCGGCATGTGGATGAGGTGAAGAAAGATACTGTTTATGTGGGCGGAACGCAGATATTTTTAAGCCGGAGCAGGAAAAAAGAGTTCTTAGAGGCATTTGCCGATTACGTCGGAATGGAGATTTGAGATGGAAGTGACAAGTTTTAATTTCCTATACATGTTAGAAATGCTGCTTCCGGCGATCGGACTTTGTATACCATTGAAAAAAAGAAAACATGGCATGGGAAAAGCGATGGCAATCATAATTGTGGGTACCTGTCTGCTTGGTGTCTTACCCATTTTTTACATAAAATACTACGGGACGGAAATGCAGCAGGGGATTTTGTGGGTGGAATCCGTCATTCTTATGTTTGTGTGGTTTGTTTTGATATGGGCGATACTGATTTTTTCAATCTATTTCTGTACGGAAAGCAGTATCTATGAGGCGATGTACATTTTTGCCTTAAGTTATGGTGTGGAACATATTTTTTACTGTATTCGGGTTCTCGTGGAACATTTTACAAGTGGAATCATAGGAAACAAACATCCGCTTGTATACATTCCGTGTCTTGCAGGCTCTTTTCTTCTGGCGTATTTCTGGTTTGCAAAAGGAACCGTGTATGAGGGAAAATACCCGATCGGGGCGATTTCCGCGACTACAACATCCGTTGTTTTAATGGGAATTGTGTGGGGACTTAGCATTGTGATGGACTATCTGGGGTATGCGCATATACATAGCATTTATGCAATCCTGTGTTGTCTGTTTATTCTGACGAATCAGCGGGAACAGATGAAAAGGGAGACAGAGCGCATCGAATTTTCACAGAAAGAACAGCTCTGGGAAAAGACAAAGCTGCGTTACGAGATGTCCAAGGAGAGTATCGCAGTTGTAAACCAGCATTATCATGACATGAAACATCAGCTCATGATTTTATCGACGATGAGTGATGAGGATAAGCGCAAGGCAAAGTTACAGGATATGGAGAGTAAAATTGCTGCTTATGATGCGGTGGTCCGAACCGGAAATGAATATCTGGATACCGTTTTAACCGAGAAAAAACTGACCTGTCAGAGTAATCAGATTTCCATGAGCTGTATTGCAGATGGGAGTCAGCTTGCGTTTATGGATGAGCTTGACCTATATACTTTATTCGGCAATGCCCTTGATAATGCGATCGAGGCAAACCGGAAAATTTCAAACGTACATGAACGCTGGATATCTGTGCAGATACAGAACAAAAAAGGAATCCTTCTGGTGGAGATTGTGAATCCTTATGAGGGAAGTCTGGTCTATGACAGTAACCATATGCCGGTTACGTCCAAGCAGGATACAGGAAGTCACGGATTTGGAACAAAAAGCATGAAGAACATTGTCGAGCATTACGGCGGTCAGATGGTCATAAAGACTGAACAGAACAAATATCTGCTCCGCATGATTTTCCAAAATCCGCATGGACGATAAAAACATATGGGAACCCGTACAATATCGGATTTTACAAAAAACAACGGAATATGTCTCTCAAAATGCAGGTTACGTCCAAACCTGCATTTTTCTTTTCTTTCGTGTTATTTTTATGGTAAATAGAAGCAGCAAAACCTTTCATAGTCTTGAGTTTTGTTGCCGGAAGTGAATTTTTTAAGAGGAGGAAACTATGAGTAAAGCCAGAAAAATAATAGGAACAACAATACGTTCTGTGCTGATCATTTTATTTGCAGTGATCATCGCAGTCGTAAACACCATCCTTCCGAATTATGCGAGAATGATGGACAGTATGATCGGGGGGATCAACACACAGATTGATAATTCCGACGTAGATACAACAGGTCTTGATCTTACGTATAACAAAGCAGATTATACGACGGACAGTATCAAAGAAGCAGAGGCAGCGCTTCATCAGCAGATCGCAGATGAGGGGACAGTGCTTTTGAGTAATGAGGGAATCCTGCCAATGGCACAGGATACGGAGTTCAGCTTTTTCAGTGTAAATTCAGCAACTGTTTCCGCCAGTGATTCTATGCTGGGAGGAAGAAATCTGACACAGATTTTCGAGGACGCAGGAGCAAAAATCAATACAACTTTAATGGATTTTTATTCAGAGCAGTCGAAAGAATACGGACTCAGCTCCGGTTCGATCAGTTTTGGTGACGCAGAAGATTTTGCAATCCATGAAGTTCCGTTATCCGTATTACAGGAGAACACAGAGGTCATGGATTCGGTAAAGAATACCGTGCCGGTTTATTTCTTAAAGAGAGTGGCAGGCGAAGGCCGTGACATGCCGCGTTCCATGTACAATCATGCGGAGAGTGAGGAAGATAAGGCAAAAAGTTATCTGGAGCCTGATTCCACAGAGCTGGAAATTATTTCTTATTTAAATGACAACTTTGATAATGTGATTCTTGTAACCAATTCCAACGCTGCATTAGAGCTTGGTTGGGTAAAAGATTACGAGAATGTCAAAGCAGTGCTTTCCTGCACCGCAATCGAGTCCATTCCATACATTCTGACCGGACAGGTAAACCCATCCGGAAGAACGGTAGATACGTTTGCAGCAGATGCATCCAAATCTCCGGCTGCACAGAATTTTGGCGATTATCAGTATGTGGATGAGAACGGAGAACTGACAAAATATAACTATGTGACTTACGAAGAGGGAATTTATGTAGGTTACAAATATTATGAGACACGTTATGAGGATGCCGTTTTAAATCAGGGAAATGCAGGAGATTATGATTACACAGAGGAAGTGGTCTATCCATTTGGTTATGGTCTTTCCTACACAACCTTTGACTGGTCGAATATGCAGACAACATGGTCTGGTGACGAGTGCACCGTGACTGTTGATGTGGAAAACACCGGAGATATGGCAGGAAAAGATGTCGTAGAAATCTACGCACAGTCCCCATATACCGAGTACGACAAAGCAAACGGAGTAGAGAAAGCTTCCGTACAGCTTGTAGCCTACGGCAAGACAAGCGAACTTGCACCGGGCGAGAAAGAGACGGTAACCTGTACATTCTCCAAAGAGCAGTTAAAAGCTTATGATGAAAACGGAGCAGAGACATATATTTTTGACGCAGGTGATTATTACATCACAGCAGCTGCTAACGCACATGCAGCAATTAACAATATTCTTGCGGCGAAATCTGAGAAGCCAGCTCAAAAAGCAGAATTTGTATCTGTATACACACCAGATAACACAGACACCGATGTGACAACCTACGCAACAGATTCTTACTCGGGTGTGACAATCACAAACCAGTTACAGGATTGCAAGGCAGACGTAACTTATCTGACAAGATCAGATTGGGAGGGAACTTTCCCGACACATGACGGAGAGGCAGGAACTCAGATCAGTACCTGGGGAAATGAGATCAATGGTGAAGATGGAGTTTCCTATACATATGTGAAAACAGCGTCCGATGATCTGATCGCAGAGCTTGACAGCTTTTCAAGCGGTACAGATGTTGCTCCGGAGACACTTGCAGACACACAGATTGTCTATGGTGCAGATAATGGATTAACATTGATTAACATGAGGGGACTTGATTTTGATGATCCGCTCTGGGATGACCTTTTAGATGAACTGACTGCAGATGAGATTTATAATACGATCGGCGTGTCCGGTTATGGTATTGAATACATTGATTCTGTAGAAAAACCTTTTAATATTGATGCGGACACCGCAGCAGGATTGATTTATGGTGGTGCAGGAGCAATGTTCCCAAACGCAATGACGCTTGCACAGACATGGAACTTAGACCTTGCCAGTGAATATGGAACAATGATCGGAAACGAAGGATTGCTCGGAGGAGCTGATGGCTGGTATGCACCATCCATGAATATCCACAGAACACCATATTCCGGTCGTAACGGAGAGTACTATTCCGAAGATGCATTCCTCTCAGGAGCCGTTGCCTCCAGAGAAGTTTACGGAGCTGCTTCCAAAGGTATGTATACTTACATCAAGCATTTTGCATTCAACGATCAGGAAAACCATCGTGGTGACCGTGACGGACAATTCAGTGTTGCCACCTGGTTTAATGAACAGTCTGCAAGAGAGATTTATCTTGTACCATTTGAGATGTGCATGAAAGTCGGCGACGTTACCTTAAATTATGTCGAGAAACAGGAAGATGGAAGCTATGCGAACGCATCAAAATCAATCCGTGCTTCACAGGGTGTTATGACTTCCTTCAACAGAGCCGGTGCAACCTGGGCAGGCGGTGACTATGGACTGATCACAGGAATCCTTCGCAACGAGTGGGCATTTGATGGAATCGTTATGACAGACAATGCCAATACCGGTGTATTTATGGATGGCTACCAGATGACGGAGGCGGGGGCAGATGTGAAACTGACAAGCCTTCCGGCATCTGCAAGATACAATTTTGACAAGAGTGATCCTGCAACTTACTACTATGCAAGACAGGCAATGCACCGTGTACTTTACACGATCGCAAACAGCAAGAGCATGAATGGCGCAATGCCGGGTTCCCAGATCAAAGACGGAATGAGAATTTCAGACAAAATCAAACTGGCAATTGATATTATCTTTGGTCTGCTGATCGTTCTGGAAGTTTACAGGATTTTCCGGTTGTTCAGACCGACAAAGAAAAAACTTGCAAAGCTTCAGGCAAAAGCTGAGAAAAAAGCACAGAAAAAACAGATGTAAAAGTGACAGGACTTCTTTACATCAATGTAAAATTTATGTAAAATAGTAAATACAAAAAGAGCAGAACTGCGATCATATTTGAAGTAGTTTTGCTCTTTATTTTTACTGGAAAATATGAGGCGATGGGAGACAGTGTATTTTTCGGGGAATAGCAAAGGAGAGAAAAATATGAGAAAAAACTGGGCAGCATTGGCACTCACAGGCATGTTATGCCTGACAACTTTTGCAGGAACACAGACTGTTTCCGCTGAGACAGCAGATTCCGCAAAACAGGTGGATATTGTATTCACACATGATACACATTCCCACCTTAACACATTTACGACGGTGGTGGATGATGCAGAGAAAGAAGTGGGAGGATTTGCGAGGATCAACACCTTGATCCAGGAGCAGAAAGCGAAAAATCCTGACACGCTGGTGATTGATGGCGGTGATTTTTCCATGGGAACACTGATCCAGACTGTTTTTGAGACGCAGGCGGCAGAAATCCGTATGTTAGGCTATATGGGATGCGATGTGACCACACTCGGAAACCACGAATTTGATTACCGTTCCAAAGGACTTGCAAATATGTTGAACAGTGCGGCGGAGTCCGGGGATGATCTTCCGGCAATGGTTGTCTGCAATGTGGATTGGGAATCCATGGAGGCAGCAGGCTTAAGTGAGGGACAACAGCTGATCAGAGACGCATTTGATGAGTACGGGGTCAGTGACTATGTTGTATTGGAAAAAGGGGATACAGACATAGCTGTCGTAGGCGTTTTTGGTAAAGATGCACTTGCCTGTGCGCCGACCTGTGAACTTTTATTCAAAGATCCAATCAAGGCGGTAAAAGAAACGGTCGAAGAGATCAGGGAGAACGAGGATGTTGATATGATCGTCTGCGTTTCCCACAGCGGAACCTGGGAGGACGAGAGTAAATCAGAGGATGAAAATCTGGCAAAGGCAGTGCCGGATCTCGATCTGATCTTAAGCGGTCACACACATACAACACTGGAAGAGCCAATTGTCCATGGAGATACCTATGTGGTATCCTGCGGTGAATATGGTAAGAATCTCGGCGAACTTTCCATGACACAGAAAGCAGATGGACGCTGGGAGATGACTTCTTACGAACTTGTGCCGGTCACAACAGACGTTGATCAGGATACAGAGACACAGAACGCCATTGATCAGTTTATGGATACTGTGGACACCGACTATTTGGCACAGTTTGGCTATACCAAAGATCAGGTGTTAGCGGAAAATGACGTGGATTTCTCCACACAGAAAGATCTGGAAAATATTCATGAGGAACACAACCTCGGCGATATTATGTCGGACGCCTATGTGTATGCGGTGGAAAATGCAGCCGATTATGACGGTGTTCCGGTGGATGTTGCAGTCGTTCCAAGTGGAACGGTACGTGATACTTATGCAAAAGGTGACATTACAGTAGAGCAGGTGTTCAATTCCTTTTCCCTTGGAATCGGTGCAGACGGAGTGCCTGGCTATCCGCTGATCAGCGTGTATCTGACCGGAAAAGAGTTAAAGACGGCAGCGGAGATCGACGCATCCGTTTCTGATTTTATGACAACGGCGAGATTATATTGCAGCGGACTTGATTTTACTTACAATCCAAACCGCATGATCTTAAATAAAGTGACAGATGTGTATTTGGACGATGGTACACAGAGAATTGAGCTTGAGGATGATAAATTATACCGCGTGGTCGCAGACCTTTACAGCGGACAGATGTTAAGTGCCGTAACAGATATGTCTTACGGACTGTTATCACTGGTTCCAAAATACGCCGACGGAACACCGATCGAAGACTTCGAGGATGTCATTATCACAGAGAATGGAAAAGAGTTAAAAGCGTGGGATGCGATCGCAAGATACATGGAGTCATTTGAGGACACAGACGGCGACGGAATAGCCAATGTGCCGGAATACTACAGCACCACACATTACAGAAAACAGGTAGATGACAGTAGGAATATCGTTGACCTTGTAAAAAATCCAAATAAATTTACTGCTATCATTGTTGGTGCGATTGCGGTGTTGATTTTACTTGTCATTTTCATTATAGTATTAATTAAGAAAATTGTGAAAAAAGTAAAATCCCGCAAGATGAAAAAGTAAAAAAATTTTCCGGTATCAGTGGATCATTCGGACATACGTTGAAAAAGAAGTTTACATAAGTCGGGATTGGTAGGGAGATTCAAAATGAGCGCACAGGACAACATGGAAAAGGTTCTCAGGGAATTACATGTCCTTTTATCAAAAAGCAATCCATATGAGAGAGATTCTAACTATTTGGTCGTAAATAAGAAAGAGATGCTGGATATTTTAAAACAGCTTGCAGTCTGAATGTCAGAAGTTATGGATGAGTATGAACTGACGCAGCAGGGCAGGGAGCAGGCGCAGCGGGAAAACCGGAAGATCGGGGAAGAAATCATCAATGACGCCAGAGCAAAAGCAGAGGACGTTTATGCCGCGTCGGTTATGTATACGGATGAAGCGCTCCGGCGGATACTTGATATTATGGATGAGGCGAATGAGTCTGTGAAAGCGGTCTATGACAGCATGGGAGAAAAGCTTGCAAATGAAAGAAAACTGGTTTCCGGTGACAAGCTGGAATTAAAGAGTCTGCTGCAGGATCTTAAGGATACGGACAAATACATGGGTATTATTGAGGAGCGGAATAAGAAGATCGCGAAGGAGAAGAAATGGAAAGAAGAGGATACGGAATCTTCTCCTTATGCAGCAGTGAAGCCAGAGATCAAGATCAACCGCGATTATTTTGAACAGCAGGGAATCTCGTTTGAAGAACCGGTCAAGCGTGATACTGATAATTAGCATCCAAAAGCGT
>OGWW01001184.1_pt1 | contig 14914 bp, 13 predicted proteins | sample 1576131 | NCBI WGS metagenome assembly OGWW01 (sample SAMEA3541576, study PRJEB24748) | human gut metagenome | biome: human gut; feature: human-associated habitat; material: faeces | place: China | collected 2012 | reverse complement strand
GCCGACCTGCTGAAGGACGCTGACGGCAACGTCAGCCAGACCGACTGTGTTCTGGGAAACGCCGCCTCCCGGCGTTAAAATGCCACGGGCCGCGTACCAGACAAAGACGAACGGGAAAATGCCGACCGCCGCCGAAACGCCGGACAGCCCGCAGCCCAAGACGGACAGCCACTTATGCCCTCCGGCGTATTCCAGCAGCCTGCCCAGCACCGGCGGCTGCTTTGTTTTTTTCTGTTTGCTCATATTCCGTGTTCTTTTCTTAAAATATATGGATTTGTTGGAGGATGCGCCGCATCGGTTAGAGGCAACTAACCGACAGTTATTTTTTTAAGGCTCATTCGAGCCTTAAAAGTCCGCTCCAGCCGGAGTGGAAAAAGATAGCCAGTTCATCGACGTATTTCATGGCTTCCTCTCTCGGCATATCGTGGACGATGGTTTCACACACCGCCGTAAAGTAAGCTCTTGTGATCATGTGATGAAGCTGACGAGTCATGCTCCCGGAGAGCATACCGTTTTTTCTGAGGAGGGCGTAGTATTCTTCGGATCGATCGACCTCCAGCTCTACCAGCACCTCGATGAAATCCGCATAGCCCGTTCCCTCCGCCCGGCAGAGGATTAGCTTGAATTCGTCGAAATGGTCGTACATGAACGCGACAAGCTCGTGCAGGTGTTGGGTGGAAAGCTCCAGACTGTCTTTTGCTCTCCCTTCCGGGATGAGGTCAAAATAATCATCCTGTGCCGCCTTGAAGCGGGTAAGCAGCTCGCTTGCGGTCTCGCCCACAAGGTCTTCAAACAGAGCGGTCTTATCCGGGTAGTAGCCGTAGAAGGCCCCCTTCGTGAAGCCCGCCTCCGCGACGATTTTATTCAGAGATGCGTCCTTAAATCCTTTTTCCAGAAATTCTTTTTTCCCAACTTCGAGGATCCTCATTTGAGTCTCTGTACGTTCCATTGATGCCTCCCGATATACCGGTAGTATATACCGTCGGTATATTATAACCGAGCAGATTGAGTTTGTCAATGGGAGTGACATATTTTATACGAAACACATATACCCTTGCCTGGAGGATTCGCGATATTCTTCTGCGCATGGAAGGGATTTCATACAGCCATATATGGAATCTCCAGCGAAATGCCTGCGGCGCTTCGCTGGAAAAGCACTTAAAACAGCACCTATGGCTGATTATTTGACTTGCTCTTCATCCCACCCATTCTATCACCACAGAATATCCTTTGCGACGCAAATGGTTCATCGGAGCGCTGCCTGCGCGAGGCGATCTCTGACCGCTTTACGAATGGCTTCGCTGGTAAATGTTGCGGATGAAACGGCATCCACATCCCAGGTCTGCGCCTCCACGATCCGGAAAGGGAGCTCATCTATTGCGCGGTCTGAGATATTTACTGTTTCGCTGTGAGATAGGACATGCACAGACAATATGCTGCGCCCGTCAAACTCTACCTCTACGGTAACCGGACCGGAATAACCTTCAGCGGAAGCCGTATAAACGCCCGCCGTGTAGATGTCTCCCGATTTGCCGCATCCGGCGCACAGCAGCAGCGCACCCACCAGCACGGAGAACAGCACTGATTGCAGCCCCTTTTTCATGTGTTCGAACCTCCTGTTTTTTTGTTCTGCTCCGTTATCCTGAAGGGAAGGCATACCGGAACATTTAATACCGGATGTGTAATGACCTCCGCTTCTACATCAAAGATTTCCCGCAACGCCTGCTGGGTAATAACCTCTTGCGGCGTACCTGCGCTGTGCAGTGTCCCGTCTTTGATCGCCACCAAATAGTCGGAAAACATGATGGCATGATTCAAATCATGAAGAACCATTACGATGGTAACACCATTTTCCTGATTGAGGCGGCGCAGAAGGTACAATATATCCAGTTGGTGCGAGATGTCCAAATAGGTCGTGGGTTCATCCAGAAACAGCAATCCTGTTTTCTGCGCCAACGCCATGGCGATCCATGCCCGCTGTTGTTGACCTCCCGAAAGTCTCTCCATTTCTCTGTGTTCAAGGAGCCCCATGCCTGTACTGGCAAGAGCACACTGAATGATCTCCCGATCCTTTTCACCGAGACCGCTTAGCGCCGACCTGTAAGGAAAACGCCCGTATTCCACAAGGTCGCCGACTGTGATGCCGGCAGGGGCTTGCGCTCCCTGCGGCAGCAGCGCAAGTCTCTGGGCAACACACTTTGTCGGCATTCTGTGGATCGCTTCGCCATCAAGGTATACTGCGCCGGAATCCGGGGAAATGATCCGGCACAGTGTCTTCAGTATGGTGGATTTTCCAGAGCCGTTGGAGCCTATCAAGGTGGTTATGCTGCCTTCCGGGATTTTTAAGTCAAGCCCCCTGAAGACGGTCTCCCCGTTATATCCGGCAGACAAGCCCTTTGCCTGCATACGTGAAAGCATAGATACTGTGCTTCTCGGAATATTCAAGTGCTGCGCTATCTGCGCGTCCGTCATGTCAAAGAAGTAGTACAGCAGTACCGCTTTGCGCTTTTCTTCCGGTAGCGCATGTAGTGCGTCGGCAAGTTGCTTTGCGGTAAAGCTCTTTCCGGCAACAAAAAAGGATTTATCAGCTTCATCAAACGTATAAGTGTCTGTCGTGTAAAGCTGCGCTTCTTCCTCCGGCGACAAGTTGGAAAGGAAATCTCCAGTAGCTGCCTGTTTCTAACGTCGCGCCATGCGTTGCTTGCCTCGCATCTTAACACCTTTTTGCAAAATCCGTTAAAAGCACAACGTACTTCAAACTGGGTGCGATAAGGTTCGTTCAAGGTATTCACCTCCTTTCGCAGCCGCGAAAGCGGGTGATAGGTGTATTTCCCCTTTCACTACCCACACCACTCAAAAAGCGGATTTTGCCAACTCCAAGCGATGATTTCCCTCAAAAATATGAAAGATTATGTTAAGAGGTATCCGCACACCATACATGCTGCTAATTTTGTGGGAGCAAAGGGGCAGGAAGCACGGTGGGGAACGGCAACACGCAGCAAGGAGTTTCTGCACATGACAAAAGGCACCCATACGGACATGAAAGCCCGCATGGGTGCCTTGAAGCAGAGCAAAAGCGTATAAAATATAAGGGCTGCTGCTGGACGGTACGATAACCAAAAGCAAAAAGGTGACAATCTTAGGAACGCGGAAAAGTTGCTGCAAAACATAAACGTTGCAGCGGATTTCCAAAATTAAAATTGTCATTTGTAGAAATGTATTTTTCCCGCGGTATCGTGCCGCGTTAGATACACCTCCTGTCGAAATATACTCGCATATGATAGTTCATCCTTGTTTGTTAGATAAGGTTTAGGTAATTGTACTTTTGTGCAGGAAAATGGAGGGCAAGGGACTATCCTTACCCACCGTTACTTTTTTCTCATGGATTGGTGCTCGCAAAATCTTTCAGATTAACGAATTGAGGATCATAATCTACTGTGCTACTTTCCATGCCTTTGCGTTCTGGCGAATATTCCAGTATTTCTGATAAATACCCTCCTGTAAAACAAGCTCGTCATGCTTTCCATGCTGAACAAGTTTCCCGTTATCGATGACTAAAATCTGCTCTGCGTCCCGAATGGTAGACAGGCGGTGTGCAATTACAATCAGTGTCTTATCTTTTACTAAAGTGCTGATTGCCTGCTGCAAATACACTTCATTTTCGGGATCAACGCTTGCGGTGGCTTCGTCCAAAAGGACGACAGGGGCATTTTTCAGCATGGCGCGGGCAATGGATATTCTCTGTTTTTCACCGCCGGACAGAGTAGAACCGCCCTCTCCAATCATGGTATTGTAGCCCTCTGGTAATAAGGAAATAAAGTCATGGCAGCATGCCTTTTTAGCTGCTTCTACAACCTGCTCATGGCTTGCTTCCGGGCAACCAAACTTGATATTGTTTTCAATGGTATCTTTGAATAAATAGACATTTTGAAATACCATGCTTATATTCTTCAAAAGGCTGTCAGATGTAAATTCCCGAACATCTTTGCCACCTATGGTAATGCTACCGCCTTGAATATCCCAAAAGCGGGAGATCAGACGGGTAATCGTTGTCTTTCCACCGCCGGAAGGCCCGACTATGGCGGTCATTCCTCCCTGCGGAATGGTAAAGCTGACATCATCAAGAATTTTCGTTCCCTGTTCGTAGGAGAAGCTAACATGATCAAAGACAATATCATAACTCTTTAAGGAAATATCTCCGCCCCCGTCATCAATATTCTTTTCTCCCTTAATCCGTTCCACACGGTCAAGGCTTGCTTCCATGGAGCGTATCATGGCGGTCATTTGCCCCATTACCTCTACAGGATTGAAAATAGAGAATGAAGCAATGAGGATAACCGCAAGGCTTGAAAAATCCAGTTCCCCGCCTAAAGCGAAAATCTGTGATACTAATATGATAGCGCAGGCAGCTACACGGAAAACCATAGAATATGCCAAATTCATAGGTGCAAAATCCCGTTCAAGAGCGTAAGACGCTTCCATACTTTTTTCATAAGCCTTTTCAATGCCACTTAAATTTTTCTCTGCCATATTGAATGATTTGATGACGGATATTCCCTGCACATATTCCAACGTAGCCTCAACAGAAGCAGCCTGTACCTGCCGCTGTTTTGCAGTCAGTTCTTCTCCCTTTTCCTGCATACGCCCATAAATCAGGAACGAGCAGAGAACACCTAAAATAAAAATCACACCAAGCCGCCAGTCAAACATCAGAATGAATATGCTGATCACCACCATGTTTACCATTCCGGTTATTACACGGTCAAGAATGTGCATGGAGTAGTTTTCCAAAAAATTAAGGTCAGTTGTAACCGTTGTTGTAATGTCCCCCATATTTCGCTCATGGAAAAAACCCATACCCACATTACGCAGCTTATCTCCTAATGTAATTCGCTCTCTGGAAACAAACTCAAATCCCGCTGTGCTTTGAAAGCTATACACTAAGTATTTGAACACCATGCGGACAACAAGAGAGATTATCAGTATTCCAAAAAGTACAAGCCAGTCATTCCCTGCAAATGCTTTGTTGTTCTGTATTTTTGTGAGGGTATAGAACACAGCCCCGACAGGGAACATTGCCATAATTGAGTCTATAAAGCTGAATACAAAACTCGCATAGATACGCTTTGACAAATCACCACTCAAACGCAATACTCGTTTAATTACTTTCAGCATAATATTTCCACCTCCTTGTTCATACTCCAATCCATTGCCGATATATGGGCTTTCCACATATCCAAATAGGTCTGTGAAGAAGATAATAGCTGCTCATGGGTTCCTTCCGCTGAAATCGCACCATCCTCCAACACTAAAATTTTATCTGCGTACATGATAGTGGACAGGCGGTGTGCAATCACAATCAGCGTTTTCCCTTTTGTCAGATGGTCAATGGACTGCTGCAATTTATCTTCATTCTCTGGGTCGGTAAACGCCGTAGCTTCATCAAGAATAATAATCGGAGCGTCCTTTAGAATTGCCCTCGCAATCGCCAAACGCTGCCGTTCCCCTCCCGAAAGGCGGGCACCTGCATCCCCGGCGTTGGTATCATAACCCTTAGGGAAGCGGGCAATAAAGTCATCACATCTCGCCAGTGACGCAGCCCGTTCTACTTCTGCATCCGTAGCATCCGGCTTACCGATTCGGATATTGTCCCTCAGGCTCATATTGAACAGAAAATTATCCTGTGAAACATAACTGATTTTTTCGGAAAGCTCGGATAACGGCAGATTGCGAATATCCGCGCCGCCCACAGTTACCGCACCCGCGCTCACGTCCCAAAAGCGGGCAATGAGTTTTGCCAGAGTTGATTTCCCCGAACCGGACGGACCTACCAATGCTGTGACTGTCCCAGCCTTTGCCGTAAAGGAAACGCCATGGATAACCTCGATTGCTCCGTAGCTGAAATGAACATCTTTCAGCTCCACATCATTGCCGCTACTGTGTTGTGCTTCTATCGGCTCGGGCAACTCCTTTGCTTCTAAAAGTGCCATAATACGGGGCTGTATCTCATAAATTGCGGCAATGTCATGCCAAAACTCAATCATTGCCTGTAAAGAGCCAACAAGCCCCATAGAGAGAAGAATACATAAAATAACCTCGTTTAATGTCGTAGTACCACCCGAAAGAAGTACAACGCCGACGGGCAAAACAAATGCAATCGTTGAGGGCATAACAACCTGACTGATACTCATAAAAGGATAGCAGTGCTTATACCATGCGGTAGTAATATCCCGCACTTTCAATACTGCTCCCTTAAACCGTCCCATCGAAGAAGCAGTCTGATTGAACATACGGATAACTTCCATACCATTTACATACTCAACAATGGTTGCGTTCATATCTCCATTCGCGGACATATATTCTTTCATCCTCTCGCTGCGCCCTATCATCATGCTATAATAGATAACATTTCCCAAAACAGCCGAAGCAAGAGAAGCAAGCGCCATACGCCAATCCACAAAAAGCAGATAGGCAAACACAAAAATCGGAATGAGAATACTTGCTGTCATTTCGGGAATGGCATGAGCAAGCTGTCCTTCAAGTCGTTCCGTATCATCAATGACTAATTGCTTAAATTCGCCGGAAGCTTTTTCCTGTATTGTCCCCATAGACATTTTTGACATCTTCCGCATAATTGCGCAGCGGATATTCTGTATGATTTCATACGCTGCCTTGTGGGAGCATAGGGTTGATTTTGAATATAGAAAGTGTTTTAGAAAATATCCTGCTAAAGCCACCAAGGTCAAGCTGACTGCCCATTCTATGGTCAAAGCATTGTCTAACGCTTTCCCAAGCAACACAGCTACAGCAGCGTATGGAACCATACCAAACGCAGAGGATAGAACAGAAAGGATAACAGAAATCCTCAAAAGTCCTTTCCTCTGACTGGCAAACTGCAAAATACCCCTTAAAGGCGATTGCTGTTTTTCTTTTTTGCCCATGTTTTCCTCCTTATTTGAAATAGTCAGTAATTCGTCTGTTAATCCTTCAAGAAATTCTGCGTCATGGGTTACAATGAAAATCAGCATTCCCTGTTTTTTCAGTTCACGCAGAATATTCTTTAGACGGAGCATATTCCGTCCGTCAAGCCCACTCGTCGGCTCGTCCAAAACAAGAATATCCGATTTTGCAGCGATGGACGCAGCAATCGTGACCCGCTGCTTTTGTCCGCCGGACAAGGATAGCGGGTGTCTTTCGGAATATTCGGCCAAGCCGAACCTGTCAAGAATGCTTGTTGTTTCCTCTTTTGAAGCATGAGCGTTTTTTTGCTTATTTTTTCGTGCCGCCAATTCCATTTCATGGGCAACGCTTTCCGTAAAAAGCTGATAATCCGCGTCCTGCATAACAAAGTATGTTTTTTTCAGCAGCTCTCTATGGGTCATTTTTTTGCCGTTCAGACGAATTTCCCCAGTTCGCGGTGCCATAAGTCCGCACAGCACTTTAGAAAATGTTGTTTTCCCGGAACCGTTCGCACCGACAATTCCAATAATCCGACCTTCTTCGCCCCATGTAAAGTGATAATTCAAATCATGGATAATTTCCTGCTTTCCGTAGTAAATACAGAGGTTTTGACACGTCAGCTCGTTTGCATCAGACCTTGCAGGAGTTTTCTTTGTAGGAAAAAGCACATTTTGTATGCTGCGTAAACCGTATTCTCGCAGCACATCGGGCGAAAGGCAAGCAGCCTCCGCCGCACCCCATATTTTTTCAATTCTCCCTTTGCGCATATATACATATCGGTCGGCAATTCCTACAAGCCAGGAAAGGCGGTGTTCAGAAATAATGAGAGTTTTCCCCTCGGCTTTTAGTGTAAATAAAAGCTCACGGAGATTTTGTATTGTTTCTCCATCAAGGTTTGCCGTCGGTTCGTCCAAAACAATGACATCGGTATCCATTGCATAGATAGAAGCAACTGCCAGCCGCTGTTTTTCGCCGCTGGATAACCCAAACAAACTCCGATCTCGCAGTACGTCAATATTCATTCGGGAGAATGCGGCGTCCACGTTCTGATTTATCCGCTCCGTGGAAAAGGCAAGATTTTCACACCCGAAAGCTACTTCGTCCGTTGTGTTTACTGCAAAAAATTGTGAACGGGGATCTTGAAACACTGTGCCAATTTTACGACTAAGCTCATACTGTTCCATTTTGTTTACTGGAACACCCTCGTACAATATTTCTCCTGTAAGTGTTCCTTCAAAAAAGTTGGGTATTAAACCATTGAGGCATCGTGTTAAAGTTGTTTTCCCGCAGCCACTTTCTCCCGTTAAAACAATGCACTCTCCTTTACGAATTTCCAAATCAATTCCATAAAGAGCATTTATCTCCGGTGCGGCATCATATTGAAATTGTAAATTTCTTATTGTGATCATACTCATTCTGAACCTCCGCGCTACCCGCACAATGAATAAAGAAGTGTTCCGATATTAGAGCAAATCACCATCATCAGATACACAATATCCTTTATTCTGATTTTCAGAGGAACTCTCATCCCTCTTGGCACAGGATTTTCAATTGCACGAGTGACCGCAGCCGCAGACAATTCATCCGCTACCTTTATACAGCGCATGATAAAGGGAATAATCATGTATTCTGTGGTCATGGCAGGAGCTTTTGCAAAAGTAATCACATTTAAGGGGACGCCCCTTGTTTTCATGCCGTTTCTAATCTGTTCAAGCTCATGGCGAATGGTGGGAATAAATCGCAATGCAACAGCAAGCGCAAGCGTAGCTGATTTAGGGCAATGTAATTTTTGAAGCCCCATGAATAGCTCACTCACGGTCAACGCCTTTAGCGACAAAACCATTACGCCCAGTAAGGGAGAGAGCTTGCGTAATAGGAAAACGGGCTGGACTATGATTTGCGGAGCGTTGCTCTCATTCAGTAAGGCATACAATCCGACAAGGAACGCAAACCATACGCCCAGCCGCAAAGCCTCCTTCGGGTGTTGCAAATATAACAGAAAGCTCATCAGAAAAAGCACTTCACAAAGCATGGCTAACGGCTTAAAAATCCAAAATGCACATATCCCTGAAAGCACAATCTGAATAATCACTATCCGGGGGTCTATGCGGTGCATTAAATCACTCCTGCTTTTTCAAAATGCTTCTTCAACATTCTCTTTGCAATTACAGCACCTATCACAATCGCGATCAATGTAACCGGAATTGCAGCAAGCCCAGCCGTAGAATGTGCTGCTGCAATCATTGCATCCACGGTTTCCTTTGGACGGTCAAATCCATACCAAAATGCGGGATAATAATAGAGGGGTGCGATGGCACCTAAATAATATCCAACTGAATACAATCCAAAAGAAACGGTAAGCATTTTGTAATTCTGATACTTTGATTTGCTGGCAAGGACTTCGCCTACAACGCCAAACCCCAACATCCAAATCAAGACAAAAATACCGCCAAACAGCCCCCATAGAATACCGACAATAGCAAAAGTCAATAAGACTGCGCCTTTCTTATGTACTTTTGCCATAATCAGCATATAAAGTGGCGCAGATAAAACGGCAACAACCGCAACGGAATACATATTCAACACCATGCTAATTCCCATCAAAGCTCCTGCTACCATTGTCACCACAAAAAGGAGTGCGCTAAAGATGCCTATGGTTGCAATGTCCTTCATTTTTAATTTGTTTTCATTAGTTCTGCTCATAGCAATAACCTCCAAGTTTTTGGTTAGATAACGCTAACTGCTATTAGTATAGCACGATGATTTTCTGCATAGTGTCACTATCGGAAGTTCCTATGTCACAAAAGAAAGAACTTCATGCGGCCTTTTCAGACTTACATGAAGTTCTTATCTATTGTTTTTTAACATTTCGCCGGGGGATATTCCATAATGCTTCCGAAAAAGCTCGATGAAATATCCCGTATGAGAATACCCCACCATCCATGTCACTTCCTGCACTGTATGTTTTCCAGTTTTCAATAATCGTATCGCTGCTTCCAGCCGTTTTTCTACAACATAATCATTAACTGTAACTCCAAAGCACCGCTTAAATCCATCCTTTAATTTTTGCTCGTTGATAGCAATCGCCTTTGCAACAATTGGAATTGTGAGGGGGTGGGCGAAGTTCTCACCAATAAATTCTCGTGCCTTCAACAGCGCATTGTAATCTTCCACACTGATACGGATGCCAAAGTCATTTGTAGGAGATTTGCAAATAACCTCGTCGCAGTAAACAGCAATTAACTCAAAAATTTTTCCTTGCAGATAGATCTTTTTCATTTCATCACAAAAGTGGCAAGCAAGGATTTCAGAGAGAATTTTACTGATGTTTGGTGTGTAGGTATATACTCTTACGGGCGCTGTTTTTCTTGTATCATATAATGCCCCCCTTATTTTGATACAGGTGAAAATTTGCTCAAAGATTTTTTCATCCAAAGTAATGCTAATGCCTTTGAATTTTCTGTTTCCGCTTATTTTACTTCGGCACTCCTTAAATGTTCCGTAGCGTACTTGGCTCTGCTGTGCCGCAATTTGAAATTGATGAACAACCTCGTTATTGATGTAAGACCACTCCATATTGCCATCAATGCAAAAGGAAATCTGAAACAGGCTCAAATCGTCGTGTGTTGTTGTCATTTCAATATCTTTCTGTGAAACAAACTCCGATGTTGTCAACAATATTCCATCGGCAATATCAATGTTTTCAATGGTACCATCTATGAGGGGAATGAGATATTGATTATCGGCTGTTTTATTCGCCTGCATAATCTGACTTGATGCAGCAATGCTTACAGCGGTGGGAACAAAACGAGCCTCAGGGTATGAAATAATAATAAGTCAACACCTCCTTGTGGTTAGCTGCCTCTAACTAATGCGCAAAAATCAATCTGCCGAAAGTGCAGGCAGATACTTATGTATAAGTATAGCATTTTTTTAAGTTGTATTCAAGAGCAAGAATGTAAATGTTTTTCCTACAGAACACCAGGCATTCCTGCTTTTCCTGGAATTTTCCGTTTGCCCAATGTCATCCGTGTGCCGAGAGGGAAGGCCTCAGTACTTTCAGCGAAAGATTCAATCGATCCAAACACGTTTTCTTATTCGGCTTTACGTCTACTCGACGCAAATACTCTCTGTTCACCTATATTGGATAAGTCCGTCCCTCCGTTTTCTGTTAATTTATACTACTGTTAAGAATCCGAGCATCCACGCAGCTATAATTTGCAATGCACATAAAACAATCGTAAGTACTGATGCTCTATTTTTTCTCTTTCCACATGGCCGCAGCCTTGAGATCCCTGATCTGCTCCACCGTAACGCCCTTGACAGCCCCTGTGAGCGTTTTTCCGGTCGGATGGTGTCGAAGTCCACCCGCACCCGTTCTGCAGCCTTCAGCGCCGCAGAAGCACCGGAGAGCGACTTGATTTCCCTCTTCAGTTCCGTCTTCTGCTCCTGCAGGTCTGTCAGTTCCTGTGTGGCTGCCGCCGTCTGCTCCTGCACGGCCTCGGCCCCCTGGATCGCCGCCCGGTACTCCGGCAAGTCCATGTGCCGCCGGTTGCTACCGAGAGAAATGATTTCAAATTCGTGCCGCTGGGCGATCTCCGTCAGAGCGTCCTTCTCCCGATCCATCCAAGTCTTCCACTCGGTCTGTTTCCGACCAATCCCTGTAAAGCCCTGCTGCTTGAGGGCCTGCTTCATGGATACTCTCACGGACAGGCCCCGCGTCTGCTCCGTTGCCACCGGGATATAGTCTACATGAAGGTGCGGCGTGGCCTCGTCCATGTGCAGCACCATGTTGAACACCCGGAGATGGGGGTTGCGCTCCTGAAAGGTTTTTGCGAACTCCGTCAGCGCCTCGGCTGCCCGCTGGCCGCCCTCCGAGCCGCAGCCGCAGTCGCTGAGATTGCCGATCTGGAAGATGGCCTCATGGAACAGCTTCTCCTGCTTGCTCTGCCGGATATGCTCGTAGTAGTCTGGGATCTTGTCCCTTGTTTTTTTCTTCCCGGCGTTGTAGCTCTCCAGCGCCTCGTCAAACAGCTCGTGATAGACCTGCTTCAGATCCTCGTTGACAAAGACGATGTTCTGCCCCGACCGGTTCCGGTCTACATTGGCCGCCGTGAACTCCCGGTTATTGTGCCGGATGCTTCCCCGGCCCATCATGCCGGAAATCGTTGTTCCGATATCTCTCACCCTTCCTTTCCTCTGCCCTGTTTTTCCGTTTTCGTACTGCTGTCATTTTACCATACAAGTACCGATTAGGTAACCTCTTTGTTACTTTCTTGTGAGAAAGTAACAAAAGCACTTTCCCACCGCCGCCCCGTTGGGGCTGGCAGTAGGAAAGTGCTTTGCGCCCTGCCGGGGGGCTAAATAGCCGACAACTTGTGCAGTAAAAAGCTGTCAAGCGCTGAATACAATACAGGGGGCAGGAGATCCTAATTTCCTGCCCCCTGGTCATCATTTGATTTCAAAAGATGCAAATACTGAGTGATTTGTTTGTCCAGCAGAAATAACTTTTACTATCTGATATGTTTTATTACTTTCCAAAACAACAGCACTTCCAATATCATAGTGGAAAGTATGACTTTCGTTTGGAGAAATAACAATTAAATTATCAGCATAGCTTAATGACAATGGTATATCTTTCCATGCTTCACTGTCCATTTTTTGCAAAGAGAAATCTTCTCCCATATCAATATCGACATCAGAATTATTGGTTATAGTTATGTCAAGACTACCTGCTGCATCAGCCGAAACTGTCATACTAACTTTTCCATCTAATTCTGAAGGACTGACAGTTAAACCATCATCCGTCGGTTTATTGTTTTCAATCTGTTGTGCAGAATCTCTATCAACAGAAGGTACATCACTGTTCATAGGCAAATCTCCTTGAGGTGAAACAGTGCAACCTGACAAAAGACACAAGCTCAGAAATAATACCAAAATAAACGAATAATTTTTCTTCATTTTAGCTTTCCCTGCTTGGAAATCAATATCTGCTGGTGCCTAATGCAGCATTGACTTCATTTGCCTTTGTATAGTATCTCGTGCCACTGCCGGAAGCTCCAGTATGAATACCCAATGTAAGGCGGGCACCAGTAGAACCGATATAAGAATAGACAACACAGCCGCTATCGCCAGGACCACTTTCATAATCAGCAGAAGTCAAATTGGAAATAGTAGCTCCACTGGAAAAAGTTATAGTTACATTCGTAGACAAAACTTTGCCAGAAGTATGTCCGGTTTTCATACCAATCTTATTGATGACCGTTCCAACACCAGGTTCACTGATTGTGGTAGATAAGGTATTACTTGTACCAGACAGTGTGTTGGTCGGCGAATAGTCGGAATTAGTAATCGCACAGAAAGCTGCATCAGCATTTCCGCTTTGTTGCGTTGCCTCGCAAGAAGCAATGGTAGTTCCATTGTACATAATAGATTTACCCACGCTGTTGGCCGCATGACCTGCTGTTACAAATCCAACGACACCATCTCTTTTAACACGATATCCGACGGATGCACTTCCACCAGAGAAAGAAATCTTATCACCTGCATTGACATTTACTTCTGTCTCGATAGGACCACAACCCTGTTCAAACTTAATTACAGCAGAGTCACAAACATTTTCCTTGAATTCCTTTATGCTTTCATCAGACAGATCATCCAATTTAACAATAATTCTGTTTTCTGAATCATAAAGGCCAAACTCATTGAAATTGCTTGCAATAGCATCATTGGAACGACTGAATTTGTAATTATTCAATGTGTCCATAACAGAAAGCAATTCGTTGTAAGAGTAGGTGCAGGGCTCATAGACTACATTGGCATTATCACTCAATACTGCCGGTCTCTGCACATTATCAGTAACATAGACAATCAACTGTCCAGCATCATTGATGTAAGATCCGCCATAGTAATCGGGATAGATCTTCTCACCAGAATTAGAATACGTGGTAGCAAAAGAGGCCATCAATTCGTCATAAGCCGCTACCGCACTTTCCTGTACGCCATCATCAACCACATTTTCAGCCGCACTGGCTGAAACCACAAAAGATACTGCCAACAATGCCGATAAGAGTAGACTTAAAAACTTTTTCATGATTTACTCCTTTCTCCGAAAATAATTCGGTCTAAATATGGTAACTACACTTACAAGGGATTGAATAATGCTTGCATCGGTAATCGTACCAGTGATTACTGTCCTGTCAGGAACTGCGGAAGACGCGTCGTTTTGCGGCACTTCCGCGATATTCTCGATAAGTTCAAAAATGGGGTCAAACTGAGGCGCATTGTCGGAACCTTCTCCGCCTGCGGCGAATGCTATTGATGTAATAGAGAGCATCAGCAAGAGTGCGAGTGCGAAACTAAGCATTTTTTCATTGTAATACTCCTTTCTTTACGACATATTTGGCAAGTAGGGCTAATAATGATCACTTAACCACTTAAATAGCCTGCTTTCATACGTAAATTATCTCTTATTTTTAAATGGGTGAGAAAACGATTACTCAATTTCCTATCCCATTGGAAACACCTCTTTCTTAAAAATATAGTTTGGATTCATTCAAACACATTGTCATGTCGAAATTATTTGCAAGTTCCCTCAACAGAAAATCTTGGCTGCACCTTGCCTTCAAGAGTAACATCGACTGTTAATTGATAGGTTTTTCCTTTTGACACCGTTACTTTGCCACTGAAGGCAAGATCTCCAATAGAAGACTCTTCCCAAGTTTCGATACACCGGCTTCCTTGCCATAGTTTTATGACTGCATCAATGTTGTCAGTCGGCCGATCCGCAGCAATGAATACCGAACAGGAGGCAGTGGTTCCATCAAAAGAGATACGGGGAACAACCGCTGCTGCTCTCGTTGCTGCATGGGCAGTAGATGAGAGTAGCACGAGGAATGCACACATGATGGGGAAGAAATGTTTTTTCAAAGGGATGACCTCCTTTATTCGCTTA
>OGWW01001146.1_pt1 | contig 15283 bp, 16 predicted proteins | sample 1576131 | NCBI WGS metagenome assembly OGWW01 (sample SAMEA3541576, study PRJEB24748) | human gut metagenome | biome: human gut; feature: human-associated habitat; material: faeces | place: China | collected 2012 | reverse complement strand
TAAACTTTTCATCAAGTTTATAATGTTCTCCTATTTTTAGAATAACTCCTTCAATACCAGCATCTTTTACTGCCTGCCAATCAATCCATTCTTGCCAAGCAGAAATATCAATTACTTTCATCATTAATCACCGCCAAATCAATACCTAGAATATTTGCTTCTTCTTTTAAAGTTCCTAAATATTCTTTAAGATGAATAAACCTTTTATTTAATAGCTCATAGCTACAATTGGGCTTAAAATCTAAAGAACATTGCTTATATTTTTCTAAAACTTTATGCAGTTTATTAGCTCTAATATCCGCTTGAAAATATTCCGCTAATAATCTTTCTTTATAGTTTTTACTGGTCATTAGATTTATTGTATCTTTTAACTCCATGATTATTTATCACTTCCAAAAATATATCCTACTGCAAAACCAAATAAAAAGAATCCACCACAAATGCAATTAAATATTAATTGCTTCATCGCTAATACGTCCATGTTATTTACCCTTTAACAGTATAATTTTCCCATTTCTTATAAACATCTACATAAGTTTCGTTTTTATCGCCATTATGAGTAATCTCATAGTACATTCCATCGCTAACTGTAGTGCTTACAAGAGCTTTCCAATTTTGTAATGTCTTACTAAACCAAACTACATAAACATCATTCATTGTGATTTGTTTGTTATCTGTTTTATCGACATGACTATTAAAATACTCCATTACTATTTTTCTTGCTTGTTCTTGCATTATTAATCCTTCTTTCTTTTTATTTTCTAATCTTTTCTTTTTGCATGGCATATTGAGCTAAGTTATTTTTTAATTTAGTTGGAACTGGTACACCACAGTTTGTAGCATTTTCTAATATGCTCAAGCCTTCATTTGCGATGTAAAACATTATAGCAATATCTCGTGTTATCGTTCCCTGATTGAAAACAATATCTGCCGTATGTGCCACCATAATAATAATGACGATAACAGCCTTTTTTGCTAATCCTCGCCAACCTTTTCTGCTATCAAGTTTTTTGTTTGGATTTATCCAGGCTGATAAAAGACCTGTTATATAATCTAACACCATTAATAAAAGAATAGCTTCCCACAAGTTTGACCAACTGCCGAATAAATGACTGCATATCGTCCCCACAGTAGCGAAACACGCTCCCCATTCAACCTCTAATCGGACTGGTATAATAGTCTTGCAAAACGAAACCATATCCGCCAAAAACTCCTGCATTTTAATCACTCCTTTTTTGATATATAATATTATTGAGGTGATACCATGAAAGGACTTGTTTTAAAAAATTGTAAAAATGTCAACATAAAAAATACTACTTTTCTTGGAATTAAATCCGATGTAAGATACGATCTAGTTGATTTAGGATTAACAGATGAACAACTAAAAGAAAAGCTATTATCTTTAAAACACCCAAACGGAGAAACTCTACCATCTGACTTTCCAATAGAATTAGCTATTAATCTCATGTTTTCTACGTCTTCTACATCTAAAGATGAGATTATAGATTATTTAGAGAAAAATAATCTTGATGTAGTTTGGTGGTTAAAACAAATTTTACAAATAAAAAAATAATTTAAAGTGTAGCTTCGGCTGCACTTTTTTTATTTACTGTTTAAAATTTAATTTGATAAAACAAACCGCCAGCCATTGTAGCGTATGCATCTGCATTATCTACATGGTCATCTACCCACTTTTCTTTCGCCCAAGCAATACCGCTTGTAATTAAAAAAGCTTCAAACGCACTACAATTTGCATTACGCTGAAGCTGGTCTTGAATTACATATCCTGCCATGAAATGCAGGGCTTTATCTGTTGGAATACAATCCTGCAAATCATGAAGACTATTAGCAAAACATGGTACAGATAAAGATATTAATAATAATACTATTAATAGTGTTTTCTTAAACATTGTTTACACTCCTAACTTTGTATATTTCCAAAAGATTTCCATATTCCTGGGCTTCCTGCTGTTATACACACCCACCCTAAGTTTCCACCAGCCGTTGGGTTGGAATTATATACTATATCTCCCTTGCTGTGTGTACCAACAGATGGCATTGCAGTTAATTTAGGTAATATAGAATAACTTTTATTAACGCTACAATATAAGTCTATTCTCTCTATTAATACTTCCCCCAGACTCCATTGATTAGTTAATCTAAGTTGCCCTCTACTTGTAGCTTTAAATTTATGAATAACTCTACTAAAGCCATTTGTATATGTGTGTACTATACAATTTGAAACACCCGTTATCGAAATTATAGGATTTTGGCTAGATTGAGGATATGTTTCCACAAACCCTACAATCTTATTAACGTCTGTAGCTTTTGCTGTTATATCTATTATATATTCGTTTCCTTCTTCCACATTTCCATCTAAAATTATATAACCACTAGATATCTTATAAATAACACTACCTGTTAAAGATGTTTCCTCACCATTTAATGTAATATTTCCGTCTGCTCCCCAACCTTCTAGACCATAATTCATAGTTGATAACTCTTTTTTATATTTGTATATTATATTGTCTAAAATATTATATACGTTATATTTATCGTTAATACGTTCATCCTTAAATAACAATGACGAAAAAGGACTATTATTTTTTAAACTAAAAGTAAAAGACTCAATAACATTTTCTCCTATATGCACCCAATTACACATCTTAGAGTCAAGTATATTTTTTTCTATAGTCAAAACGCACCCAATTGTATTTCCACTATCTAAATAAATTACATCTTTATTTGCTACACTAGGGGCTACTTGATTTTCTGCAAAAACCAGATTTCTTATTATGCTTTTACAATATACAGTAGGTGCGTTAGATTGTTCAAAATCAACATTTCTAATTGTTATATTAGAAGCTACAGAATTATCTATATATATGCCGCCATGTGTATCTTTTATTACACTCATCCATGAACCGCCTATAATATATAACTCTAAAGCATTATTTACAATTATATTTGCTACGGAATTATCGTGCATATAGCAATTAAGAAAATACGTTGCTTGGCTGTCTATATTTGGGGGATATGTTTCTGCACCATAATAACCACCGAAGTTGTTTCCTGCACTTTCAATGCCTTCAAAAATAGCTTCAGAACCTTCGGATACGTAATACCCATAGTTAAATCTAAAAAATCTAACTCTTTTTACACGTACTTCTGCACCATAATACATTAATACTATTCCTCTACCTACGGCGAATGTAGTATTTGTTAAGTATAAGTCTTTAATCTCAATTTGAGATATTCTTTTCCCTTGCTCTTCTCCTTTTACTATTAATACATCTATATTTTGGTCTGTTGCTATTGTAGCCCCAACTCCACATATAGTAATTCTAGCTTCTCCTCCTTTTACTATATTTAAACTAGAAGTAACATAATAAGTTGAAGGTGGGAAAAATAATGTTCCTGTATTTTTTAAAACATAATCTATCGCCTTTTGCAAAGCTTGTGTATCATCTGTTTCATTATCACCTTTAGCACCCATTTGTTTTACATTTACATAATCTTGTACTAATAACTTTGCATACAATCCTTTTTGCAAAGTTATTATACTTGCTTCATCTATTTCATTTTCACCTATATCATTTATTATCAAATAATCGGCACCGCCACCATCATCAGCGGTATAAAATCCTAATGTTTTTGCTAATGCTCCTGCTTTTAATGTATTACTAGCTTTCATTTCTTCAACGCTATTAAACATTCTAATATTAATAGATTGTGCACTTGTCATGGCTTCATTAGCCGCTTGAAGTGCTGTGGTAAGAGTTTCATTTGTTGTTGCTATCTGCCTATTTAATTCAGTTTTTAACTCTTGTACTTCGGTTAAAATTTCATTGACTTGGTCTAAGATAGCTTGTGTTGCTTCTGTAGCTCCTAAAAATTCTTTTGTTACATCACCAATTTGTGTCCATATTAGATTATCTTTATCTCTCACGTACAATATATTTTCTTCAATTTTAAATTGTCCAGGATAAGATGTATCTTCACCGATGACTTGATGTGTAATAGCTTTATAGATAAGCTCATATAATTCTATTTCTTTTGGGAAATTAGGTTTCGTGATATCAAATATAAGTATCCATTCACTATTTGTTTTATCACGTACATAAAGCTTATCTTCTGTTATTTTTATAGCATAAGGCAAAGCTAGACTTGCATCTATTTCTTGATTAGTAAGTATTTTATACAGTAAATCATAGATGTTTTCTATCTCACCTATATACTTACCGCCAAATTGGAATACATCATCGCCTCTATGCTCTAAGTTAAGAGGAAATCTAGGAGCGAATTTCCCGTTTTGAACTACTGGTAGTGGTGCTGGCAAACCATATTTTCTTTGTATATTATCTAAATCCATTTAATTACACCTCCGCCACATCAGCTTGAATAAAGTTTAAAATAAAAGGTTCTCCCATACCTACACCGCTAATGCGAATATTGGGAGAACGATACACTACTCTTTTTGTTTTTCTTATTGTTTCTAAATTCTGTAATTGTTGTTTATTAAATTTACTGTTATATATAGGTTCAAAACTATCTGCTACTTTATCACTAGCTCGTGTATAGATATTTTTATTGTTTCTATAGGGCAATGGCTCATTATTTCTAAAAATATACTGCTTATTGTCATTTATATAACTACTAGGTACAAGATGTGGTAATGGTACCTTTATAGTGCCAATATCAAAATGGCTGTTAGATACATACATATATTGAAGTGGTGTAACGCAAATGGTTAATCTTTTTATCAAATATTGATAATCTGCCATACGTGTTTTCATGCGTAATTTAAAACGTAACGGCTCGTCTGCATCGTAAAAAACATCACCTGCATTTAACTTGCATATAGCATTTTCTTTTATCACATATACGTCATTATTTATAGATAATACATCAACCGCAACATCATTAAACTGTCTTTGGAAAAAAGCATTAGTATTGCAATCTAATACAAGCACATAACCATTTTCACCAATACACCATACCTGATTTAATGGTGGTACATAACGAAGTTTTGTATTACTAGGTAGGTTTGCAATCTTACTGGCAACTTTAGAGCCTATATTTGTAGGTTTCATATCGCCGTATTCTTGCGTCGTTTGAATGTTTTGTAATGATATATCGCTCATAATCAGAACACTATTAACCATATTGCAATAACTAGCAGTACCTTTACAGAATATATTTCTTCCTAATTCACTAATTCGCCAATCTGGATATTCATTTTCTAAGCGGAAAACCATTCCATTTGATTTTATGAATAAAATATCTTTACTCATACTAACCATACCCATGATATGACCGCCAACTTTATATCCAATTTGAGCAAATAGACTTGCCGATGGGTCGTTTGAGTCTTGAGTCCAATTAGTTTCATCACCCACACCAGAAAATAACACTTGGTCTGTATCATCGAATACTAATACACGACCAGAACGAATATATACACCATTACAATGTTCTGGACTTGTTTCTATTGTTTCTACATCTTCAATCCCCTTAGCATATTGAAGCTTACCGCCACTAGCAATTAAAAGACCATCTTCCCACATAGCAGTTATTACTTCACCTGTTCCCGTTAAAGTTCCAACTTCTTTTACTTCAGAAAAATTTTTTGTGGCCAGAATTTTATTATCTTCTGTAAATAAAATAAGTGCAGAATTTAAAATATCAAACGCTGCACTTTTAAATGTATATTCAATTGCAGTATATAAAGTATCGGTGCCCTGCACTGTGCGAAGTAATTTAGAATTACTGTCTATTTCCATATTAACTACTTCAGATAATTCATTGTCTGCTATTAGATTTTCTGTACATGATACATTAAGACCGCCAGTAAAGTCTTGCAACATCACAGATTGTTGATTAGCATGTTTTGTAGATAATCTCATTACCATACCGCCCTTATTACATCACAATCATCAGGCAACGAATCATAATATCCAGAAATAACATATACTGTATCTCTTTCTCTTAATATATTTTCTAATTGTGCTACTATTTGACTCATAACCGACATTTCTTGAGACATATCAAACTCATTTCCCATGGATAATCGAATTAATGCATATTCAATTAGCATATCATCAAATTCATTCGGAAAAGGACTTTTTCCATTATCATCATCAGACAAAGTCATTTCTTTTATATCTTCTACAGCTAAAATTTCATAATTAATAGGCTTATCAGGTATAGGATACAAATTTATAGTCTTTAAACCTGTTATGAAATAAGCATAAGGAAAGCCGTGCTTATCCATATTTAAGATATCTGCACGGCTTTTATAAATTATACGTTTGCCATTTATTCTAATATCTACTATTTTTACAGGTATAAAATCCAACTCAATTATATTTTCATTAGTATTTAAATTACCTTTAGTCACATTAGACAACAATTCTGGCTTTAACTGTAAAATCATACGTCTTAAAAATCTAGAACCAGCATTTAAACAATTTAGTATAGCTATATCGTCATAACCTGTTTCTTGCTCATCATGTACTAAAATTCTAACTCGCTTTATTAATTCTTCTACAGCTAACATCTTGATACCTCATCAATCTGGTACAGATGCAGTTAAAATATTTACTGTAGCAAAATCTGTAGGTGTACTTCCATCAATTTTAAATACAGACTTGGCCACACCATAAGTACGAGAGATAGCCACACCATATTGGTTATCATAGTCGAATAATTTTTCTCTCCATGCTAAATCAATACCATTTGCCATTACACCTGCTTGAGCACCCAATAATAAACCATGTCCTACCCATGTAGAACTATCACCAGTTTGACCAATTGGAACATTTTCATTTTCATGTACGACTACGCCATTATATAAACCAGTAGCACCTGTAAAAATAGGATTTTTCATGCCACGAATATTAGCATATTGCTGTGCATTAATCCATTTTTCATCTTCTTTTAAATCACGAATTTGATATGGATGCAATACCATTACATAATATTCTCCACCATTAACACGAACAGGTCTGATTTTTGGATTAGACATCTGTGCCAAACGTTTTGCTTTACCTAAAACAGTAGTATTCATTTTAGCAGTACTTGTAATATTAGCTTCAGCTGAAATACCAGTACCGCCATAAATAACTTTATCTGCTGTTGGATTAGCTGTCAGTGCTTTAAATAAATCATCATCGATTCTTTCTCTAAGCCAAATAGATAATCCATCTTTTGCATTTTTACGCATATTTTCTTTACTTTTCTTTTCTTCAAATTTACCTTTTAAGCGTACAGCATTTCTAATCTGGTCTATAGTAAAGCTAAAGCTTCTATATTCCATTTTTTCTTCATTACCTTCTAAGATATCATCTCCTGTAACACCAGCACCTTTTAATTTAAGTACGAGTGATTGTGTTATTTTATCTCCAGGTTCCTTTTTTAAATCATTTAAAATTTGAATAATATTATTAACACCTTCACCCATGAATTTGCCAAAGAACAAATCTTTCATAGCAGTGGCCCACGTCTGTTTTCCCCATGCTTGTAATACAAGTTCTTCAGGAACAGTTGTTTCTGCAAATAATCTTAAATCCATATTCGCTGGTAAAGATATCTGCATTCCTCGTCCTTCAAAACCCATATTTTTAAAGTATTTGGGAAATGCTCTTTTCAATTTGTCTTCATTAAATTTAAAATTACTTAAACACATATATAGTACCTTCTTTCTTTATTTATTCACCTAATAAAATTTTTTGATACTTCTCTGGTATTTTTTCCCATGGTCGGTTATTCATCATTTCAATAGCAATATCTACATCACTTTTACCTGAAGTATCTCCGCCACCTGATAATTTATCTGCTCGTGGCATTTTTTTAGCTTGTTTATATTTATTTACGACTTTATCTTGTTTTTCTTTCTGTTTTGCATTTATATCTTTATAATATTCACGTTTAGCATTTTCAAAATAAGCTTCAATAGTATATCGGTCTGATGGTGAAGCTACTCCTCGTTCTAATCTTGCATAAGCATCACGAATTATATTTTGATTAACCACAGATTGCTTTTCAAAATATCCATTTATAGCAAAATCTTGTATTTCTTTAAAATGTGTATCTTTCTTTTGTTCATTTTCAAATGCTTTAAATGCCGCCATATTTTCTCTATGTGCCTGCATAAATGCTTCTTTTCTTTGATTTCTCAATGCCAATTCACTATTAACATTGCTCATAATATTATCTTTAGCAATTTCAAAAGCTGCTTCATAATCCGCTTTCTTTTGAGCGCCATTATCTTCAAACTCTAAATCATTTAATTGTTCTTCTGTTAAATTAACTGATTTTAAAGCTATTTTTTTCGCTTCACTTATTACAGTACGTGCAAATTCAATTGGAACTTGCTCTAATTTAATAGGTTTAAAAGGTGCAGGTCTAAATTCCTGTTGTTTAGGAATTTGCTCTTGTTGTTTTCTTAATTGCTCATTTTCTTTGCGTAATTTAGCAAGCTGCTCTTCAATGCCTTCGGTAGGTTTATCTTCTATTTTTTCTTCATCATCTTGTTTAGATTGCTGTTCTTCTTGCTCATCTTTTTTACTTTCAAGTTTTTCATCTTCAGCTTTTTGTTGTTCTCTAAATTTATTAGTAAATTCTCTAGCAATCTCTGGATCTAATCCTTCAAACTCTTCAGGAATACTTATTTCATCATTCTCATTATTATCTACATCATCTACTGTTTCATCAGCTACAACATCAGAATCAATTTGATTATCTTCAAAATCATCTTCAGCAAATAATTGCAAATTAAAAATTCTTAATACGTCCATAATATATCTCCTAACTCAAATTTTATTAAGTAATTTATCTGCAAAGTTCAGACCAGTCTTCTTATTCAAGAGATTATCCATACGTTCGGCTACATTCATAAAAGTATTTATAGTTTCTCTTTCCTCTTCAGTTAATTGATAACCTGGATTATTCTTGAATTTATCCATACGTTCAATACTAAAATCTAAAATTTTACCGCATAAATCTTCTACTGATTTTTGCAATTCTTCTATTTTATTCACTGGCTCGTTTTTTTCATCTACTTGCTCTCTTGCTTGACTGCTAGATTGTTGTTCTTGAGTATTTTTATCTTCCACTTCTTTACTAATTGCTTTTGTTATTTTTCTTACCGCCATTACAAATTACTCCTTATCTTCATCGTTTTGATAATCAATCTGATAAATAGGCTCAAAGACTTTTTCAAACACTTCATTTGGCACAGGATATACTTTTCCATCAATGCTTTTTACAAGATAATCTTTATTAAATCTAGCTGTAAATTTTCTATTTTTATGAATATCTTCGACCAGAAGTCTTGGATTTTTAACATCAGAAAAATCTACATTTAAAAATGGTTCGCCTAATACATCTTGAATATTTTTTAAATCTTCTACATTGTTAAAACTTAATTTTATAGCTTCTACTTCATTTACTCTTCTACGATATTTCATCAATATTTTCTCCTTTTACATATTACATAGCTGGAATATTTCCTGACCTCAACGAATTTAAAGCTGCTAAAGTCATATTGCTATTATTTTGTTGTGGTGCTTGATTTTGATTTATTGGTTGACTATTAATTTCTGCCTGATTTTTTACTTGCTGTAATAATATTTGAGCTGTCTGTGCTGGTATACCTAAATTAATTAATTGCGATAAAATCTGATTAGTCGGTATACCTTGATTTATAGCTTGCATTATTTGATTTGTAATTTGCTGATTATTCACTTGTTGTTTATTTGCTTGCTGTTGTAATAATTGTGGATAATTATAAGCAACAAACTGCTTAATAGCTTCATCAGCAATTTTTTGGTCAATAAGTCCTGCTTTTGCCGCCATAGCGAGCTGAATAGCAGGTGGTGCGTCTTTAAAAGCAATAGAATTACTCATACGAATTTGTTTTGCTTGTTCAGCAGCAGCTTGAGCTTCTTGTGCCTTTTGTTGAGCTTGCTGTCTTTGTTGTAATCTCTGTTTTATATCTTCTTTATTAGGGATATCTGATAAATCTAAGATTAAGTCAAATACAGCATCACCTGGAACACCCAATGTTTTAACAGCGTCAATAAGTGAATACATCTGTGCTTGTCTTTGTGAAGCACTAGCCTGTGTATCCGCCACAATAATATCAAAATCACCTTGAGTTATATCATTTAAAGTCGTTGTTACAGCTTGCCCAAAAGGCCCTATTTGTGTAACTTGTTGATTTATTGTGATAAAATCTGGTTTTCCACCAACACCTTCAATACGAAAAATCTTTTCTTCCGTATAAAATTGTTGTACTAAACCTTTACGACCATGTTTTCCCCATAACAAAGATGCTAAACGTTTTTTACATTTACGAAGATTATCAAAAGTTGTCGCAATATGCGTTATAGCTTGCTTTTGCTTTAATTCTATTGCTCTACCACTTGCATTAGCAGGCATATCTACACCCATTAAAGCTTCGTTTATACCAGAAATAGAAGGCAAATCAGCAGCAGCTTCTTGTCCTGCTTGAAATAATGATAATGGTGGCTGTGGTGCTTCTAATCTTTGCATAGCTCCACGAGATAATGTCCCTGGCTGAACTTCTATTACACCACCTGGAAGACTAGCCAATTTTTTCATATTGGCTTTTTGTTCATCAGATTGTGCATCTGATTCACGAATCCAGTTATTATATGAAGAAGTATTTAATATGTGAAGTGATTGACTTCTACGTTTATTAACTTCTCGCTGTGGATCTTTTAAGTCTCTGACAATACCAGCAGGCTCATCTTCATCAAAAAATTTAAATACTACAAAGGGAATAAATGGTATTTGTCCATGTTCATAAGGACTTTCGATATCTTCTAGCAAAACACCGCCAAAAAAAGAACAAACCCTTACCTTGTCTACAGTAATTGTTTGTTCTATCGGTATTTGCCCTGACAAATACATTTGCATTAATTGTTCTTCAGATATATTTTGCATATCTTGTTCATTAATTATTTTTCCACCAGGCATTATATAAATTTTTTCTTTAACTTTTACCTTATACCAGCATTCAACTAAACGTAATTTTTGCAAATCTCTTTTGTAATATAGATGGTCATATTGTTCATCTACTGGTTCCATAGAGTCATATTCTTGCTGTTGATTTTTTATTTCTTCTGCTTTTTCTGGATATACATTTATTAAGTCAGCTTTATTTACCCATTTAGCACGAATAATATAATTGGCATCAGAATAATCTATTTCTTTTGCTTCTGGATCTATATACATATTAAAAGGGCTTTCACGAGCAATTTTTATTTCTCCATCGCCCATTTCTTCATCAAATTTGTAATAAACCCAAAACCAACCAATACCGCCAATAGCACCATCCATAAAAACTTGAGACTCTTGATATTCATAATCACAATCATCAAAGATATATTTTGTAACACCTTCACGGACTTTACAAAGCTCCATATCATCATTTGTCCTAGGCAAAAAGGAAATATCATAACGATTAAGCCTTTGATATCCTGATAATACATTCATAAGTGGTTTTATTTTATTAATAGTAATTGCAGGTCTACCAAATTTTTCAAGCTGTTCTTTATCTGCATTTTTCCATTGTTTACCAGATACAAATCTATAATCTTCTTTAGCCTCTTTCCGCCAATTTCTTGATTTATCTACAGCATCTTGAAACCATTCTCTTATCTTTCCTAGTCCAATTTTATTTTCTTCTGGTGCAGCTCTTACATCATTATTTACTTCATCAAACATTTATTATTCCTCTTTAAAACATTTTGGATATGTCTCTTTTATTGCTTTTAAGCCCAATATAGCAGATTTTATTATTGCTTCTGTCTGTATTGTTTTATCACAAGTAAAAGATACATATCCTTTTTGTATTTTATTTACATTACATTTACTATATTCATTGCAACCATATAATGCTGTTTGTGCGATAGCAGAAACAGCACTGCAAACAATATCCTCTTTGTCTTTTTTGGCATAATTTGCATGTCCACGAACTAAAAGACCAATGATATTTTCATTTGCAGGTGAACTTATTTTTGTAAAATAAACCATACATTCTCCTTTTAATAAGCCCATGCACTAGGTTCATGGCTTATATTTTCATAATCATTTTTCTTAAACTTCCAACCATCTTTTTCAGGTCTTGTTGGCTTATATGGTCTAGATAAACATGCATATCCTGTTTCATCAACACAATGGTCTTCACCATTCGTATCGATTTTTTCAGGCTGACGTTTATCATGAGTAACTAAAGGAAATGTTCTCAAATTATGAAAACATGTACTAAAAAAGCGTAAAGTTGGTATTTGTACTCCATCTTTACGCTTATATCCTTCTAATCTTAATTTTATCTCTTCCGCCATAGCCATTCTTCCTTTACCACATTCTCTAAATGTAGTATGACCATTTTTTATTAATACTTTATTTATTTCTTCAGCTACAGTAGGAACACCTGTATTTATATTGGCCCAACATGCACTATCTAATACTCCATAAGCTATTTTTTCATCACATTCTCTATCGACTATTTTTTGAGCCACTTGTGCAGCTGTTTCTTTTGTCCCTACATTTGCTTTACCACCATAGCCATATAATTCGCGATATTTCCAAAGATTACCATCATAATCTACTGCATACCAACCTACAGCATAAGGCTTTGCACTTCCCCAGTCCATACTTCTAAATCTCACCCAATTATCTGGTATTTTAAAAGGTTTTACGACATGTCGTTTTTCCGAGAAATCAGAAAAAAACTGTCCGCCAAGTAAGCCCCATTCGCCAAGACCATATACACGATACCCTTCAGGATCTTGCTCTTTTCTCATCATCATACGTTCGCTATACGCTGGATCAATAAATAAGTTATCTTGATAAGTAGATTTATGTGTAAATATCGATGCTCGTGGTGTATCAAAATATTTTGCTTTTATCCAATGAGTTGCAGATACAGGATTAAAAGATAATGTTATTTGATAATATAGATTTTCATTAATCAGTTTTCCACGCAAGCGGTCATCTAGTATATCTATATCATTTTCTTCTAATTCTGTTGCTTCTTCAGCCCAAATCCAAGTTAATTTACCACGTGTAAAAGTAACAGACTTAACACCTTCACGTTGTTTATCATCTTTCATACCACGGAATAATACTTCATTTCCTGTTGTTTTACATCGCAGTGCTAATGGTGATTTACCTATATCCCAATAAAAATCCGCCATACTACCACATATACGATTAATCGCAGATACTAATTCGCTATATGTACTTTGACGGTTCCAATCCCCTATTTTACGAATAACTAATAAGTTAGCACCTTTGTATTTAGGGTTCATTAATTTTAAGATATAGTCTTGTGCTATATTTACACTTTTACCACTACCAGCACTACCTCTCATACAACGATATCGACATCTTGTTTCATTTGCTTGTTTAAATATTGGATTGAAATAAACTCTAGTTTCCGCCATCTTCTTGCACCTCACTACCTTCTTCATCAGGTGGTTTGCCATAAAATGGTTGTAAAATCAGCGGTTCTGCTGGCGGTTGCGGTGGAGTAGATTTTATCTTAGTGATATTTAATTTTTCTTGTTCAATTACCAGGCGTTGTTTATCCATTTCACGCTGGTATAGATTAGGTACCAAATCAAAATACCTCATCACGATTTCCCATGCCCATTTTTTATCCATCATTTTTATTGAAGGCCCATCTTTACCCATTTTCACTTCATTTATTACTGATGTATCTACTAAATCACTATCAATCAAATCAACATAATTTATCAACTTTTTTAATGGTTTTCCATCTACTTTCACAGGCCCAAATTGTCCTATTACTTGTTCTTCACGCTGTCCCCATTTTACATAATCGCCGATATCTGCACCGATAATTTTCAGACAATATTTTAGCAAATCATTTATGTCTACTTTTATTCCCTCGCAAATTACATTTTTAAGATGTTTTATTTCAGCACGAATATCATCACGTTTTAGCAGTATATTTGCCTTCTTAGCTGCACTCTTTTTATTAGTGGCTAAGCCTGATTTTAATATAGCTTGAGTGCCATTCCACTTTTCCACATAATAAGCACAAAACACTTGTTCAGCTTCTGTTAAATTAGGAGAAATATCTATTGTTTTAGAGGTTGCAACCTTTTTATTTTTTTGCAACTTTTTTGTAGTTGCTTTTACCATGGTTGCATTATCTGACCAATATCGTTTTTTCCATGACTTTACAGTAGATAAACTAACCTCGTATTTAGTGGCTATTTCTGCATATTTCATGCCTTTCTTATAATCTTTTTCCGCCAACTCATATTTTTTTACTTCATTTGGCATTTCACCACCTTCCTTGATTAAAAATGAGCATTAAAAAAGGCACATGACCTCTATCTTAGTCATATGCCTTAATAACTTTCAAATGGATATAAAAAACCTTGATATCATTATATCATAAAAATCAGTAATTTTTTCCCAGAAAAAATAAAATTTATACATTATTTTTATTTCATCTTCATTGTTGATTTAGTCGTCAAACCATTATATATTCACACATATATATATATTGTGGTTTAATTGCTAATTATAAATTTATTAGGTATAATAAATAAAGAAGCGATATTAGCAGTATCGATTCTTTATTTAGATTTAATATTAGCAGTATTAAATCTAACTCCTAGATAATAAGCTCACTCTTATCATGGAAAAGAGGTGATGCTATGGAATTTTCAATGATAAACGACAGTCTCATGACAATCTTCTTAATAGCCCAAATTGTAGATAAAATCCTATCGATTTATATAAAATATAAAAAAATCCATCAACATTCATAATATATTACTTTTAGAAAATATATTACAAGCTTATTATCTATTTTATAAAGCAAGAGATTAGCAGTCTCTTGCTTTTTTATATTTCATGTCTTAAAAACACATTTAGCATAACTTCTTATCTTATGTCTATCAAGAAAATTCGTTTATAAAGTAAATTCCTTTCACAAATTTTTCTGTCAATATCTTTTTTTAACTTATTTTATTTGATAAAAAAAATATTTCTATATTATAATAAAAAAGAACCGATATTAGCAGTATCGGCTCTTTGTCTAGATTTAATATTAGCAGTATTAAATCTAACTCTTAGATAATAAGCTCACTCTTATCATGGAAAAGAGGTGATGCTATGGAAATTTCAATGATAAATGATAGTCTCATGACAATCTTTTTAATAGCCCAAATTGTAGATAAAATCCTATCGATTTATATAAAATATAAAAAAA
>OGWW01001131.1_pt1 | contig 15432 bp, 14 predicted proteins | sample 1576131 | NCBI WGS metagenome assembly OGWW01 (sample SAMEA3541576, study PRJEB24748) | human gut metagenome | biome: human gut; feature: human-associated habitat; material: faeces | place: China | collected 2012 | reverse complement strand
AAAAAGGCAAGTTTTTATTTAAAAAGATAATTAATTTTAAAAAAGATGCATGCTTAGCATTAGTTTTCCCTATTTTCTCTTAAAAAAGCAATAAGAAGGGTTGTCCACGTTGGTGTAATTTAACGTGGATGAACATTTTATTGCCATCATCGGATGCCTTTTGTTGTTTAAATCTAATTATTCGGTTTAGAACGCTGTCTGTTTCAGATATTTGTTAAATGCCGTTACCTACAAAGTAACGGTCTTCACAAACAAAACAAAAAGTTATGCTTACAATTTTAACCCAGGAGGCTATCAGGGTGCTTCGTTACATCTATTACCGTGATGCCGGCATATCTTGTCCTCCTGATTCTTCCGATTGCGCTTTCCGGAATGTTTCTGTCCTCCTTCCCCTGTTGGAGCGTGGAGGGCTGATTCGCTGTATATGCCCGGAATCTCCCGATAGTCCCGTTTCTTATGAACTGTGCAAGCCTTTGGGCTCCATCGACCTGCTGTCCTTGTTGCTGATCCTGCACGAGGGGGTGTGTCCGGTTTCTCCGGATGTAGACGAGCAGCGTGTCTATGGCCGTTATGGGTCGGTGGCCTCCCGTATGGGGGTTGTCAACCAGATGATGCGCAGCATATTCAGTGAAATCCATTTGACAGAACTTTGTTTGTAAACCGTTTTTTAGAGATTGCCGCCATGAACAGAATTTTACTGCTGCTCGGATATATCCTTTTGCTCTCCGCACCGGTCTGCGGTCGGGGTGTCGGCACACGTGCGGTTTCGGACTGCGATTCGTTGCACACGTTCCGTTTTGTACAGGGGCGTGACGTTCTGTATGCCGACTATCAAGGCAACAATCACGAGCTGAAACGCCTGTTTGCCGCCGTCTCTTCTTTCCGTGGCCCTATCGCCGACGGGAAGATGCGTATTTATGTAGACGGTCATTGCACTTCGGGCGGGAGCGTACACGACAATCTTTGGCTGGCCTATGTGCGTAGCAGCCGTGTGAAGTCCGAACTGATCACCCGCAAGGGCATGAAAGAGGAGTATTTCGTGACTCACAACCATGCCGTATGCTATCCCGGCGAAGAGCGCGACGTGGTGATTGTCTGCCTGCGCGAGCTTGCGGGTGCGGATACTTTATCCGCCGCCCGCCGCAACTATGGCATGTATGCCTCCCGATATCCGCTTTTGCCTCCTGCGGTCCCATCTGCTCCGGACAACCGCCCGTGCCCGCCCCCCATTCTTTTTGTACCAGTCGGTCCGGCCGGTCATCCCGGTACGGTTGCGGGGTCGGGAGCAGAAAACCCGCGTCGGATGCTCTTCTCCCTGAAGACGAACCTTGCCGACTGGTCGGGGCTGACGGCGGAAGGCCGCCTGGGAGCTTTCAGGCCCAACCTGGCGCTGGAGCTTCACTTTGCCCGCCGTTGGTCTGTGATGGCCTCTGCGGCGTATTCAGACTGGAAAGGCGGGCACGATCACCGTTTCTGGGGCGTCTCCGGCTACAGCCTCGAACCCCGTTTGTGGCTGAAAGGTGACGGGCGTTATCGCTGGTTCTATCTGGGTGTCTACGGTCAGTCGGGCGATTTCGATTACCGTCCCTCGCCCGCAGGCGATACGGACGCCACAGGCAGAAGCCGCACCGGACGTTACCGGCATGCGGGACTCTCCGCAGGCGTGTATGTCCCCCTGTCCCGTCATTGGGGCATCGAGGCGGGAGTGCGCGGGGGATACCTCCATTCGTCCGCCAAGGCTTATGATAACGAACCTCCTCACGCATACTATCACCATCCGGCCTCCTTCGTCCGTTGGGGCCTGACGGGGATCAACCTGGGGCTGGGATATAGGTTTTAGAAATACAATGGGAATATGATACTCAAACTGAAATACATACTGAAAGCTGCCTTTCTTTCCCAGCTTCTCTTCTCGTGTACGGAGCGCTCGCTCGAACCGCGTCCGGAACCGGAGCCGGTTCCCATCCGTCTCTTTACGGGTATCCGTACCCGTGCGACGGTGGACGTTTTCGGCGATACCCCGGTGTGTGTCGCTTACGGTGTACGTACGGGACAGTACGACGGGAGCTGGGACGGCATTGCCACGGACAACGAGATCCGCCTGATGCCCGAACGCTACTATCCGTCGGACGGCTCGGCGCTCTATCTGCGGGGATACTATCCTCCGGCAGCGCTGACGGCTGACGGGCGGCTGACTTACCGCCTGACGGGAGAAGAAGACCTGATGCTGACGGGCGAACAGAACGGATCGCTTTCCGCTCCTTTCGGGGAGTCCGACAGCCAATCGCTCCTGTATCGGCACTTGCTGACGCAACTGATCTTTACACTCACGGTAGAGGCCGAAGATACCGGGGCGCTCCGTGTGCGGTCGCTCCATCTGAACGGACTGACGGACGAGGTGACCCTCTCCCTGGCCGAAGAGTCGCTCTTGCCGGGTGAGCGCACGGTGAGCGTGCCCGTTTATGAAGCGGGCGAAGAGGCGGAGGGCCTTCCGTTTGACGGCAACAAGCTGACGCTGCCGGGCTATGTGCTGGTGCAGCCTTCCGCTACGCTGACCATCGACCTGGTGCTTTCGGTAGACGATGACCGGACACACGACCGCGAATACCGTGCCCTTCCCGTACGGTTCGAAGGCGGGGAGGGGGAAGGCGGAACGGCTTATACCGTCCGGGTGGAACTTCCCGATCCCGTCATTCCCGATCCGGTGGAGATTGTAGCTGTCGCTACGGTCGGACGGTGGCAGGAGGGTGACTCCGGCAGTGGGGAACTGGTGGACAATCGGTCTGCCGAAACAGAACAATAAACATATTTATTAACTATAAAACTTTTAGAAAACAATGAAAACGAAACTAAGTGTGGCGGCTATGGCCCTTTTGCTGGCAAGCTGCTCAAGCAATGACAATGACCTTTTGCCCGAGAATCCGGTGAACGCGACTCCTATCCAAGTGTCGCAAAGCGTGCAGGGCATGGTGAAGACCCGCGCGGCGGTGGGCGTAGGCAGTGATGTGACGGCTACGGTGCTGGTGGCTGACGGTGATCAGGCTGCTGATTGGACTAAGTTTTCTCCGGTGCTTGCCAATGAAGTGAAGGAAGACGGCGGACAGAACAAACTGACAACCCGTGCCACGGTTTCCACCGCCTCTTTCAAGGCGGGTTCTAAGGCCACGGTGTCACTCAACCCGATTCTTTATTACCATACGACTGCCAGCACGAAGTCTTGGCTGGCGGCTGTGGCTCCTGCGGGAACGGTTAGCGGTACAACGGTGACGATTCCCCAAACAGACGGGGAGCAGGACGTGATGCTCGCCGACGCGGCGGAGGCCGGTAGCAGCAGTTCTGCAAGTAACCCTGAACTTACGTTCAAGCACCTGACCACCCAGCTCAACTTTGAGATGAAGCTCACCACTCAGGCAAGTGGTGGGGAATGGACCGATAAAACCATCAGCTTAAAGAAAATCAGCGTGCAGAAAGCGCAGGTGCCCGCAGAGGTCAATGTAGCTCCGACTTCGGGTGAGGCCGGTGTGAGCAAGTGGACGGATGCCGCTGTGATGAATGTGGGTGGTATTTCCAGTGTGGCGCTGGGTGCAGATGCTGTGCGGGTAGGTAATCCGTTGATGATCCAGGCTTCGGGCCAAGTCGTGATCGATGCGGTGATCTCTGTGGGAGGCACTGATATCACTTTCAGTAATGTGACAATCAAAAAGCAGGATAATACAACAGACCTGTCTACCGAGGCCGGTAAGTCACACCTGATCACCCTGAACGTGACCGAGCCTCTGACTCCGGCGGATGCTACGAAGATGACCGTAACCGCCACTGTAACCGACTGGGTAGCGGGTGATGCCGGCCATGCCGATCTGAACTGATTCACATAAAATGTCTGCCATGATCATGAAACGCCATATTTCGCTTTTTGTCTTTTTCTGCCTGCCGGGAGTTTTCCTGGCAGGTTGCTCCGACGCGGACCGTTCCTCGCTGATGGGTGAGGAGGAGGTTCCGGTGGAGCTTTCCGCCCTGGAGGGCGATGTATCGTCGAGGGCGGCGGTCTCGGCAGGCAGCAAGCCTCAGGCGGAGTTTGAGGCTGCCATGGTATTTTCCCGAACCGGGGGAGACTACACCACTCCGGTGGTTGCCGCCGAAGAGGGTGTCTGGAAAGGAACTGTCGGGACCGATGGTAAAGTCGGTTGGGGCAATGCCGGTAAGGATGCGCCCATTTATCCCCGTTGGGGAGCTTGGCTCCATCTGGTAAGCTACGCCCCCTACGCCGAGCCGGATAAGGCCGCTTCGGGCAGTGGAACGGGCACTTATGCCGGTACGGTTTCCTTTGTGCTCACAGGGCAGACCGATCTGCTTTACGCTTCTCAGATACAGGGAAACCGCTGGGCGGACGGGCACTTTCCTTCACTGGTATTCGACCATCAATTGACGCAACTCTCTTTTCAAGCGAAGAAGACGCTTCAAAACGGGGTGTCGGTATGGGTGAAGAGTATCACGGTGAAGGAGGCGAAACCGCTTGCCTCGTTGAAGCTGGCTACGGGAGAGGTGACGTTCTCCACCACAACCGAACATCCCCAGGGACTGACGGTGGATCTTACGCAGAACGGAACCAACGGAGCCGGGCAAGGAACGGAAGTGACCGGCCAGACTCCGGTATCTGTGGGGCAACTTTTACTCCCTCCGTTGGAAGCCGGCGGAAACAACGGCAATGGAGGCGGAAGCAACACGTATACGCTGAAAGTAGAAACATCAATAGGTACATTCGATAATGTGTCGCTTACGTTCGGTGATTCCAACGCAAGCGGGAAAAATCCGTTGCAGGCGGGCATGTCACATGTAGTGACGCTGAACATCGGCGACCATGAACTGGGAATCACTTCGGTAACGGTGCAGGCGTGGGCTCCGGTGACTGTTGACGGCACTCTGGATGCGGATTAGATACATGAATTTAAAAAAAGATAAAACGAACATGATGATTAACCAAACGAAATATCATTGGCTTATGGCTTTTCCGGCATTGCTGTTGGCTGTCGGATGCGGTGAAAGCATCTTGCCCGAAGGACAGGATACCGGGGTGGCGGAATTGCAGGTGTCGCCACAGGTGGTGTTGACACGCGGTGCGATAGATGCCGGTTCGGATGCATCGGCTGTAGGGACTGCATTAGGAAGCATCGCGGTGTATGCCAACAGCACAACGACGAATAAGACAACGAATAACTATGGGTTGTACACTTACAGCTCTTCGGCATGGGGCAGCGCGACCGATAAAATCTATCTTTCGGCGGAAGAGGCTACGATCTATGCGCATTATCCGGCGTATCAACCGGGTAGTAATGGTGAATTTCAGAGTAGCGGTACTGCGCTGAAGGCTACCAATCCAAGTGGTGAATACACGGAAAGTTCCACGATCAATATTTCTGTATTTCCGGGGAAGAGCGGAGACGCTAACGCCACGATCGACTTTCAATCCACTGACAATTCGGACGGTCAAACCAGTACAAAAGATAAGATTCTCGCAGCCTCCGGAGAGGTGGACTATATGTATGCCGATCAGGGAAGTACTGGAGTGAAAGCCAGCTATAAAAACGGTAGTGATAGTAAAACCGGAAAGGTGACGCTCGCCATGAAGCACGCCCTTGCGATGGTCAGCTTCCGGGTATATGCGGATCATACCTATAAAAATACCGGTGCATTCACCAAACTGGTATTAGCCAATAAAAGTGGAAATACAACATTAAATAATGGAGCTAGCCCTACCATGAAAATTAAGGATGGTACGATCACTGTGGGTCAGAGTCCGGCGGCAGTGACCTATACACGTGATATAGCAAACTATACGTTGCCCAAAGCAGCGAGTAGCGATGCTTCTGCTGCAACCACCGCCAAAAATAACGCCAGGAAAGCCAGTATCCTCGTCCTGCCTGAAAGCACGGCCGATAAGTCGACCGTGGAAGCTACGCTGACGATTGACAACCAGGATTATAAAGTCGCCCTGCCTGATAGCAACAGTGCATGGGAGGCCGGAAAGAATTACCTGTACACCGTCAAGCTCAGTGGCTCCGAACTCGTCATTTCGAGTGTGACCGTGACACAATGGACAACGGTTGCTTCAAGCACAGATCTGGATATAAAGTGATAGAAGAAAAACTCAACAAGATAATAGATGAAGAACGTATTCATTCTTTTGCTCCTTGGGACCGCATCCCTGTTTTGCATAGCCTGTTCCGGTGAGAACTCCGTTCTCACCGACGGCGATGCCGTCCTCTTGCAGCCCGGTGTTCATGCCGGTGCCACGCTCGCCTCCACCCGTAGCATGATCAACGATGTTGGTACGGGTGCAGACCGGATCAGCACCATTGGCATCTACCTCGCCGCTGCGGACGGCAGTCTCTATCCGGGCAGCAACGCCGGGGGAGCGACCTTCACGAAAGCGGCCTCCGGTACGAAGTGGACGAGCAATCCTTCTACCTACGTCAGCCTCGCAAAAGCAACGGTCTATGCCTGGGCACCCGCTGCGACAGCCTTGAAGAGCGATGGCGGCAGTGGTAGCGGAGGCAACAGTGGTAGCGGCAGCGGTGGCAGTAGCAGTACTGTCTTGCCTGCTCTCCCCGTCAGCGTGCCTGCCGGGCAAACCTTCGACGGAGGAAATACCTACGACTGCTCTACCACCGATTATCTTTACGGTTCCGGCAGCGCTACCGTAGGTTCGGCTACGGCGGTTACCGCCAACAGCCTGTCTGCTTCGCCAGCCCTCTATCTGCAACACGCCTTGTCGCAAGTCGTGTTCCGCATTCAGAACGCGAACGACCGCACCCCGGATCCGACATACGATTATGTAAGGCAGATTAAGCTTACGGCAGCGGGCGGCGCTACTCCTTTCTACTGTACGACTGCTTCCGGATCCGGATCGGCCGGCACGATGTCCCTGACGGATGGCGCTTTGTCCGGACTGGCCGCGGTGGGTGAAATCTCTTTTACCCCATCGGCCCGTCCGCAACAGGTCGGCACCTCGGGTCCCGTTACAGTGGCCTACGGGCTGGTGGCTCCGAAGGTTGAGGCAGCTTCGGGCACGCAGGTGACGTTGACGCTGACACTGGGTGAACAAAGCTCGGACGCTACCGAACGGGATCTTACCCTCTCGACCGATGCCTTCAACCCGGCATGGCAGAAAGGATACCGCTATGTCTATACCTTGACGCTCGGCGAACGGGGAATCAGCCTGCAACCTGTCGATATAAAAGGGTGGACGGAAGTTTCCGAGGAGAGCAGTGACGTAAATCCCGGCTGGCAATGAAACAAATGATTCAGAACAATAAATGGTTCAGAATGACAAATGATTCAGAATGACAAATGATTCAGAATGACAAATGATTCAGAATGAATGATTCAGTATGAAAACAGATAGATTATACCAAACGGTTTTAGGCTGCCTGCTGCTTACCGCAGGCTGTTCGGACAATGCGCTGACCCCTTCGTTGCCCGAAGGGACTCCGCTTACGGTGTCCGCCGCGATCTGCGCTTCCGGTGAAGGCCGGGAGTCTGAGACCCGGGCGGCCGTGGCAGCCGGGACCCGTGCCGTGGCAGCCGACAACGGTTACGACCGCAGCACCTTTGCCGCAGGTGACAAAATCCGTATCATCCGCTCGCGGAACGGTTCGTCATCCACTCCGGTGGACTACACCTTGAACGCCGCTTCTTCCGGCAGCAGTACGGGCGAGTGGAAACCTTCGGTGACGGGTACGGAGCTGCTCGTTGAGTCCGGAGCCACCTACCAGGCGAGTTACCCTATCGAATACTCGGGTATCCGTGCCGACCAGCGAAAGGCGGGAGGTGAGGACTACCGCCTGAGCAATCTGCTGGAGACTCCTGAGAAGGTGGCGATCGGCCGTGACGGAACACTCTCCTTTACAGGCGAAAGCGCCTTTGTGCACAAAGGCGTGAAGCTGACCCTGAAGTTTTCGGGAAAGAACACACTGTCCAAGGATTTTACGAGTATGACCGTAACCGGGAAGGGGCTTTACTCCGGAGAAGCAAGCAAGGATGAAACCGTCTACCTGTATCACCCCGGCGGTACAGGCGATGCGAAATATACCTGGCATGGCATTATCGCCCCGCTTACTTCCCAGCAGTCGATAGAGGTATCGGTGACGGATGCTAACGGAGTGGTCTATGACGTCACCCTCACTTGCGCAAGGGCGGCGAACAGCCACTACACCTATACGCTCACCCTGAAAAATGATGTGCTGGTTCCCACCGGTCAGGAGATCAAAGAGTGGCAAAGCGGGGATTCGCATACAGGAACCTTAAGTTGATGTAACTTAGTTTGATGTAATATTAGTTGATGTAATATTAGTTTGATGTAATATTAGTTTGATGTAACCCCATGAAAAAGAAAAAGAATAGAATCCTATCGGTATCCGGGGCGGCTCTCTGCCTGTTCTTCCCGGTTCTGCTGGCCGCCTGCTCGCAAGAGGATGCTTTGCCCCGTCCGTTGGAAGTATCGGCAGAGGTGGGGAATCCCGCTACCCGTGCTACGGATGCGCATGCCGGTGATTATGATAAAAGAGAATTTGTAGCGGGTGATGTCATCCGGATTACGGATGGCACGAATACTGCCGACTACCAACGGGTGGTCACCGGCACAACCGGCACCTGGCAACCCGCAAGCGGACAAACAGCGCTCACCACCACCGGTAGTGAAACGTTTACGGCTTCGTATCCTACGGCGTTTACCCGGATTCTAGCCGATCAGCACACAGCCACCAATTTCTGGCAAAGCAACCGGCTGACGGCTAAAGGAGTACTCGATGGCAATAAGGCTACGTTCTCGTTCGCTCCGGAAGCGGCGAAGGTGACCCTGGTGGTGAAGTATGGAAATGATTCAAAGCTTCCCGGCACGGCAAGCCTGGAGGGTACGGGGATTGCCACCGATGTCTCTACATCGGAGACGATCAACGCCTATGGCGCTTCGGCAGCGGGAACTTCCGCTCAGCAACATACGTATGTAGCCATCGTCAAGCCCGGCTCCCGAACGTTTACGATCAAGGTGAAGGCCGGCGACAGCGGTGAAACGGAGAAGAGCTACACCGAGAAGACGGCCCATACCTTGAAAGCCGGATACAACTACCAGTATAACTTTACGTCCACCAATGAATTGATCCTGAACGGTATCACCGTAGAACGATTCGTAGAGACAACGGAGACAGACGCGGGAAACGCCACTTAATGAAAAACAGATACGAAAACGGATATGAACCTACAAAAATACAATCGAATGAAGAAGTCGGGGAATCGCCTCTACATGGCGCTTGCCCTCGGAGCGGGGATATGCCTGACGGCTTCATGCGCCTCGGACGACGGATTCGCCGCCGATGAAGGCGCACTGGAATTGCAGCGGATCGAAGTGGAGGGAGAGGAGAGCGTCACCCGTGCGGAAGCAACCGCTATCACCGAGGTGGACGTGTATGCCACCACTACCGCATCGGCCACCAAGCCACATGCGGCGTACGGAGACAATCCACTGATGACATTCTCCTTGAAAGAAGGAGTCTGGACTCCGGACAAGCAGACGATCATGAACAACACTTTGGGTGATGCCTTGCTATACGCCTATTATCCTCCCGCAGCCATCCAAGCGTCCGGTGACGGTGAACATACGACGGCGGTGAACCTTCCGTCGTCATTGACTGATTTTCTCGCTACCGGGCAGGCCGATTATCTCTACGGTGTGGGTACGGATAAGTCGGAGACAGCCCCCGTCACGGCAACACTTTCCTCGAGAACCGTCAGCTTCAAGATGAAGCATGCGTTGGCCAAAGTCAGTTTCCGTATCGTGAAGTCGGCTTCGGCCACCGAAGCGCTAAAGCTGATACAGGTGGATGTGCTGAGCGGAACCAACCGTCTGCGGACAGGCATCGGGACGATGAACCTGAAAAGCGGATTGCTGAACAGTCTGTCGGATATTTCGACACTGACACTGGCGCAGGCGAGTGGCGTGGAGTTGAAGCTGAAAGAAAACCAGAAAGGACCGAACGTGACCTGCCTCGTGGCGCCGATGGCGAAAGAAGAAACGGTGCTCTCGTTCCGGCTCAAGGTATGTGTGGACGGAGAAGCTGCCGCGAAAGCGCATGCGTTTGAAACCCAATCGGTGACAGCGCAGTGGGAGGCGGGAAAGCATTATGTCTATCTGATTACGGTGGACAAAATGGGAGGTAAGCTGAGCTCGGTACAGATAGAGGACTGGAAAAACGATGCGAACCAGAACACGAGTATCGGGATTTAGTGGAAAACGATCCACTCCGTGTTACTCTGTGTACTCTGTGGTGAACTAAAACAAGAAACGATGAATAAAAGACTGAAACTTTGGATAGGGTGTTGCCTTTGCTTGCTGGGAGCGCCGGGACTGACAGGATGTTCGGAACAGGCTCCCGGGGAACCCGGCACGGAGGAGGGAGATCCGGTATCGCTCCGCTTCTCTCTTTACCGGGCGGAGGCGGACGAGGCTTCGACCCGTGCCGACGCGGCAACGGATATGGAGGATGGAAAGACTTTCTGTATCTATGCTTTCCCCGCAGGTGCGTCTACTACGACGACGGAACCGCTGGATCATAAAGTATATACGGTAAAGAGTGGAGTGGCTACGGGCGAACTCTATCTGTATCGCGGAACGTACGACCTTTATCTGGTATCGTACAACTCTTCGACGGAAGTGCCCGAACTGAAAACGGACGGTACGATTCAGGTGTCGAACGGAAAAGACTTTATGTACACCAGCCTGAAAGGGATCGTGGTGCAACCCAACCAAACGGGAGAAAACATGATGGACGTAGTGCTGCCGGCTCCCTTTAAACGCTTGGGAGCACAGATTAAAGTGAGTGTGGCGGCAAAAAGTGGAACCCATCCGGTTACTCCTACCAGCTTGGTGGTGAACTCCTTCAAGATGGGAGGACTCCGGGCATCGTTGCCTTACACGTTGGGCAGTACTGCCTGGGGGACGGTGGCGAATGAAACATTTGCCACTACTCAGGCCTTCACCGGATTCACATATAATACGACAGGGCAAACAGTTACCATTCCACGAGTAAGTACGCCGGTTGTGGTGCTTCCGGTAGACGGATCGGCCATGATTTCTTTTGATGTGAACCTGACGGTAGGTTACAAAGATAATGGGGATAAGACATTGACCGAGACTTATCCGGCGGAGATCCAGAAGGTGTTGCTGCCGGGCATGACCTATACGTTCGACTTCACACTGACGTTCTATGGCATACTCGACCCCGCCGACTTGACGTTGGCGATAGGAGAATATGAATCGACCGTAACGCTCAATTCGGATGAAATGGGAAAATAACCGGCATATTCATATACAATTATCATATTTAGAATCAGATCAAAACAGAATGGCAAAAAGACAATACATACGACGATGGACGGGCAAATGGGCACTCGGTTGCCTGCTGGCGGTTTCCGGCCTATGGACGGTTTCCGGCTTGCTGGCGGGATGCAGCGAGGAATCCGTAGAGACTTCCGAGGAGCTTCGATTAGTTCTGAAACTGCCTCCGGAGCTGACGGTGGATACGCGCGGAGAGATTAACAATATTCCTGTTAACACGATCTGGGTGCTGCAATACGCCACCGAGAGCGGAGTGTCAAAGCTGAAGCAGAAAGCTTTTTTTGGTACGATTGGAAATCCGGGAAGCAATCAGACGATTGAGGTCAACACCAAGAATGATGATGTTGCTTTCGTCCAGGCGGAGAGTCGCTTCTATGTCATTGCCAATGTGGACCAGTCGTTCCTGAGCGGCTTCACCGGAACCGAAGCGGAACTGAAGGCGAAAACGGTGCCCTTTTCCGGTTATAGGAACAAGCCGTCCCTGTTGACATCGGGGCCGCTGGAATATACGCCCGATCCCAAGAAACCGGGTGTGATACCGCTGGTGGTTCCCTTGCGGCGGGCTTACGCCACGATTTCCTTGTCCTGGAAGAAAATGGGAGATCTGGCAGACCCAAAGAATCCGAGTAACCTTGTCGTCAAGTCCGTCTCCCTCTACAATGTACCCACACACATGGCGTTCTATACGCGGGGAGGCGGAAGTATTAAAGATAAGTATCCTGCGGATAACGATGGTTCTACGGCTATCACATCCACAACCGGAACAGAGATCACTACTAATTGGGCTTCGTCTTCTTCTTTCGAATTCTATATGCCGGAAAACTTACGGGGAATGGGAACAGCCGCCTCGTTTATGGAAAAGAGCATTCCGGCTAAAGGGCCGGACGGAAAATTGGACTACTGCACGTACATCAAGCTGTCGGGCAAATATGTGTATGCGGGCGCAAAGGACTCTATCGGCGTGAATTATCTCCTGCATTTGGGCGGCAACCTGATGACTGACTACAACATCCGCAGAGATTACCTTTATAAGCTCACCGTCAATGTCAGTGGCGCCAACAGCGCCGATGTGCGTGTGATGATCACGGACGGCAACGTAGTGATGTTCGATGCTGTGGAGGTGCTTCCGGTGAACAATGTAGTTTTCAAATAAAAGACAGAAATGAACTTGATTCACCACAGATTACACGGATTTTCACAGATTGATACTGGATCTTCACAGATTAACACCGAATCTTTGATTCGATTGAACTTGATTATCAGTGAAATATAAATAATTAATCGGAATATAAATAATTAATCAGTGAAAATCCGTGTAATCTGTGGTGAACTTAAAACAAACATACCAATATGAAACATACTTCTAAAAATCTGTGGAAGCTACCGGTGCTTGTCTGCCTGTTGGGCATGGCGGCTTGTGAAGAGCGGGCGGATGTCGTGCCGGTCGATGCCGACACGAAGCCCGTGGAGGTATCCCTGTGTTTCGGCTTTGCCGATGAAGAGGACGGGTATAACCTTTCTGCCTCTGCCGACACACGGGGGAGTGATTCCGGGCAGGACGGTGCGTTCACTGCCCGGCCGGTGCCTGCCGTGCGGACCCGTGCAACGGAACCGAGTCATCCGGATGCGCTGTACCAGTTCTATTTGATGCAATATAAGGCTGACGGGACGCTGATGGGCAGTGTGCAATCCAAAGAGCAGATCACTGCGGGAACGGATTTCTCTACCCTGGTGACATTGACACCGGCCACGAACTGCCAGTTGGTAGTGATTGTCCGCGGGAAAGGAAATACGACCCCGAGTATCGGCGGCAGCCTCGCCAATGTGCAACAACAGGTGATGGACGCCGATCTTTTCAAAAAGACGATTCCCGCCGAAGGTTTTACGCAGGATGATATCAACAAGATGCCTTATATGCTCCATCTGCCGTGCGTGAACGTGACGAGCGATGGTAAACTTCAAAGTCCGGACGGGAGCTATGACGCCCGTCTGCTGCTCAGGCGGCTGGCAACACGGCTGACGGTGAACTGGGAAATAGATGCTGCGCTGAAAAACGCGGGCTATGCCCTGAAAGAGGTGAAGCTTTGCCAGGTTCCCGCAGCCTTTCGGTTGCTTGCATCACCGGTGGAGACGCAGTGGGGTATGACCTATCCGTCCGAAGTAGTTGAGTTTATCGATTACTATCGGCTGGAAGTCACATACAAGGGAAAGCGGACCATCAACCTTGGGCGGGAAAGAAGACCGTGTGGATACCTGCCAACGTGCGCGGCACTTCGGCGAAAGCCACTTCACCTTATTACCGTACAAAAGAGAATGCCCCCACCGCCGCATCGTATGTAGAACTGGTGGTGGACAATGCCGTCAAGAAAGAACGGCTCTATTATCGTGCTTACTTGGGCGGACAGGAATCAACGGACTTCAACCTCTATGAAAACAAGGATTACACCTGGAAACTTTCCGTCAAATCGACGGCTTACCAGACGGATAAACGCATTCAACTGCTGGACCAAAGTCCGGTGCAAAGCACCAATCTGGTGGAGACATCCAACTGCTTCATGATGAAACCCGGTACGAATATCTGTTTTAATCCGTATAAGCATGAAGCGAAGATGAATGGTTACAATGTTCCGCTGAGTGGTTGGAATACACATCTGACGGATGGTTCGACGCTGGCCGATAACAAAAAAATAACGGATGTTAAGTTGGTCTGGCAGACGAAAGACGATGCTACATCGGGCGATTTGGTGATGGGGTATGCCATCAGTGGAGACGACCATTCGAATCTGGCGCGTATCACTGACGGAGGTGATTTGCAAAAAGCCCGTATCCACGTCAAAGTGCCGGTGAGCAAAGGAGGAAATGCCTTGATTGCCGCCTATTCCGGTAGTAAAATAGTATGGAGCTGGCATCTCTGGATAACCGATTATGTACCGCAGGGGATTACTTCCTCTGTCACTTATGCCCAGGCACAACAGATGACACAGAACGGAAGCGTGCATCAATATGCCACTGCGGCTTTCAAAAGTGGTGGAACGCATGTCGGGAAGGTGGTTATGGACCGAAACCTGTGCGCGACTGCCGGAGGATTTCCCGGTGAGAATGCTTCATTGCTGGAATTTGCAAGGCGGATAGGCTATTTGTACTATTGGGGACGCAAGGATCCGTTCTTGGGGTCGACAGACGGAACGGCGAATGAACTCAATGTTATTTATGATGGAGAAGGACGAGGGGTACAACTGGGAAAGGTCGCTTACTCCAATATTACATTAGTAAATGGCAATACGCTGCAATATGTCATTGAACATCCCGACCATATTATAACAGGTTCGAGCAGCGATCAGAACCAAAGCAAATGCTCTTGGTATAGTTTGAATGAAACTACTGCGGACTATCAGTATTTGTATAATAACTCTAAAACTCTTTATGACCCTTGTCCGGCAGGATGGAAGATTCCCCATCAAACAGTGTATAATGGCTGGGGCAAGAACCAGGCGTATTGGTTTGATGCGAATGGAACGTTTATGGAAAGTGGTAGTACACACGATCGGGGTGGACGTCTGTATAATGTATCCGGTGGGAATGGTGTGCCCTCTCCTCGTACAGAAGATAATACAGCCTGGTTTCCGGTTACGGCATACCGATCCTTTAGCGATGGAAAATTGATATTTAATGGAAGTGCAGCCGGATACGAAGGAACGAATACGATAGCAAAGAATGGCAATAATTACCGGATATATTATACAAAAATAGCAGCAGGAGAATTGAGTACTCCGAATAATGCTTGGGGAATGATCGGTGAGCCTTATCCGTTTCGATGTGTACAAGAATAATAATGATATGAAACAGATTTGGAAGAATAAATGGTTAATGCTCTTGGGAGGCATGACGCTTCTTGGAGGGTTGAGTGGATGTGAAGATCGTCCGGAGGGTACTGTTCCTTTTCCTGAAGGTGAAGAGGTGACGGTATCGCTGGTCTTCGGCTTTGCCGAAGATTCAAATAATGAAGGAGGTCAACGGCTCGCCTCAACGGCTCGCCTCAACGG
>OGWW01001125.1_pt1 | contig 15533 bp, 13 predicted proteins | sample 1576131 | NCBI WGS metagenome assembly OGWW01 (sample SAMEA3541576, study PRJEB24748) | human gut metagenome | biome: human gut; feature: human-associated habitat; material: faeces | place: China | collected 2012 | reverse complement strand
TCTCCTATTGAAAAGAAATATAAATATTACAATTAAACAGTAATAATATTAAATACGATGGTGTAATTACTAAAGCAGTCTCTGAAAGTTAACTAAATATAAGCGAACCTGTAATATAATCACCCTTTTGGAATTCGCTTGTTGCCCATGCGCCTTTCTCTCCATCTTTTGTATAATATCGAGCAAAAGCATAATGTTGACTTGCAGAGCTATATAATAATGTTGTTCCATAGCCTATCAACTTTGCTCGAACTACACCTGTGGAATCGTATGGAGTATAATTGCTTTCCAATATTTTATTAAAGCTAGTAATACCCATATTTTCAAGAACTGTTGTCACATCATAATAGCCAGAAAAATTATTTAATGTAGAATCTGGTGTTTCAATTCGAGACGCAAAGTGTAATATTCCTATTTTAGTAGATTTATTATAATAACAATAATTATAGCCATAACCTTCAAGAGTACCATCTACACTTGCAATATTTTTGCAAAAACAGTTTTTTATTTCTATGTCTGTATTATTAGATTTCCAATTAGTCCAAAGTGTGTTATCAGTATAAGTAGAACGAATGTAAATTGCAGTGTCATTTCCGGGAAGAAGTATCTGTGTACATCTTTTTGTGTTAACCGCAATCACTATAAGATAACTATTTGTTACTTTGGTATTTGGAGCATTGCCCCATGTTTCTGCGTTTAGAAGATAATATATTCCAGATGTAGTTATGGTATTTAAGTCTGTGTTTGGTTCTAAATTTTTTGCTTTTTTTACCAAAGTGGAAAATTCTATATTGTTGTTTAGTTGTTGAACTGGTGTTGATGCTGCGACAGCTTGATCTAGTGTGATTTGCTTTAAATCATCACCTGAATTAACGAATAATTTATCACTACCAGACATAGTGCTTATCTGAGTAGCATCTGTTATTTTTTTATTTGCCATATTTTTTTTATTTCCTTTCTTTAAAAAAATAAAAGAGCTGATTTCTCAGCCCTTAATTAACCGACTAATATATAACCGTTTCTATCAACAAGAATATTATTGCTTGCATCAATAAGTTTTGAACCAATTATATAATCATCAAATATCAATGTATCAGAATTTCTTAATATATTATTACCATTCGCAGACATAGTAACTTGTGTAATTGCAGAGGTGTTCTCATCGACTGAATTTTTAATTGTATTAAGACTGTTACTTATCGTAGTGTCTGTTTCCACCATTTTACCCAATTTGGTATCAAGCGTTTGTTTATCTTCATCAAAATAAATGAGAGAAGATTTAATGGTTTTATTACCCTCATTAATACTTGTTACAACAGAATCTATATTAAGCTTATCACCTGAGATACCATTATAAGTTGTATCTTTCTTCTTAACCATTTTGTCCACAATTAAACCATCTGCAATAGCATTAGCAGTAATACCTGAACCATTCATAATAGCAGTTCCATTACTATCATTAATAATAATAGAATGTCCACCAGATTTGTCTGTGCCTATCTGAACATATACATTACCGTTTTTGTCTTTAAATTGCATTGTAGAACCGTTCATAAGAACATAACCACAATCATCAGAACCTATTGTAAAATTACTTGTAAATAAATCATTAAGAGTAGCATGACCAGCAATAAGAGTTTTAACAAACTCGGTATTAACTGTAGAATTAATAGAATTAGATGTATAAGAATTAAGAGAAGTAATAAAAGCAGAATTTGCATACAACTCATTAATTTTTACAATGTCTATCTCTGCAAACTTAGCAGAAAAATTATCTGTACTGATATATTTTGAATTAATTGTATCTACCTTAATCGCAACAGTATCAAGACCTGTAACAATTTGTGTTTTTTCACCCTTATCATCTTCAGTCGTATACTCAACAAGCACATCTTTAAGTGTAAGTTTATTTCCTCCTGCTGAATAAATAATCTTATCACCAGCTAAAGAAAATGAACCTGAGTCAAGATCAATATGAGTCCCTGTCTTATTTGTAGAAGAATAATTAGCTGAATATATGTGTCCTGCAATTATTATTCCAGATATCATACTCTTAGCAATTATTCCATAAGATGAAAACTCTTGTCCGTCTAATGTATATTTTATCTCACCAATCGCTGTAGAAGCTGTAAGCCAGTTATCTTCGGTGAATACAATCATATTATGAATAATCTTAAGTTGTTTAGGTTCATACGCAGACTCTATATCATTTAATGCTCTAGCAGATATACCATTTTTATTAATAATAATATCTTCTGTATCAGCATTTTTTATTGCGGTTATAGCCGTATTAAAACCATTAGTAAGAAGAGAAGCAATAGAATTCTGTGCTTGTTCACCTTTCTTTGCTTGAGTACTTACATAACTATAATTAGTAGCCATCTGTTGAGCTTTACTGATGATACTTTTTGTATCATTTTGACCATTTAAAGTTTGTGTAACATCAGAAAATTCAACATTAATATTTTCTATACCACTATTATTTACTTCATAAGATACAAGTCTTAATCTATATATATTATTATCGACTTTGACTCTTATCCAATTACCTAATTGGAACTTATCAATAATTTCAGAAAATTCTTTCATCTGCAACAAATTATACAAAGTCGAAGATATACTGTGTTGTCTTTCACTTGACTTGAATAATTCTAATTTAGCCGTATTCAACAATTCCTCGGCTTTATTTAACAGTTCTTCATTGGTCAATCCATCGGATATATAATTATCATTAGTATAAGTATCTTCTCTAATATATGATATAAATTCATTATATAATTCCTTACCAAGATACTTTTCAAAATTAAGTTTATCTTGAATTATGTTTCGCTGATTAACATATGAATCATACTTACCATTCCATTCGGTTATTGTTGCATTACGAGTATCAATTTCGTCCTGACATGCCTGAAGCATGTTATAATACTTTAAATAGAACTTCTCATATAAATCTGCACCTTGTTTTGCTTGATCAGCTTCAATAAGTATGTTCATACATCCTTCAATAGCAGAATAAAATGATGTAAGTCTATTCAAACAGTAATAAGTTAATGCATTCTTAAATTGTGATAAGTCTTCAATAGATAATACATTGAATAGATTACCTTCACCATCTTTATCATTACTTACGATGTTTTTCTTAATTTTTTGATCAAGATATTCTTCATATAAGTCGTATACCTTAATTTCCATATAATTAGTGTATACAATATCTTTTTCGTTGCTATAATTGGTAACTTTAAATCGACCATACCAAGTACCATAATGATTATGCTGTTCATCTATACCAACATAGGTAAATGTATTTGTGTTATCTGTATCAACTTCAACCTTGACATATCCTGATTTAACAAACACCCTTGCTAACATCTTCAGTGCCGTGTTCACTGTGGCAACAGAAGTAGAAGTAGTTACTTTTTGTAATCCTAGTGGACTTAATTTAGCAGAGGTAAGTTTTGCTGCTTCGGTAGATGCCGTAACTTCTTCATGCTCAACTGTCGGCATCATAGATGAAGTATAATACAATATTTTATCCATAGCATTATAGATATCAATATTGATTGATTTATAAGTACTTTTATAAAAGTCACATAATTCATCATAATCAGATAATTTCTCTACAAGTTCAGAAGACATATCATCTTTTTGTTCGTCCGTTATTCTATATATAATATCTGAACCATTAGGATTGACATTATGAATAGCAGCGTTGATATCATCGTCTCCACCCACAACTTTAAAACAGTTCTTTACAGAATTAATATCTGTTGTAAATTCAATAGAATCTGTTAAGTTGTCCTTGTCAATATAAATAAAAGTATCTTCGCCAAAATATGAAAGATTAGTATTTCCACATTCGGGGCAAGTATCATTAAATTCTCCACGGTATCCGCATTCAGGATTTAAACAATTTGTATATAAATCATATACATTAATTGTTCTTGAGGTAGAATCGAATTGAAATAAACATCCAAATTGCTCAGAGCAATCACCAATTAAGAAATCATATATACTTGTTCCATCAATAGAAAAACTTCTTTGTAGTTCGACAAGAGTATCATCAACATGTCCAATTTTATAATTTGGAGCAAACGATAATATTCTATCTAACAAAGAAGCTTTTTTATCAGTAAGGCTATAAAATTTTGTAATTGTATAATCATCTCTAGTAATATCATTCTCTGTATTGATTTCCGTATTATGAATATATTTCTGACTCAATTCTGCTTCGCATAAAGAAGTAGCAGATATTACCTTTGTTATATCATCAGATGTATCATTAATAGTAACAGATATTTGATAATATTGATTTAGTTCTTTAACATAAGCCAATTTTAGATCGGTTATCTTATCCCATAAAGGTTCAATTATATTGTCAAGATTCTTATGTACAGTAAAAGACAATTCATTTGCTGCATTAAGAGAATTCTTGTAAGATATACTATCAGAATCTATATTAACTATTTGTCCAAGTAGCTTTAAATTCCTTGAAGCTAAGATTATTGTTAAATCTTTAGAATATGGTGGTATATCAGAAGAACCGTTGTATATTTCGGTCAAAATAGAATCAAAAGAAAAATATGCTGTATATATATTATCTTCATTGTCCGTAATCAAATTTCCTGAAAAATTTGTAAGACTATTCTCATCCATAACAAAGACTTTATATACCACATTACCACATTCATCTGATATAATTGTTATTGTTTGTCCAAATGCGTCCCATTTAACCTCTCGACCTTCATGATATTTTTTCCATACATAATGATAAGTAGAAGTATCATTTATAATATTATCATTATCATCATATAATTGAACTGCTAAAGTAGCAGTCTGTCCAAATAACAATGTATTACCGCAAGATGATAGAATTTTAATTTGCATTAATATACACCTACCTTTCTTGGCAGTTCGTAACTAATTGTTACTGTACATGGGGCTGAAACCGAGAAATTATTAGTAGCGATTTCATAAGATGTGTATATTTTTGGAAATTCATAATTAAAATCATTAGGAAGAGATGTATGAGAGAGTGAAGAAGTGATGATTTTATTTTCACCATTGATAGATATTGTTTCGTTTTCTGAACAATTTTTGATCGAAGTGACGGAATTATCAATCATATTCATTAAAGATAAATCACTAGCTTGTTTTAAAGTTATATTTATATTAGGATAAATTGGTTTAAAATCATCAGAAATACTATTTAAAGAAAATGTTAATTTGTTGTTCGTCAAATCAAAAGATTGAGTTACATATTTATAAGCAAAAGGAGAATTAGCTGTAAATGTCAATTCAGCACCTACAATTCGACCTCCATATATTAATGCTTGTACATTGAAATATCCATAAAAATATAATTCTTCATTTTCATATTCATATTTAGGGGTAAGTTTTAAATATTTTCCTCTATTAAGCCATCGTTCTAATAATCGAAATTCTTCATGAGTAATATATATATTATCAGAAGGACATTTCTTACATATTTGGATTGGCTCAGATGTCGTATATACATCTTCATATTTTGTTGAAAGTAATTTATTTTTTGAAGAAGAATTAAGTCTTATGGTTGTAAATGTAGCATTACTTCCAAATGAAATAGATGATAAATCAGATGAATCGAAACTACATGGCATATAACCAAAGTTCGATAATTTTTGATCAGCATATGTAAAATCAATTAAAGACATTTTTAAAATTCCTCCTTTCTTTTTATTATTTTTTTTATTCGAATTTGATAGGTGAGTAAGTGAACTAAGCAACAATATTAGTATTCAAATATATGAAGATGTTTTTAGTACTACCGAAAAAATTCTGCGATTATTAAATTTAGTGGAATGGTACAAAGTAGAATAGTGTTGACAGTTTTATTGCCAACTTCTCAAAGCACTCCATATGCCCCAATATCTATTACTTTTGGTAAATGGAGGAACACATCGGATTCTTAAATTTGATAAAAATTTAAAATTTCTATTATCATAAATTATTGACTTTGGCAATTTTTACTTCACTAGAATCAATTGGAAATGTAATGACTGGTACATTGTTTGTAAGCCATGTCTTAATGAAAAAGCATGTTCCTGCGGCGTTAATTAAATCGGTTTTAGTATAATTATTATAACCAAATATAATCATGTAAATATCACCGAATTTATTATCCCAGTCTGATACTAATGTTGCGAAATTTGTTTTTGAAAAATCAACATAATGACTTAAAAACATTATTCCCAACATGCCATTACTATCCAAATTGTTGTTTAATATAATTTATATCTTGGTTTTTCTTCATTAAAAAACCAATATCTTAAATAATCGTCTAATATAATTCCCACTAAAGATAATACACACCAAATTAATGTAAATGGTAAACATATTTGACCTAATATATTAAAAGGCATATGAGAATAATCCCATATGCCCAAATGTAACCAAAGATTCAATATTACACCTGTGATAAATTCATAGAATGTTATTAAACATCCTCCAATTAGACATTGAATCCATATTGGTGTGTCCCAAATCAATATTTCATTAATAAGTCCAATAGATATAAATGATATTCCACCTAAAACACCCATAGTCCAATGAGAAAATCCTCTATATATTACCTCAATAAAAATATAAAGACTTGCACCAACTAAAAACAAAAATAGATGCTTACTGAGTAATCTTAAACGTTTTTGCATTTAACACCTCTATAATTTTCTGCGAATGTTCCATAATATTATTAAGATTCTTGAGATATTCACCCGTAAGTTCCTGACCATATGCAATATTATTGACACTATCAATATCTTTAAGTGTATTAACATAAGCCTTAAGCTGATTAAGATATGTTGTATTTTGAGTTACATTCATTTCCTCTGTAATATAAATAGCATAAATATCAGCAGGAGAGTATAGGTGACAAAGTTCTCCATCCGCATGATAAGGTACATCCATACCTGTTGTTTTAGCCATCTGTACGAGGTTTGAAATATTATTCTGATCAGAATAATTGTATGCATAATGTTTTCCATTATAATAAACGCCGTTAAGAATTATATTTTGACAAGTTTCTGTTAATTCAGATATTTTAACATTTTTAGCTTGAATTAATTTATCAATTTCTTTCTGCTTTAAAATCATTTCCTTTTCTTCTTTAGATACATTTTCTATTTTATCGGATATGATTTTAAAATTATAACAACCATTGTCATCTACATAAACATTAGTATCATTATAATATTCATATTTCTTACCTGAGCCTGAAATACATAATACTCTGTTGTCATCTTTTTTTTCAGTTATTTCTGTTCCTGTGACATAGTTATCCTTATTTGTTATATAATAAATATAGTAAATAATATTTTGATTTGTGTAATCTACATAATTTTCGCCTATATCATATATATATTTATATTCAGAACATTTTTGGGTAGGAACATTATCACCTTCATAATATATAGAAAAACCAGTTTGATTTTTTAAAGTAGATATATCTCCGTATATTCTAAAAATATATGGATTGATAATTTTATAACTATCTATTTTAATTAAAATTCTATTATTGTTATTGTATTTTATATACATAAGTTCTCCTTTCTATTTTTTACTCCCATCTCTGCTCGGCTGTTATCCACGAAGCTACATTTACATTATCTACATAAATCCTCAATACACTTCCATCCCAATCAATAGAAATAGGATTATTCATATATGTAACTGGATTTCCATATTTTTTTCTGCTATTATGCCATATTTGTAAATTGGAATTATCATTAACGTATACTATATTATCAAACCAAGTTTTTGTACTAAATGTATTTTCTCTTCCTAAATATGCACAATTAGGAATCTTAATATAACCTTTATAATCAATAGATCCATCATCAGTTGTTTGTCTATTAGTTCCCATTTGAACAACTATTTCATTATCGTCTTTACCACTACGTAATCCTATATAAGCACCGCCTTCTTCGCTTCCACTTAGTTGTAATATATTATTTCCTAATGAATTATCCAACCATATTCCATGCCCCTGAATAAATAGTTTAGAATTATTATTAGTCAAATTTTTTATGAAGATTTGACCTCCTGAAATAACACATTGCATTAAATATGTTATTCCGTCATTACCTTTGGCTGTGCTAGAAGTTTGAATTTTTCCATTTGTTATATTCACATTTGTTGCAGTAATAGCACCCGTTTCATCCCATTTTAAATACTTACTATCAAATGTACCATCAGAAAGATTCAAAAATGAACCTGAAATATTTTCAATATAATTTCTTGATTTGATGGAATCAGTAGATAATTGTGAAGCAGTAATACTATTAGTAGCAATTTTTCCACCGTTAATCGCAGTTTGGTCTTCATTAAGAAAACTTGTAAAAATAGCATTTCCTTTAAGATTAATATTTTTTGAAATTAATGTATATGTAGTATCAGTAAGAACCATATCAGACTCAGAAGAACCTGACTTAACTAACCATGAGATTTTATCTGCATTCTGTTTAACTTCTGTAATCTTGGTATTCAAAGCACCTGTAGCGGTATTAATATCATTCTGCCATACTTTACTTGATATACTATTAGATAATTGAGTTACAATTGTTCCCATTTCAATCAAATCATATTTAACATCAAGTGGGGAAGGAGTCCATGCAGAAGATATAGTTCCTGCTTCCATTTTCCAATTATATAAATAAAATTCACCAGGGTAAAAATATAATTCCAAAATATTACTTGTTGGAATTATAATCATTTTAATTTCTTGCCAAGAAGTAGTAACATTTGCAGTCATATCTTGACATCTGATTGTTCCTGATCTATTTGACTTAATATATCCATGTATATTATATTGTTTACCTATTTCAGCAGTAGTGGTGAGTTGTAAGTATGTATCATATAAAGCATTAGAGAAATAGCCACAATCAACGGTACTACCTTTTGCACCCGTTACTTGAACTTTTTGTATCTTCATTGTTCACCATCCTTTCTGAATATTATTTTTAACCAATAATTTTAATCATTTTTGTGTATTCTTTGAGAATATCATCATATTCTCTTTCACATTTCTTTATATATAAAGGCTTTATTTTATCAAATTCAGCCAAATTTTCATCCATTTTCTTATTTTTAGCCAATAGCTCATTACAAAGCTTTTCTTCTGTCTCTTTTGCAATTTTATATGATTTTATTAAATTTTTAAGCTCGGAAACCGCATGATTACTGGGTTCAGAACCACATGAAAGAGTGATTTCAAGTTGTGTTCTTTTTTTTCTTTCTTCCTCTAGTTCCTTCTCAAGTAAGGCACAGTGATTTTTATAATATTCAAGCTCTTTACTTGTAAAGTTTTTATTTTTAATCAATTTATTTGACATTATATTCCTCCAATTAAAATAGACGCACTGGCTATGACACCAATGCGTCCATAATATTATTTCATGTATCTACGAGTGGATAATGAATTTCGACCTAAGAGCTGATTAGAATTAATCTCTCCAAGGATTTTCTGTATCTTTGAGTTTCCTGCCAGTTCGTTAGTAAGCTGTCGTGTAAAGTCTTCTGGATTGTCTGTGATAACCTTATCAACATTAACATTAATGCCACCAATATCAACTGATTTGTTTGTTGAAACTGGGGTAATATCAGGCAACTTAGCACCTAAGTTATCCATATACATGTTTGGTGTAGTGATACCCTTAGAAAGATTCCAAAGTTTTTCAACTTGGTCTTTGTTAAATACTGTATCACCTGAATCAAACTGACGAAGTACTCCATATTTAGTAACAAGTACCTCTGAGCCTGGATTATCTTCACCATAAATATGAAGCCCTTTTGTTGCTGATTTAGTACCTTTACGATATCCTCCGATACCTCTTGATTTCATCCATTCGAGCATTGCGACATTATCATCATAACTACCCGTGTAGTCATTGCCGAGTCCCATTTGTTCAAAATACATAGCTCTAGCACCAAAGGAAGAATCATAGTCAAGACTTTTCAACCTGTCTACTATACTAGTATTTACATTCAATTGATCTTTTGGGAAATAGTCAGGAGAGTATATCCAATCAACGCCATCTCCACCACTAGAAGAATCACTATCTCCACCGCCAATATCATCCCAATCATAATCAGGTTCACTGTAATCATCTGATGAAGATGAGTTAGATTCAGCAGCTTCCTGTTGTCTTCTCTGTTCTTCTAATTCAGCTTGTCTTTGCGCAGCTTCTTCATTAGCAAGACTAAGCATTTCCTGAACTTTGCTCTCAATACCACTAACAACATTATTAAGTGTTGTCATTGTATTATCAAATTTTGTTCCAAAATTATTAAATACAGAAGTAATATTATTATTAATATTATTTGTATTTGTCTCCCAAATACTCTTCATACCATCGCTAAGATTTATACCAAATTCATTAGCAGTATTAGTGATAGTATCTTTAATTTCTCCGCTATGAGTATTACTATCATCAATAATCTGTTGAATAAGACCATTAAGGTCATCTAAACGAGCATTTACCCATTCTTCAGCTTGACTTGCTAAGTCGTCTAGCATCTTAGTTTGGTCTTCAATGTACTGTTCATACTCTGTTTCTTCCAACTGGTCTTGTGCATCTTTAAGTTCTGAACTTATGGATTGTTTTTTAGACTGACCACTTTCAGAATTATCCCCTTGTAAAGCTAATAATCGTTTCTGTAACTGAGCAACTGTATTAGCTTGTTCAGCAACTGTCTTTTGGTAATCATGTAATGACTTCTCAGCGGATAAACTCTCTTTTTGTTTGTCAATAACTTTTTGTAAAGCATTCAATAAATCATTATATCCATCGTTGACCAGATCCTTAATAGCATCTTTTTCAGAAATACTTGATTTGATAGCTTCTTGCTGCTTATCAATAAGGTCTTGTTTTCTATCTAACAATTCCTTATCATAAGGATTATTGGCAAGTTCCTCATCAATTTTAAGAATTTCATCTTTATATTTTTGAGCCTGATTTAGATATAACTGATACTTCTGAACAAGTAACGCCTGTGCAGCCTTACCTTCAGCAGTAGTATTACCATTGTCGTCAGTAATTCCTTTATCTTTTAATAATTCTACAAGAAATTCAGTTTCACTAATAAGATTCTCTACATCATCTCTTGTTCTATCAAATGCATCCCACTTAATCTGTCTGATAGCGTTATCATACTCAATAAGAGCCTTCTCAGCATCAAGAATAGAAGATGTAACAGAGTCAATAGAAGATTGCATATCATACCAATCCTCACTATATTTTTCGATTTTACCAGAACTAACAGCGGAATTTAAGGCATTCATTAAAGCATTTCTTTCCTGTTTAAGCCTGTCAAGATTATCCTGTTCGACTTTTTTTAAGCTTTCATTGATAGAAGTAGAAGAGAACCAACCCTTAGTAGTAATAATATCCATTTCCTTCTGAAGTTGGTCTGAATAATCTTTGAAATATGAGATCTTCTTTTCGAATTCAGAAGCTACATTATCGAACCTACTCTTAGCAAGTCCTTTTAACTCAATATTAAGTTCCTGAACAGCAGTCTTAGCGTCTTGTGCTTTATCATAGAAATCCTGACAATCAGATATAGCATCCTTCAAATCATCATCGTAAATAACATCAATACTTATTGAGCCATCTGCAATCTGATTCTTATAATATTCGTCAAGACCATAAGAATTAAATGCATTCATATAGTATTCGTAAGCATCTGACTGTGCATTTATCTCATCTGCAAGTGTACTCATAGAATCTGATAATGCGTTATTACGATTGAGCCATGTAGTTGTTGTATCTGATACAACATTCTTTAGACGTGAATATGCTGTAGAAATCTTATTGATTAAGCGTTCAATCCAGTTGAGTTTTTCGGCTGTTTGAGAAGATGATGAATCGTTGGAAGATGATGAATTGTCACCTGAAAAACCTTGCCATGACAAATCAATACCATTAAAAGCAGACTCAAATGATATATTCTGTAAAGCATTGTAATCATCAACCATTTTCTGCATTTCAGCAATGGCATTTGTCTCTTCATCTGCACCATTATCATACAAATATAAACCTAAATCCATATCATCATCCATAGAAGTAGCTTTTGAAGTTAATGACATTAACCCTGTTGCTGTATCTATTGTAGTCTGATAGAATTTACCCCACATACCAGAAAGATATTTAATAAGCTGATCATCAATCTTCTGTTTAGCCTGTGCGAGATTTTTATAGTTACTGAAATCTTCGCCATACGCTTCAGATAAGCCTGCAAAGAAATCATTATTTGTGTTTACAAGGTTAGAATAGAATGTACCATCATACTTAGACTTCTCAACAAGTGAGTAAATATAAGCATTTTTATCATCCTCATACACACCCTGTAACTGGTCAAACAACTCTTCCTGTGAGATAATACCAAGCATATACTGACCTAAAGCGTCTTTTGCTTCTGGATACTGCTTGATAATTTTCTGCATTGAATCGACACCGATACGACCTGTTTCAGACATTTCCTTCTGAATAGAAGATAGCAAATCTGCTTCTGACTGAAGGTCTGCTAATGTTGCTGTCTTAGTCTTATCATCTGATTCTTCAAGAAGAGAAGTAGGATCAAATGTTTTGACAGGTAAATCTACCGAACTTTTGTTAGCTTCTTCTTGAGCGGCTTTAATAACTTCTTTAAGACTTTCAACTGTAGTATTCTCATCGAAAGTCACATTAGCAAGAATGTTTAAATCATCATCAGATAAGGTTGAAAGATAATTGTCAATATTTTTCATATCATCCGAACTTAAGTTTTTAGCTTCTTTTGATATTTTAGAAGATAAATCCTCTCGTTTACCTTTATCAGATAGACTATCCCAGTCATTATTCAGTCTTGCCAACGCATCAGATAATTCTTGCGAAGCTTCTGTAACTTTTTTATAGGTGTCAGAAGTTGAATCTAAGCCTTCAACTTGTTCTTTTGCTTCCTCTTGGATGTCCAATGCAGTTTTTTTTGCATCATTACGAGTTTTTTCAAGTTGTGCCTTCTTTTTCTCATACTCTTTAGTTTCTTTATTGGAAGGGTTTGATTTATTATTATATTCTTCATTTAATGTATCTAACCTAGATTGATTTAATAGCATTCTTTCTTTGGCTAGATTCATTATATCAAGCTTTGTAAGTTTTTTTTCAAATCCATCTTCGTCTACAACCGAATAATCCTTATATTCTTTAGATAAGGAAGGTGTTATTTTCTTATTAAAATATTTATTAGCAGTATCTTCTAATTCTTTTTGCTTTAAATCATGACGAGCTTTTTCAATATTATACATATTTTCCAGCTCAGTTTTCTGATTTTTGAGATTTTCTAACTCTTGTTCGTCTGTAAAACTTAAAGAATCTTGATTGTTAATTTCAGTTATTTTCTGATTTATTTCATCAAGCTGAGTTTTATAATCTTTTAAAGTTGATTCAGAATCAGAAACATCTTGTTTTAAGTTGGATATTTTATCTTTTAATTCATCAAAACTTGTCGTACAAGCGTCAACGATTTTTACGGTAGCATAAATTGCACCTATAGCAGCCGTTATAGCAAGTAATACAGGATGAGCGGCAGCAAGCGATTTTAATGATGCTCCCAATCCTTTAATAGCCGTACCAAATCCAACAGTAGCAGTAGTAGCAGTACCTTCGGCAACAGCTACGGCATTAGTAGCAGTTGCATTGGCAAGTTCAGCCGTAGTGGTTTCAAGAATATTACCTGTAAGACCTTTTTGACTCAATATTGCCCTAATCTGCATTTCGTTAAGAGTTGACTCAGCAATTGATGCTTTGACAGCTTCAATAGAATAACCTGACGTAGCTTTTGCAAGTTTAGCTGCCAAGTTCGCATTTGCATTATATGTATTTTGTAATTCTTTACTTTTATTTATTATATCATTAATTGTCTTTGTTACATCTAAAGACTCTCCAACAATTTTTAGTTGCTTAATGACTTTCATGTGAGATATAATTATATTAAAAGTAAATGGAGGTACTATATATGAATGTAAATGATATTATGGATTCTATATGTGATTTTGAATATGAAAATAAAACTCAATTTTCAAAAGAATTTGATTTGGCTTGTAGTCAAGGTGATAAATTAAAAGCATTAAATTTAATTACAGAAAAATATAATTGCGCTTTTAATGATGCTCAAGTTATTTGTGATTATTATATAGATGGCAAACCTCTTCCTAATCCCGACCTTACCCCACAGCAAATCGCCCAAGCTAACGCCCAAGCACAAGAACTATTAAACAAACCTAAGTGCCCAACTTGCGGTTCTACAAACATTAAAAAGATGGGTGGAATAGAACGTGGAGCTTCAATAGCTGCATTTGGTTTGTTTAGTAAGAAGATTAATAAGACATTCAAGTGCAGTAATTGCGGTTATACCTGGTGATAAGGAGGTGTAATTTTATGCCAACAAATAATACAGACAACACAAGTCAAAAGAACACAAGTCAAAAGAACACAAGTCAAAAGAACACAAATAATAATAACAGTAACAACCAACAGAAACCACCATTACCTCAAGCTAATCTTACTTCAAGAGTGAGCGAAATATTTGAGTTGATAAATACAGAAAAACACAATAATTAATTATTATCCTTACTACAAAATATACAAAGTAATTCTGGAACAGAGGTTGTCAAATTGTGGTATGGTAACGGTGGTCGGTTATCAATATTAACTTTGTCATTATTGTTGTTGGTAGCCGTTTTAATTGGAGGTTTTGATTTTGATTTCATATGAGACAATCCTTTCTTTTGAGAGTGATTTTTAAAATAAATCGTAATATAAAATGGTAAAATATTCCTTATTTACCTTACAATAATTTTAAGCAGAGGGGGGGGTGAGTTTATGAACGATGATATGTCTCCAACAGAGTTATGTTGGCAAACAGGTGATTATACAGATGAATGTCATTGTGAATTCTGTGAACACAGTGACGAATGTAGCGGATCTGAAGATAAAGACTGATAAACATAAGGTAGAAATATATAAAAGGCATGAATTAATTCATGCCTTTTATATATTTAAGATTATACTAATTTATTTTGAATAGATACAACTTTATTTATATATTCTATTACATTCTCATATTTATCTAAATCAAAAGTCAGTTCGGTAATATTTCTCTTATAAATTTGTTCCTGTTCGTAAAAATTACTAATTAATTGATTTAATTGATTTGCCATGTTATCATCGTTCTCATCCTCAGTTCTAAAAAATGCTTCCAAAACTTCATATTTAGTAATAGTTGCTTGATGGATGTTATTGTTTTTAACTTGTTTTAATGTTATAATTTGCATTTATAATTCCTCCTATATATTATATTCACCAAGATAAATTTTATTACTGAATGATATTCATTAATTCAAAATCTTTGTCTATTTTCTTGATTTCGTTACATAGAAGAATTATTAAGTTTTCAACTATTACGTCGAATTTTAAAAAAGCTAAAGCAACCAAATAAGGTGCATATTTTTTATTAAAATC
>OGWW01001108.1_pt1 | contig 15665 bp, 10 predicted proteins | sample 1576131 | NCBI WGS metagenome assembly OGWW01 (sample SAMEA3541576, study PRJEB24748) | human gut metagenome | biome: human gut; feature: human-associated habitat; material: faeces | place: China | collected 2012 | reverse complement strand
TTGCATTGCAAAAGAGCCGCTTTCGCAACGCCAAAGCGCAGCTATCACTTTTTAACAGAATTATCTTTACAATATAAAGGTTATTTCTCTATATTCACCTTTAGCAAGAAAGAGAAAACTGTTCGCCTAATAAACCTTTGCTGAACTGTTTTTTCTCTTGTTTCTTTATGATACTTGAAAGACGTCTAACAATTAAGGCTGTGTTGCGATATTGCGACACAGCCTCTTTTATTTTTTTGTTTTAATACTCAAGTGATGTTACGATATTGCGTTTTCTTTAATGCTCTTGCTGTAACAGATAAACTCGCCTTCGTCGCTGAAGAATGGCTTTGCATAGACGCCCACTACCGCCAAGTCGGGGAAGCAAGCCTTTATTTGGCGCAAGGCTTCCTTGTCTTCCTTTGCGCGCTGCATAGGTACGATTACTACTTTCGATGTTTGAATGTAGTTGATGTATGCCCAACTCATATCTTTGGCGTCGCGAACACCTGCGCAAGACGAATAGCTGAGTTCCACAACCTCGTAGCCATCGGCTTCTAACTTCTCTTTCAAGGTTGCTGCCACTTCTGCATTGTACTCTGCACAGTTGGTCATCAGCACACGTTTATTGCCAATGTAGCGCACAAGGCATTCCACGTGGTCTGCCATCTTTCCGCTATTGGCAATCCAAGTAGGTTTCAAAGCCTTGCAAGTATGCGTTGTAGGGTCTTCAACGATTTCGTGCTTAACATCGTAGATGTCAAGTACCATGCACAATTTGTTGTAAATTGGCATTACGTTACTATCGTTTAAAACTTCTGTTGCGAAGTAAACTTTATTTGCATTCAGATGTTCAGAAGACACTGACTCTCCCGAAACCTTTGTTGCTTCTAAGTTCTCCATATAGTATTTGTGTGATATTTTTTATTAAATTGTTATAGTAATAGAATCGATGCAAAGGTACAAATATTCCAATAACCACCTAACTTTTTTGCAATTATTTGCTGAAAATGTTTCATTAATAGGTGTTTTCTGTCAATTTACTGCTATTTTTAGGTTTTACACCTTTATATATAGGGGCGTTTTCTGAATGAGTTAATTTTTATAACAGATACGTGTATGTAGCGTTAAAAAGATATAAACAAGACGGAGTTGCTTGGATTGTTTCCACTATTTTCTATACTTTTGCAAAGTATCTGATGCGATAAACAGGCATTAAGATAAATGTTTCGGGGCGTAAAATCCCTATGAGCAGAGAGGATTACGCATACCAAAATCACCCTTAGAGAACGCAAACAGAACTTAAATGAGAAGAACAAATCTTTCGAAAATGCTTATGGCGTGGATGTTATTGATAACGTTCACGACTGTACTTGCTATAAAAGATTTGCACTTCCACCACAACGAAGAGGTTCACATAGAGAAACTGGCTACCACGAACAAAGCGGAGGTAGGCGCATCTTGTTTTGTCTGCGACTTTACGATGCACAAAGCCGATGCAGTGAAACTGTTCAGCTTTGTTCCGATAACGGTTTGCACCCTCTTTCACAAGCCTCAAGCGTTAGAACCCATTATAGTTTACAGGTCGGTAGAATCGGTAAACGCACACGCTCCTCCCTTTTTTGCTTAGTTTCTAAATAGTTTTTAGAACGCTTTTTATGCTTGCAACACATTGTGTTTGTAGGCTTTGCTGTATTGTCATAGTACCTTTTTGCGCATCGTTGTATATGCCTGTGAGGCTATATGTAAAGTAGATACCGCACTGTTATGCTGCTTTGCAATACAGAGAGAACAGCATTTAACCATTTATTTTATTATTATTTCATAGTGAAGAATATGAAAAAGCTCGTCTACACAGTTATGGGCGTAGTGGGATTGTATATTGGCGTGCCTGCAAACGGCTTTGCGCAGCAACCACAAGATAATGTTACGGCATACGCAGATACTGCTATGCAGAAAGCCCACCTTATGGACGAAGTGGAAGTAACCTCCACTCGAAAACTCGTTAGCAACAATGTTGTAAGTTCACAGCTTAACAGTCAAATCATAGAACGCTCCATGGGGCAATCGTTAGGTACGATGTTGGAACGTGTCAGCGGTGTCAGCTCCATTCAGACAGGCAGTACCGTGTCGAAGCCAGTTATCCACGGTATGTACGGAAATAGAATCTTGCTCGTCAATAACGGTGCCAAGCTTACAGGACAGCAGTGGGGTGCCGATCACGCACCAGAGGTTGATAAGAACAGTAGCTCGAAGATAGAAGTTGTTAAAGGAGCTGAAGCGGTGCGATACGGCTCTGAAGCCCTCGGCGGAATTGTGGTAATGGAGCAAGATATGTTGCCTTACAACCAGAAAAGAGTAAGCGGGAAGCTATCGAGTATGTACGGTTCCAACGGCTATCGCTATCAGGTGGTGGGCAATACCGAAGGTTCTATGCCCTTTCTGCCCTCGTTGGCGTGGCGCATTCAGGCTACTTATGCCAACAGCGGCGACCAACGGTCTGCCAATTACCTGCTGAACAACACGGGAACACGCGAGTTTGACTTTTCAACGGCATTGGGCTATCGCCATAAAAACTTCCGCGTAGAAGGCTATTTCAGTCGTTACGACCTGAAGTTAGGCGTGCTCTTCAATGCTCAGATGGGCGACGAAGACTTGCTTGCAGAGCGCATCAAGATAGGAAGACCAGTTGATATAACGCCTTACACACGCCATATCGACTACCCATTCCAGCACATTATTCACACAAACGCCACGCTGAAACTGTTCTACGATAGCGAGAAGTATGGCAGATTCTATTGGTTGGCAGCGTTTCAGAAGGACGATAGGGAGGAAAATCGCATTCGACGTATGAACCTTTCCTACATTCCAGCTGTGAGCATGCACCTTAAATCGTTGCAGAACCATTTGCGTTGGCGCAAGAGTTATGGACTTTGGGAAAGCGAAATAGGTGCGCAGCTCACCAATACAAGCCATTCCAACCAGCGAGGAACAGGCGTTGTGCCCATTATTCCGAACCATACGGAAACCCAGTTAGGGGCTTACGCTTTCCAAAAGTACGAGCGCAACAGGCTCGGAGCAGAGGCTGGCATTCGTTTCGATTGGCAGGACACGAAGGCAGCAGGCTACGACTGGACGGGCGACTACTATGGCGGACATCGCACTTTCTCTAATTTCACTTACAGCATAGGCGGTCATTACCATGCCACCGACAAGCTGACGCTGACTTCCAACTTGGGTTTGGCATGGCGTGCGCCCCACGTTTTCGAGTTGTATAGCAACGGCAACGAGTTGGGTTCGGGGCGTTTCGTGCGTGGCGACTCTACTATGAATTCCGAGAACAGCTACAAATGGGTTACGTCGGCTGAATATCGCAGCACGTTTCTTGATGTTCGGCTCGACGCTTACTTGCAGTGGGTGAAGAACTACATATACGACCGTCCGATGAAAGGCCAACACGTAACGGTTATTTCGGGCACTTATCCATTGTTCCAGTATATGCAAACCGATGCGTTTATTCGGGGAATAGACCTTGATTTGCGCATTCGTCCTCTTGCAGAAGTAGAGTATCACTTCGTTTCGGCAATGATTTGGGCAAACGAAAGACATACAAACAACTACTTGCCCTATATTCCATCGTTCCGTTTCAACCACAGTTTGACATATACACCTAAGCTTTCAGGAAAGTTTGCGCCATGGTTGGAAGTCAAACATCGCTTTGTTGCACGCCAGCACCGCTTTGATGCAGCCACCGACCTTATCGACTTTGCACCTGCATCTTACAGTCTGTTTGGCTTTGAAGTGGGAACAGAGTGGAAAATAGATGCGCACAACGCTCTCCGACTATTCGTTTCAGCCGACAATATTTTCAATAAAGAATATAAGGAATATACCAACCGTGCACGATACTATGCGCACGACCTCGGACGAGACATCAGGCTCACCTTGGGGTGGAAGTTCTAAATAACGTGAGTTCAATGAATTTATTGGTTGTTTCATCGTGTGCTAAACCGCTTTCACACCTCACAAGTAAGGTGCGTTTATACACCACTCGTGGTATACACTTGCACCCCACTCGTGGTATATGCTCGTACCCCACTCGTGGTATACGTTTGTATATCACGAGTAGGTTACAGCAACAATAAATTTACAAACAATTACAATTCGTCGAACTCACATTAAATAAAGACAGAAGTATAATAAGTAAACAATAAAAAGTAAAAAGATGAAAATTAAAAACAGTATTTTTCCTATTTTATTAGGTATGCTCAGTATTGGTTTCTTCTCTGCTTGCAATCCTGAAAAGCCAGAAGACGAGAAGGAAAACAAGTTGCACGAAGACCCTACACAGTCTGTTTTCACACTCACAGAGGGCAAACTGCGCAGCGGAGCAGCATTCGAGAATATGCCACAAGAGGCTGATTTCGTGCCGACAGGCAATGTTCAGAAAATCGTTTGGGAAGTTGTGAAAGGCGAAAACTTCAAAACAGGCGACGGAGGCCAGACCAAATTCGTTGTAAAAAACACGAAGAAGCACCCCGATGTGGTTTATTCCTTGCGTATGGACTACTACAACGCAAAAGGAGAGCACATGAATCACCAGTTCTACGATAACGAACAAGACAAGATTCACCAGCATTTCTTTATGTATTATGTAAACGACGGCGCAGCCAATGTATTGGTAAGAGACCGCACAAAACTGCCTTACGAATACACTTACGCCGATTCATACAAAGGAAAGTTCATCGGCGAAAGCAACCCTATGGGCTTTTTCGGTTTCATACGCTTCTTGCAGCCAGGCACAAAGTTTAACTTGAAAGTGGCTTTGATGCACTCTGGCAACTTAACAAAGTTCGGTAAAGACGGCAAAGCCTCTCCTTTCTGGGCACCATCGCCCTCTCAGCTGAACAAAGCCCTGTGGGATTTGAGTGTCAAACTTCCCATAGAGATAGAAGACTGATAAGGTCTTAAACAATAAAAACTTATATAACAATAACCCATTAATAAAAAACAATGATGAAAAAAGTATTTAAATCTATGCTGTTCGTAGCAATGAGTCTTATCGTTGCAGGCGGATTTACAGCATGTAGCGAAGACGAAGTAAAGCCAACAGATAAGACTAAAGAACTTGTAGGCCCCAAACCTGCAAAGGTAGTAATCAACGTTTACGAAGGACACCTGCACGGCTATGGAGTCTTCCACGAGAATAAAATGTACGATGGCGTTAAGAAGATGGACGCACCGCAAGTGTTTGTCTTTACAATGCAAAACGGGAAATGGGTAGCTGACGCTAAAAATCCTCCTTACCTCTATGCAATGAGCTACAATCAAATGCATAACTCTGAAGCAACTGTGAGCCACGCATTGGACATTAAATACTACGATGAGGCAGGAAACTTAATCAACGGTCAGTTCATAGAAAACGGAAAGAGCGACCATTATCAACATTTCTTCGTGGTAGAGAACCAAAAGGCATTCCCCGACTTCGACAAGAAGCTCGACAATCCTGCCGACCGCGAGTTTATGCGCTACGATTATATAGACCCAACACCTTGGAACGAAACCATTCACAGTGAGAAAGCACGTTATAACGGACTTAAAGACCCACTCGGTTTCAAAGGTATCGCATCGTTTGGATATTGCCGCCAGACTTGCAATCTCAAGATAATGTTGATGGAAAGCCACAATAAGAAGAATGTACGCCTAAAGGACTTAGAGTTCAGAGACAATTGGGGAAAACCCGTAGAAAAGTATTCGAAGATTCCTGATTGGACACCTACACCAGAGCAACTCAAAAACGAGAAATGGTATCCTACGATAACCATTCCTGTAATGGTTTATATGGACAGAAGCGAATTGGGCGAGGGCGAAGCAAACGTTACTTTGGATATGAAGGAAGACGAAGTTCCAGCTTTCTTCAAACGTCTCATCAACACATTGAAATTCAGCTTTAACATGACCTATAAAGAAGCACTTACCGAGCTATACTATCGCTTGAACGGCGAGCCTGCACCACACGACAACAGCGGTTTCTGGTTCTAAGACAGGAAAAGACATCTCTTTGAAAAAGTTGAATAACATCTGAAGGCGAAAAAGATTACCTCATCAAAATAGCCTTACAGTATCTAAAAATCAATAATCCCACAGTCCTCATACCCTTTGGACTGTGGGATTATTTCGTTTTTACCCTTCTTCAATAGAATCTTCTTTCAGGGAACAACTTCTACTTAGCTGCTTATACGAAATGCTGAAAACAACTTTAGTATTTCAAAAACATAAATTTTATACTCTGCAATGAACAGGTAGTGGTGTGATTTATCACGTTCCTGACACCCAAGAAAAATGTTTTCACCTAATATTTCTAATCTTCCTAAGGTTCCTATAAACCTTTAAGCCAACACGTGAAAAATGCTTTTATTTTGTAAAGATAATTCGTTGAGAAAACAATAATTTCGATTTGACGTTGCGAAAGCAGCTCTTTTGCAACGCAAAACCTATGCTTTTACCGTGCAAAACAGCCGCTTTTAGGATGCAAAACAATAGGTTTTGTAACACACTGATGATTAGGCTGTTATGCGAAAATTTTTCTTGTGAAAAATATTTACAGTATTTTAGCCTTTTCTCTATGCATAAAACACAGTATTTAGTAAAAGCAACATTGTTCGTAAAAGGCTCTTTCTGTTCACCAAGTATTACATTATACTGCTATTTCCGAATGACTTACTGCTGTCACTACCAATAGTAATTAAAATAAACAACAATAGAAACAAAATAATAAGAGGGTGAACCAAAAACGCTTTTTGGACACCCTCTTACTCAAACATCAGCAATTAAATAAATTAATAACTAATCATAGATAGTTAAGTGGTACGTAAGTTAATAGTCCCATGAGTTTTTCTTATCTTTTAAAGTATTAATCTCGTCGTCATCGAAGTTATCAAATTCAGCATCGAAGTCGAATTCAAATTCCTTTGAATCTGCGTGGTCATTGCCACTACCTTCAAGCAGGTTGCCTTCGTATTGCATTTGCATGCACTCCATTTGGAGTTTTATATATTCTTTTTTCATGATTGTACTCCTTCCTTACTTAACGATTATTTTCACTCCATTTACCACATACATGCCAGCAGGAACATTGATGGTTTGGGTATTGCCTGCCTTTATGCTTACGCTGTTAGCCAAAGTACCTGTTACGGTGTAAACATTCACCTTGCTGTCTACTGTTGCTGCAAAGGTAATGGTACCGTTGCCAGCTTGTACTTCTAAGTTTGGACGTGTTTGCAAGTTTGTAATGCCAGTAACTTCGTCGTCGCTGTCGTCGTAGATAACCGACATGCCGTTCAAGTCTTTAGCATCTGCTCCACCTGTATATTCGTAGAATGCACGGAATGGATATACATACAGCCAATTCAAGCCAGGTCTTAAGTTCCTTGAGTACAAGTACATATTGCCAGAGAAGTAGAATATCTTTCTATTCTTATCGAGCTTTTGACCAGAGTAAGAACCGTAGTTTGTAAAGCTCACAACGTGTTGACCAATCTTGCCATTTGCGGTTTCGCCTTTGAAGAGGTAAGAGTTGCTGTCCATAACTCTACTTGTAACAACGTTAGTACCTTTCTGACTTGCTATGAACGAAATCTTTTCGTTTGTAGGAGCTGTCAGTACTTCTACCATATAAGGCTTGTTAGCCTCTGTTGAACTTGTAGTGAGAGGTACGAAGTTTGCCTTTGCCTTATAGTTCTTAGGTGATGTAGCCTCGCTTTGGTCGATAGTAATGCAGTTGTTTGCATTCATCGTGCTCAATCTAAATGCACATAGACCATCGTCATTAGTGTGTACACCATTATTAACGCTAAGTGTAAATGGCAACATAACAGAAGCTAACGCAGCCTTACCATTCTTTGGTACAGTTATTTCGCGGGTATAAGTTGCTTTCTGTGCAGCGTCTACGCGAATATCGTATGGTGCATAGAAAGGTTTCTTGTCGGTAAGCACGATGTCTTTGCATGCACGGAACTCGTTTGCCCCCGTCTTTGTTGCAAAGTTATCCTTTGCAGGAGCAAGGTTTTCTGGCAAATAGAAGAGTGCATTCTTACCGAGAAGGCTCATCGCATCGTCTAAATCGTCTTTAGCACCCTCAGCAGTTGCTTTGCGATAAACTACCGTCTTAAGGTCGCTGGCATCAACATAAAGCACTTGGTCTGGAGATTTAATGTCTGATGGACGAGGACCGCCTATTGCATTTCCTAATTTATCAATCTTATTTAGAAGAATGTTATTAATTTGGTCTACGGTCAGATAGCCCATCTTGCCATCTTGGTCTGCCACGGTAGTGCCCAGTTTCAAACCATATTGTGGCTTTTCAACGTCCTCACCATTTTCATCGTAGCATGTTGATTTGTAGATAGGAACCCATGTGAACTTAGGCTCATACTGCTTGATAATCAACTGAATGTCCATTACGTAGAAAGCGTGGCTGCGGTGTTCAGTCGCAGTGGCTGGCGAAATGTTGTAGCGTGTTTCGTCTGCAGTGAACAAATAACGCACTTCGTTGCCGTTTTCCTTTAAGAATAACTCCTTGAATTCAGCACCAGGAGCAGCCTTGTAAGCATCTTTTGTGAATGGGAACTCATTGAAGTACTTGGTTGCGGTACTCGTGTTCTCATTACCCAATTCGTCAGCATTGTTAAAGCGGAATGGCTTTGTACCACTTACAATGGCTTGAATCTTCTGCTTGTAGTCTGCATCAGGGTTGTAGGTTGGGTCGTACAAGCCCTTGAATGCTTGGTCGTATGGCGACTCAATGAAGACGTAACGTGCATTGCCATTCCTCTCCTTCGGCGTTCCTGTATAATAGGTATTATCACCGTAGCGGCTATACAAGTTTTCAAAAGTAAACTTACACTTCTGTTGTTCGCCATCTTTGATGCTGAAATCTTTCGGTACATAGAAGGTAAACTTGCCGCCACGTACAGAGAAATCGTTAGCAGTAAAGGTCTGTGTCATCTTGCTTACATCTTGCCAATCGTGGCACACAATATCAATACTGTGTATGAATGGATTGAGTGCTTGCATTGTTACATCAACAGAAACCACCGCTTTCTTATCAGTGCCTGTTAATCCTGTAACTTCAAACTTAACAGCATCGTTGTTCAAGCCCGTAAGTTCATAGCTATCAGCAGTATTTTGATTGTTAATATTAATTTCTTTTACAACGTTTTTACCCGTTTTATCGTAAATTTTCAGAATGTAAGGTGCACCATAAGAAACTGTAACATTAGTTCCAGTGTTAATAGCAGATGCGGCAGAACTTGAAGAACCAAATACTAAATGGTTTCCACTACCGAGCCTTAGGTATTTATCGCCACAAAGTATATTATTATCTTTTCTGCGTATTATACTTGCATTATCTTTATTAGAAGTAACAGATATTACGCCTGAATTGTTTACAGTTAAGTATTTTTCCCCTGTACGCATATAGCCGTTATCATCAATAAACCATTCAGCAGCTTCTGAATCGTTATTACTTGTACCTCCTGTTGCTGTCAAGTAGTAAGTCTTAAATGCATACCATTTGCTTACTGTAAACTTTGCAAAGTCTTTATTTTTAGCATATGCACAATTGAACTTTGCGCCTACAATACGATAACCTAACAAAAGGTTCTCGCCATGTTTGGTAGTTGCAGTTGTAGGTGTTTCAACAAAATAGGTGTCATTCTCTAACCCAAAATAGTTTTTATTGTCCATTACTAAAGCAGAAATATGCTTGTTGGTAGCAACATCAGCAGCTTTTTTATTGGCACCTACTGCATCTTTTTGATAAATAATCATATTTGCAGTAAGGTCAGTAACATTTCTATAGTCGTAGCTATAATAAGTCTTATTATGCTTTGTGTTCGGCTTAATAGGACCAATATCGAGCTTCGATGTGCTAAATGGCATTTCATAGTAACTTACAGGAGTTTGAATATCACTGACTGATACAGGGACTACGTGTTCTGTGAAGTCGCCTTCGGCAGTAAAGTGAATTTCAAAATACTTAATAGTTGCACCGAAAAACTCACTTACACCTCTTTTATCAAAACAGAAGTAAAGCTGGTTGCCCATATCACCATTTACGTTTGATGTACGGGAAATCTTGTATTCTTTGTTGCTTTCGTTGTAACTACTAATCTCTTCAGAAGTTGCTTTTGCATTATTCAATTCAAATTTCTCATTAGTTTCATACATTCGCTTCGTTACATTGCCAAATTGCATACCTTTTATGAGCTGACCATTTAAGTTGTTCTTCATTATAAGTGTATAACCTGTAATGCGATAACCTTTAGGTAAAGAAACTTCCATGAACAAGTTGTTCTGTTTTCCGCCAACTAAAATCAGTTCGTTGTTGTAAACAGCAATGTTGCCAGCTGGTCTTGACAACTCTCCACCTGGTGTAAGATCACCATAGTCTGCCACTGTTAATGACAATGGGATTTGCTCGTGACGCCAAAGAGACGACCAACCATTCTGGAATCCAACTTCGTTATTTTCTGTCAACGCAGCCATCAGCTTACCCGTTTTGGGGCTAATGGTTACGTTTTGTGCTTGCGTGTGCCCGTATAGACACAATAAGAAAAGAAGCATAATGGTGCGATACCATCTTCTTTCTTTTGATTGATAGTAATGTTCTTTAAATTTCATAATAGATAATTGTTTTGGTTTTACATTTATTTTAAATGCTGACTTAATGCAGGCTTGTTATTTTTTTGCAAAATTAGAGAATACCCCTTTCATTTGATTTTAATTTCATAAAAAGGTTAAATAATGTATAGTAAAAACGTAAAATTGCTATATTAAGACTTTGTTAATAGTGCAAAAAATTATCAAAAACGAACAATAAATCGATATGAGTATATAATATTCTGATAAACAGTTTATTGCTTGTTTAAGGCATAATATTTACGAAATTGAGCAATTCTTTTAAAATAAAATTCGTAAATTTGACAAGCAACTAATAAAAACGTATATATGACAATAGAAAACTTAGTGCAAAGCATATTAAATGCCTCGTGGGGCATATATCTTGTATTCATCTTCATCTTTATATTTATGAGGATTCCGAAACGGAAAATATTTGCACCTTATCGGAGGTCGCGTGGATTTATGGTGGTGGCTTTTTTCTTTCTCTTTTCGCAGATATTTTTGGGGTGGATACTACCTAAAAATACACTTCCAGCAGAAGTTCTTGCTGCTTTCGATACACCTTTCTTTTATATGGAGCTTATATTTTTATGTTTAGCTTTCTTTCATTTGCTCGACCATTCTTTCGGAACATTCAAACGTGTGCTATTCGATTTGTTGTCGTGGTGCGCAGTATGTGCCACCTGTCTGACATCTCTAACCACTAAGAATCATACGTTTCAAATAATATTGGCTTTTGTCGGAGGGGGTATGCTGATATGTTTTACCATTGTTTGTGTTCTTCGCTTCCTTAGGTTGCATAAGATAGCGCGTGCACAACTCGATAATTATTATACCGACCAAATGTATAATTTCGTGCTTTGGATACGCCGAAGCATTATGTTCATTGTTCTTCTTGGAGTCTTCAGCGTTGTAGTGCTTTTTGCACCTTATATATTTAGAGTGGTTTACTTTGTGGCAGCAACCATTATGAATGTCTATATAGCCGTGTCGTTTATTAACTATTCGTTCGTATTTGAAAGGGTAGAACGTTCTTTTAGATTAAGTTACGAACAACAAATCTTGTTGAAAAAAACTCAATCCCGCACCTCAAGCATTAAAAAGGAAGATATTTTAACCGAAGCACAAAAGGGATTAATGCGTATTTGGCTTTCAAATGAGGAGTACTGTAATTCGGATTTGACTATTGATTCGGTAGCTCGTGAAATAAAAACTAACCGCAGTTACCTATCAAGATATATTAACGAGACTTACAATTCTAACTTCAGCAGTTGGATAAGCAGCTTGCGTATTCGCAAAGCCAAGCAAATTATGCAGTCGGACACAACGCTCACGATAGAGGAGATAGCTTATAAAGTTGGTTTTTCGTCAAGCAGCTACTTCATTCAAATCTTTTTACGACTGGAAGGTACTACCCCTTTGCGTTGGCTCAATACACGGCAAAAAATGTAAGCGTATGCATTACATATCCTCCATTTCGGTTCTTTGTTCGTCAGTAGATTGTATTTTTATATCGCGGAACGAGGTTGGCGACACACCAAAAAAGTTTCGGAAAAGGCGATTGTAGGTGCTTCGCGAATTGAAACCAGCCATCAACCCCGTATCGTTAATGTTCATATCGGGCCGCCCTACCAACAATGCAGCTGCATAGCGTAGGCGATAGCGTGTAATAAACTCCGATATGGTGAGTCCGTCGGCATACTTCCTGATGGCACTTCCTAAGTACGTTCGGTTTGTATTTAACAGCGTAGCCATCGTGTCTCGGTTGAAGTTGGGGTCGCGATAAGGCTTGTCCCTATCCATCATTTGGCAAGTTTCTATAAACAAACGTTCTTCCATCGTCAGCTTTTCTTCGGATAAAGTTTCCAGCGAAGCAAGGTTCAAGCGTTCCGTCAGTTTGAAACGTTGCACAGTTTTAAACATTATCTTTTCCCGTTGTCTGAGCTTTCGTGTGTAAATATAATAAATCACACCTAATAATATAGATACCAGCAACGCACCTAAGGATATGGCTAAGTTCGCATTTGCCTGATTTTTGTTTGCTCGTTCGTTCTCCAATTGGTAGTTCACGCTCATTTCGTTGAGTTGGTTACGCATATATTCTTCTTCCAGACTATCGCGTTTTTCCATCAAACTGCTGTATAGTTGCGATGCTTCCTTGTATCGACCAGCACTGTTTAAGATGTTGGCGTGGTCGATGAGTAGGCTGTTCATACCCATAGCATCGTTGATTTCGGCACTTATTTTTAAGCATATGTTGCTGTATTTCAGAGCTTTCCCATAGTCTTTCTTACACGCCCAAAACTGCGCTATACTATGATAGTAAGCCGATTTTACCCTTATGGTTTGAGTGTTTATGGTCGAAGCAACCTTCTGAAGATATTCATTAGCTTCATCATAGTTACCCAATTGCATTTGTGCGTCAGCTATTGAAAGATAACAATAAGAATACCACGGTGTCAAGAGCAATAAAGATTTGCCTTCTTTCTTTGTCTTTTCTGCATAATCGTTTAGCTTCTTCTCCCACTCCTGAGCAACCTTTAGCATTTGGTCGTATTTTCTTTCATTATACAAAGCATCGGTATAGTTTGAATAAATCAATACGAGCAGGCGGTTATTGTGTTTCAGTTTCTTGGCATATTCAAGAGCAATGGCGAAGTGTTTCAACGATATGACACCGTCGTACATACCTGCATAGATTTCTCCCAATAGGTTGTTTGCCACAGCAAGACCATATCCGTTTTTTCGTTTCTTCGCATCGGCAAACAATTCTTTAGCCTCTGAAAGTGCCTGAATGATTTTCTCAGTGTAGAAATATTGTTCTACCAAGAGCGACCACATTTCATAATAATAGTCGGTATAGCCGTGAGTTATCATTTTACTCATAGCTTCGGGCAGTTCTTTCTGGAGTTCCTTATGCTTGTCGTAATTGTAATAGTAACCCATCAAACGTTTCAAGCCATACAGCTCATGGGGTATTGAAGTATGCTTTTTTGCCTCTGCAATATAGATTCTCAATAGTTCGTATTGCTTTTTATCGTCTTTTCCAATGGCATCATCGCAGATATTGCGCAAATAGGGTAATTGTTTCTCCTTTGACAATTGCTGCATTTTGCTACGAACAGTGGCAGGATTTACGCCAGCAAACGCAACAGAAAAACCAGCTATAAAGATATAAAGCGCACAGAAAATAGTTTTTAAGAAACTGGGTAGAGTAGGTCTCAAATAGTGTACAGGTCGCTTCATATCAATAATAACTTCATATTTGTACAGGTTAATTAAGCTAAAAACGTATCGAGATTCTATTTCTACAAGGGTTCCTACAACAGTTCGGGCAGTTCGTATAGCTTCGTGCCGTTGCTACCTTTTATTAATATGTAGTGTTCCTTGGGCTGACAGTGGGCTATTTCTGCTTTCACTGCCTCAACGTCCTTGAACTTTTTAAACGTAGTATCGGTTTTTCCGAAGTCCTCGCCCACAAGCCAAACATTCGTAATGCCTGCTGCCACGAGTAAGTCTGCCACCTTTTGGTGTTCCTCGGCGGTTGCTTCGCCCAGCTCGCGCATATCGCCCAGTATCGCCATCTTGTTGTCTACCGCCATCAAACGGAAGTTCTCTATAGCTGCTGCCATACTCGAAGGATTGGCATTGTAGGCATCTACAACGAGTTTGTTGTTCGGCGTTTCGGTGAGTTGCGAACGGTTGTTGCTCGGTATATAGTTTTCCAATGCGTGGCAAATTTGCTGTGGCGCAACACCGAAGTGCAAACCGATGGCAATGGCAGCCAACATATTGTCTAAATTGTATGCACCGACAAGGTGGGTCAGCACTTCTTTCCATTCCCCCCCTGCTTCGTGCCAACGGAAACGTAGGAAAGGCGCACAGTCTACCACCTCGCCCTGTATATTCGCCGTTTCGTCCTGACCATACGATACCACACGTTCAAAATCGCGTTGCGCAGCCATTTCTGCCAAATCAGCGTTGTTTTCGTTTAGGAAAAGCAGACAGTCGTGTGATTTCAGGTAGTCGTACAGTTCGCCTTTGGTTTGCTTTACGCCTTCAAAACTGCCAAATCCTTGCAGGTGCGCACAGCCCACATTGGTAATCAGTCCGCAAGTAGGCTCTGCATATTCAACCAGTTTCGTAATGTCGCCTCTGTGTGATGCTCCCATTTCTATTACGGCAATTTCGTGCTCGGGCCGCAGACGCAGCAAGGTTTTAGGCACCCCCACATCGTTGTTGAAGTTGCCTTCGGTATGCAAAACATTGAATTTCTCTGCCAGTACAGCCGATATTAGTTCTTTTGAAGTGGTTTTTCCGTTTGTGCCCGTAATACCTATTACAGGTATTTGGAACGTGCGGCGGTGTGCCCTTGCTATTTCCTTGTAGGCTACAAGCGCATCGTCTACGAGTATAATGCGGTCGTTTCCCACTTCAGCATACTCTTTTTCGTCGATAATGGCATAGCTGCAACCTTTTTCCAATGCAGCTTTTGCAAATTTATTACCATCGAACGAAGCTCCTTTCAGTGCAATAAATATGCTGCCTTCGGGGCAATTGCGACTGTCGGTTGTTATAACAGGGTGCTGTTCGTATAGTTTGTACAATTCTTTGCTGTCCATATCTTCGATTTTTTAATATATGCAAAGGTAATGGAAATAGTAGAAACATCAAAGAAATAGACTGCTTTTATTAGACAAGGAATGCAGAACGATGGAGCTACAGAGATATGATTGTTTCAGTACAAAGCCACTGTACAGCCGCCGTACTCATCTTATAACCATACCAGACTTGTTCAATAACCTAACCTTCTTATAGCTCTTGTATGCAAAAGTCTACGGTTTCATCGGGCTTTCGGTAGATTAACACGAGTTGTTTTATGAACGGAAAGAAGATAACAAAAGTGTAAATATTTTTCACAAGAGAGACTATCGTCTAACCATCTGTTCATCAGCGCATTACAAAACCTATTGTTTTGCGTTCCAAAAGCGGCTGTTTTGCAC
>OGWW01001102.1_pt1 | contig 15722 bp, 11 predicted proteins | sample 1576131 | NCBI WGS metagenome assembly OGWW01 (sample SAMEA3541576, study PRJEB24748) | human gut metagenome | biome: human gut; feature: human-associated habitat; material: faeces | place: China | collected 2012 | reverse complement strand
TTATCACTTTTTAAGAGAATTATCTTTACAAAACCAAGGCACTTTCAGCATCTGCCTTAAGCAAGAAAAAGACTATCCACTCTCCCCACTAAATTTCTACTAAACCGAGATTTAATAACAGCTACAATTGAAAACTAAAAAGTAAATCCCAACACTGTCGAAATGCCCATATAGGAGAAAAACAAAAGGAGAGAAGAACTTTCAATTTACTTTTATCAGATAACAAAAGTTTTATACCTGCTTTGCTATCTCCCTTAGCAAATCATTGCTAATAGCAAAAGACAATTGAGGAATCTTCTTACCATTCACGCTTGAGATAACTTTTGCACACCCAAATATAGCTCGAGTCAGCCTTGGGTCAGCTCTCAAAGCATCTGCATAAGGTCCACAAGCAAGAATAACGGTTTTAAAATGAGACCAAAATGAATTTGTAGCAATCATTAAGTCAAAACGATTTCTAATATTTTCTTCTATTTTTCTTCGTTCTTCGGCTGACAAGCGATGGTTATTAGGTCTACACAACTCATTCAATTCTGTTATAAAACAATCTTTATAGAAATCTATGTGAGTAGTATTTACTGGGCTGTCAAGCTTTCCACACTCTCTAATAAAATTGATTAGTTTCTGATATTTATACCACGTAGCAGATGTTCCACCCTTTCCTGAGATAACTTCTCCGTTTTTATTTCTTCTTTCAACTGCAAAACGTTGTCCGCTATAAGGCGCAAGAGGGTCAAATATTTTCCAATCCAAGATAGGATTATCTATCCAACTCTTAACATCTTCAACTTTAATTGACCAATCCCTGTTCTTCCATAAATTGTAGTTCTGCGAATATTCGCACTTGTATGGATCGCTATTTTCATCAACAGCGCATTCTTTTCCGACAATCAATATCTCTGCATTTGGATTTCCCAAACCAACATAATGCTTGCCTTTTTCCCATAAAGGATTCTGCAAAAGGTCTTTAAATTCTTTTAAACATTCCATAGCTTATTCTTATTTGATGGTTATACTTTATTTTATCATTAAGGATTTTAGTTTCCTACAAAGCTACAAAAAAGTTAGCCTTATTGATTAAACTTACTATAAAAGCAATATCATATATCTTGTATTTTCTATTCAAGAAACAAATAACTCTATGAAAGAGCCATATGAATAAACCTTCAAAAGATGATTTTAAGTTTGAGCTAATTTTAGGTTTTAAATGACACTTTCCATTAACTAAAATCTAATAGATATAAGATTTTGAGATTAGTTACGAGAAAAACTGTATAGCTCTTATTATAATTAAAGCACCATCTAACCTACAATTCAAATGAATCTTTAATTAATATTAGAGTTTTGTAGTTTATAACTGCTGATTTGTCATTCAAGAGGTTCTTCTTTAGTAAAGATACTTAATATCAACAAAAAACAATATAAAATAATCAAACCTCCTAAAAAAAAGAAGAAAACTTTCCAACCAATAAAACTTACCGTAATAATAGCATAAACTCCACCAATTAAATATAAAATCCAGACAAAATGGAATTTCATATTTTTAATCATCGGTCGTTTTCGTAGTCTGTATATATTCCAATCCATTTCCTTTTCTAACTCTTTCAGCCTTTTTCGATAAAAATGAGAATATCTATGAAACCAAATATAGTAAAAAACTGCAAATAAGTAGAAAATAAAACCAAGTAAAAAAGTCATTTTTGACATAGACATTCGTGCATCTATCAAACTTATGTATAAATCATCTGTTCGTGTAACCAAAGTTGGCAACGCCGATAAACCAGGTAAAACAAAACTTGTACTCAAAATAGCCGTAAAAGTAGTATAACGGAATCTTGTAGTTTCTATTTCAAGATTTGAAAGATATTTATACTCTTCCTTTTTGTCTGAATTATTTTTCATAAAGCTTCTTATTTTTATAAATTAATATTGCTAAGGTAATACGCTATAGGATACTAGAATATTTTATGTGATATACTTTGTTTTATCTTATTCTTAACGTGAGTTCGATATAAGAAAGTTTTTAAGTTGTAGGAGTGGAATACTTTTCGCACCTTTATATTTGTAAACCAAATGGTTACGAATAAACACTCATTCCTATGACTGATACAAATTTAATAGAAATATTCTGTATATTCGACGATTTCTGCAAGTTTTTTTACTCCTGAGTTGAAAAATTATACGCTTCAAGTATTTAACAAGCAGCACCGTAACCGTGCTTCCTGTATGTCGGACAGTGAAATCATGACTATTCTGGTACCGTTCCACACCCATCGTTTCCGAGACCTCAAATCTTTCTACCTGAACTATAGCTGCTGGCATATGCGTGGTGCTTTCCCGCATCCGCTTTCCTACAACCACTTCGTCGAGTTTCAGGTACAAGTTACACTACACCTGCTGCTGTTCTTACAGAAGTATGCGTTGGGTAGGTGTTCGGATATCAGCCAGAACCTCTTCAAAATGCTCTTTGTGGACAATATACATTTGGTGACCAAGATAAAGAAAGCCATAGAGAACTCCCTGATAAGCCTATATTTGAGAAGATACTAATCAGAAAGCGTTCCGCATTGAGACGGTGAACGATGAAATAAAGAATGTGTATCAGATAGAACACACCAGACATCGCTCTTTTGATAATTTTGCAAAAATCTGATAGCAGGACTCATTGCATATAATTTGTTGCCGAAAAAAAAACAGCAATGAATATAGAAATAATTGATAAAAGCAGACTAATTGCATAGTTGCTTATATCAAACTCACGTTAATTATCCATTTGTCATCGAAAAAAGCATCTTTTTGGGTTACCATTTTGGTATTCAGAACCAATATAGCAGGACTTACAAAAAAGCCAGACAGCGATTTTGGCTGTCTGGCTTTATGGTTTCTATATATAATATATAAGGTGTAGCTTATCGGAGCCACTGCTCTGGATTCAATTTTTGGGTTTCCTTATGAAGCTGGAACTGGAAGATGCCGCTCGAATCTACTGTTCCAAGCGTTTGTCCTGTTCCTACTTGCTGACCCTTGCTTACGCTAACGCTGCCTAAGTTAAGATAAACAGAGATGTAGGCACCATGGCGAACCATAACGAGAGTAGAGCCACCTACGTGAGAAACGCTGGTTACTTCGCCTTTGAAGACGCTGCGGACAGGAGAACCCGCTGAGGCTTTAATAGCAATACCATTGCTGCTTAGCTTGACGTGCGAGAGTCCTGACACGTTGTAAGTACCGAAACGCTTTACGATGCGACCCGATACAGGCATTGGCAATCGTCCTTTATTGTTAGCGAAACTACCTGTCATAGCACGGTCGGCAGACGAAAGGAGCGCACTGTTTTCGTTCGCCCTGTTGGCTGCAGCCTGCTCACGGTCGGCACGTTCTCTATCGGCAGCGGCCTTGCGTTCGGCTGCCATACGGTTGGCTTCTGCCTCACGTGCCTGTTGGTCGGCACGTGCGCGCTCTGCACTCTCTCTTGCTCGTGCTTGGTCTTCGGCACGTTTGGCAGCCTCAGCACGTTCTTCGGCACGTCTTAGTTCGCGCGCTTTCCTTGCCGATGCTTCGGCTTCAGCAGCACGGCGGGCTTGTTCGGCTTCGCGGCGCGCCTGTTCTGCCCTTGCTTGAGCTTCCCTTCGTTCGCGTTCCAACTGTGCTGCTCGGGCTTCGGCTTCGGCTTTTGCCCTTGCTTCGCGCGCTTTGGCTTCGGCTATTCGGCGTGCATTCTCTTCCGCAGCACGTCGTGCAGCCTCTCGCTTGCGTGCCAATTCTTCAGCACGTTGCTTGGCTGCAGCAGCACGGGCAGCAGCCTGTGCGCGTGCTTCTTCCATAGCACGCTCGCGTGCTTTCTGTATTTCGATGGCAATGAGGCGGTCGATTTGTGCATTAATAGCTTGCTGTTTCTTCTGTCGGTCGGAAATAACCGACTGCAAAACCTTTTGGTCGTTCTGCAACGATTCTACTACTTTCTGCTGTTCCACCTTCTTGCTTTCCATCTGAGAGTGAACCTGACGACCTTTCACCAACAAATTGCTCTTGTGTCCACGCACTCGTGCCAACTGGTCGTGCTTCTCGTCTACTTGGTTCTGCTTCTGCTTCAAGAGTTCGCCCTGCGCACGCTGGTAAGCTGCATACTCGCGTACAAAACGGAGACGGCGATACATCTGCGTGAGCGTTTTGGCAGAGAAGACAAACATAAGCTTGTCTTGAATGCTGCGGTGGCGCGCCATGTAGCGCATAGAGTGGATAAAACGAGAGCGACGCTCGCCCAATTGGCTCTCCAAAGACTTCAATTGACCTTTCAGAATGTCGATATTGCCATCAATTCCCTTTATGTCTGTGGCGATGTTGTCGATGGTTTTCTGCTGCTGTCCAATCTCCGTATCGAGCGTGAGAATCTTTTGGAGTCGGCTGTCTACGTCTTTCTGCTTTACTTTAAGTTCTTGCTCGTTCTCCGTAATTTCTTTTTGTATCTGCTGATTTTGTTGTTGCAAGCCTTTTATTTCTTCGGTAGTAACATACTTTACTTGCTGTTTACCGCCCTTCTGAAGCTTTTTCTGCGATATTGCAGATTTCTTTTGCTGCACATTCTTGCCCGCTTTCTGCTTGTCTGCCTGCTTTTTATTGGGCTGTTGCTTAGCAGTTTGCTGTTGTTCAGCCTGTTGTTTTGCAGACTTTTGCTTACCTGTCTGCTGCTTTTCCGCTTGTTTCTTGGTAGGCTGCTGCTTCTCTGTCTGTTGTTTTTCCGTCTGTTTCTTGCTAGACTGACGCTTGCCTACTTGCTGCTTTTCTGCTTGTTTCTTGGCAGATTGCTGCTTGGTAGCTTCTTTTGTTGTGGCTTGTTTCTTTGTAGTTTGCTGTTTTGTTTCTTGCTTTCTTGTAGTCTTCTTCTGCTTTTGCGCGTATGGACTCGCAAGGCAAGTAGTCAGCATTAACAATATAAATAATATACGCTTCATTTAAAGTTGCATTAGTTTACCTAAGATTTCTTCTACTCCCACCTGCTCATACTTCGACGATGGTGTTGTAAAACTTTCCCAATCGGCTTTATCGCTCAACTTATCAAGCTCGAATGTAGCCGTGATTACCTTTTGTCCGTTCGCTGCCGGTGTCTTTATCTGCACTTTATGGTAGCAAGGAAACATTTTTGAGCCGAACTTCTTGAAGTCTGCATAGTCCCAATTCAGCATAGACACGCCGTGTGCAGCACTGCTGTATTTGGCTTCAGCCACACGAATAAAGCCTGTCAGCGATTCTGCTAACCACTTGTAATTCATCTTTCCATCGTTCAAAGTAAGGGGTACGCCTTGCTTGTTGGTTGTATGGAGGGCGGTTAAATCTACGTCGAACTGTGCCAAACTGCGTTCGCTGACACGTTGTTGCCCTGGAATAAAGAGCTGATTCCAAAACAAGGCTTGGAGCGAATAGAAGTTGATGCCGTTGCTTTTTAGGAAGGCTACGTCGGCGTACTTCGCCTTTACATACTGCTTGTGCATTCTGTCGATAAACAACACATAATCTCTTGTGAACTCGATGCGCCCTACTTCGCTTCGAATAATGGGAACAAGGAGTTGCAAACGAATGACTTCGTCCTTACGCATGTGGAGAATGCCCGGCACCGTAATTTCTTTTCTGCCTGTGTTTACCGTGAAAGTCAAGTCAGAAACAAGGTTCTTTTGATAGAGTGCACCATCGGAAACTCGCTGAACAAACTGCATTTTCTGCTGCTGTGCAGACGCCGATGACGATGCAGACGATGAACTTGACGTTCCCGACGGCTTTACAACCGACCTCTGTGTACCGCAGCTTGCCATAAGCACAGCTGCGAATACAGCCATATATATATTCTTTATTTTCATTCTGCTATGTATTTCTGTAATTCTATTTTCTTTTTAAGCGTGGCACTTTTATCGCCCAATTTCAGTGCTTGTTGCCACGAAGCCAATGCTTCTGCCGTTTTTCCGACGTGATAGTAGATGTCGCCCGCATGCTCGAACAACACGCCACTGGGAGTGGTATCGTTCTTTATGGCTTGGTCTATATAGATATTGGCTTCCTCGTATCGCTCTTGCAAGAAGAGAATCCAAGCATAAGTGTCGAGGAAAGTAGGGTTTGCAGGCTCTTTTTTTATCGTTTTGTAGCTCATTTGCTCTGCCTTCTTGAGGTCGTTCTTCGACAAACTCAGATAGTAGGCATAGTTATTCAGTGCTGCAAGGTTCTCTGGTCGCCAGTGTAAACAGCTGTCGTAAGCCTCAAAAGCTTCTTTATCAAGACCTTTCTCGTGAAGAATATCGCCCATAATGGCGTAAAAATCAGAAACGATATTGGGGTCGCTGTCTGGCTTTATCTGTGCTACGCCCTTCTTGAAGGTCTGCAATGCTGCATCGTTTTCTTTCTTCATATACTGCGCAAAGCCCTCAAAATAATAGAAAACCATCTCTTCAGGATTGTATTCTTGGGCAGGGCGCGAAATGGAAATTACTTTATCGTACTGCTCTTCCTTCCAAATGTTTTGTATCAGAGCTATGCGAGCACGCGAATTGTCGGGCTCTATGGCGATGGCTTGTTCGTAAACCTTGTTCACACTGTCCACTGGTGCATTCTTTAAAGTAAGGTAAGCTGCCTTCATCATTACGATGTCGGCATCTTCCTGTGGATAGGAAAGAACACGGTCGAAAAGCTTTATTACTTCAAGACTGTCCTTGGCGTCGCTTTGTTGATTATCGATGATGACCTGACGGAGCAGTGCCATCTTGGTTTCCTTCTCGGTTTTCTTCGATTCCAACAGCTTTTGGGTGAGTTCTTCTACCACCTTTTCGTTCTTCGCATCTCGATAATAATCCAACAAAGAGAGCTGGGCAGCCGCATTGTTGGGTTCTTCTTTCAGCACTGTCTGATACTCTTTAAAAGCTTCTTTCTTCTTATCGTTTTGGAAAAACCAATTGCCCAGCATTATTCGATAGTTCAAATCTAATGGGTTTTTCTGCACAAGGCGCATCAATTCCGCCTGTGCCTTTCGCTTATCGCCCATCTGTTCGAAGATTTGCATCTTTGTCAGCGACAGCTGCTCGCTGCTTCCTAAAAGCATTTCCATACGTTCTATCACCTCTATCATCTTCTTATAGTTGTTCTGCGAACCATAAAGCTGATAGAGAATCTGCAAAACGTCCTCGCGAGTCTTGTTGTTTGCGTAGAGTCGTTCGTATGCTGCCAACGCTTGTTCGTAATTTGCTTGCGAGATATAAAACTGCCCCAACTTTTCCAAATAGGCAGGATTGTCGGGCGCAAGTTCAGCCGCCTTTTCAAAATAGTAGCGTGCTGCCTTGCCGTTTTGCATATCAATGTAGTATCCTGCTATTTCGTAATAGACCTCAGGAGCATTCGGATTAATGTCGAGAGCGTGGCGCAACAAGTCGAATGCAGCAGCAAAGTTGCCCATTTCTTGTTGCCGAATAGCTTCCAAAAAGAAATAATTATAGCGTGTGGATTGGCTATCCGTCTGTGCTTTTGCCTGCAAACCCATTGCAACAAGCACTGCTACGAGCGTTGTTTTTACTATGAATTGTTTAAAAGAAAATATCAATCTATTATCCCTCCTGCATTTATTAGACAGTTCTTACTTTACTCCAGTATGGCCATAGCCACCCGCACCACGTTCCGTTTCGTCGAGTACTTCCACTTCAACAAACTCTGCTTGCTCGTGGCGGGCTATCACCATCTGTGCAATACGTTCACCAGCGTTGATAATAAAGTCTTCAGCAGAGAAGTTAATCAGCAATACCATCAGCTCGCCACGATAGTCTGCATCGACTGTTCCAGGCGTATTCAGCACCGTAATACCGTGTTTCAACGCCAAGCCACTGCGTGGACGCACTTGCGCTTCGTAACCTTTGGGGAGCGCAATATACAAACCTGTGGGAATAAGGCGGCGTTCCATTGGCTTCAAAGTAATGGGACTGTCTATATTTGCGCGCAAATCCATGCCTGCACTCTGTGTTGTTGCGTATGTTGGTAAGGGCTGGCTGCCCTTATTTATTACTTTTACTTGAACCATAATATAATTATAATAATGTGCAAAAATAATGAATTATACGCATATAGATGAATTTTAAGCCCTAAAAAAGGCTGAAATTAGCCAAATTTAAGTACTTTTGCGTAAGCGAATCTTTTTGATAATTATGATGAACTGGCAAAATCTTATCTCCAACAAACGACTCGGGCAGGAAGACCGACACGCTTTACGACACGACGATAGGTCGGAGTTTAAACGCGACAGCGACAGACTTATCTATTCAGCACCTTTCAGACGGCTGCAGAACAAGACACAAGTGTTTCCGCTACCAGGCAGTGTTTTCGTCCATAACCGCCTCACCCACTCGTTGGAAGTGGCATCGTTGGGCAAGTCTTTGGGCGACGACGTAGCACGAAAACTCATAAAGAAACACCCCGAACTGCAAGGAATGCTTTTTGAAGAAATCGGTACAATCGTACAGACAGCTTGCTATGCCCACGACATGGGTAATCCGCCATTTGGTCATAGCGGAGAAAAAGCCATACAAGCTTTCTTCACCGAAGGCGCAGGGGCGTATTTAAAGGACAAAGTAAGTCCACGTTTTTGGGACGATATTACCCACTTCGAGGGAAATGCCAACGCTTTCCGCCTGCTCACCCATAGGTTTTTAGGACGTCGTGAAGGCGGTTTTGTGATGACTTACTCCACTTTGGCAAGTATCGTGAAGTACCCCTTGTCATCGTCTTTGGCAGGAAAGCACGGCAAATTCGGCTTTTTCGCATCGGAAGAAGATATATACAAGAAGATTGCCAACGAACTTGGAATTATCAGTAAGCAAATTTCCGACAACGGAACAGCCTACGCCCGCCACCCATTGGTGTATTTAGTGGAAGCCGCAGACGACATTTGCTACGAGATAATGGACATCGAAGATTCGCACAAACTTAAACTTCTGTCGTTTGAAGAAACCTCCGAACTGCTGTTAGGGTTCTTCGATGAAGAAACAAAGAAGAGCATTCGCAATCGCATAGTAGAAGAAGGAGTTACCGACAGAAACGAGCAAGTGGTCTATTTCCGTGCTTGTGCCGTTGGTTTGCTCGAAGCAGCGTGCGTGAATGTCTTTGTTGAAAACGAGGAAGCCATACTCAACGGAACCTTTGAAGGTTCGCTAATCGACCATATCCCAACGCTCCAGCGCAACAACTACAAGCATTGTTCAAAGGTTTCTATCGAGAAAATATACAGCAGCAAGACTGTGCTTGATGTGGAACTATCGGGTTATAAGATTATGGAAACGCTGATGGAAGCACTCATCGGTGCTGCAGTCGAGCCAGAAAAGTTCCACAGCAAGCAGCTTATCCGCCGTTTCTCAAATCAGTACGATATACGCAACCCACACCTCGAAGACCGTATTATGGCAGTAATCGACTACATCAGCGGTATGACAGATATATACGCGCTCGACATTTATCAGAAAATAAACGGCATTAGCCTGCCGATAATCTAACCTTCCACACAGCAATGGAAAATCAATACAGAAAGACTTTCCCTGACTTAATGGTGAACAAAAAACTTGTTTACGTGCATGGCTTTATGTCGTCAGGGGCAACACACACTGCCAAAATACTACAAGAGTATATGCCGCAGTGCACAGTCATCGCCCCCGACCTGCCTATTCACCCCGAAGAAGCAATGGAATTGCTGCGGAAAATACAAGCCGACGAACGCCCCGACATCATTATTGGCACGTCAATGGGTGGTATGTACACCGAGATGCTGTATGGTACAGACCGCATTTGTGTGAATCCAGCTTTCCAAATGGGCTCTACCATAAGCGAAAGCAACATGCTTGGCAAGCAAGTGTACCAAAATCCACGCAAAGACGGCGTACAGGAGGTTATCGTAACAAAGGCATTGCAAAAGGAATACAAGGAAATGACGGAGCGTTGCTTCTCTGCCGTAACGCCCGAAGAGCAAGAAAGGGTGTACGGCTTGTTTGGCGATGCCGACCCCATCGTACACACCTTCGACCTATTTCACCAGCATTACCCCCAAGCAATCTACTTTCACGGCGAGCACCGCCTCATCGAAAAAGCCATATTCCACTACATTATGCCTGTCATTAGATGGATTGACGACAAGCAGGAAGGGCGCGAACGCAAAACCGTATTCATTGATTGGGAAACGCTGAGTGACAGTTACGGCAAACCGAAATCGTCGTTGCACAAGGCATACGAGTTTCTACTCGACCACTACAATGTCTATTTCACCGTGCCAGCACCCACCAACAATCCAGCGGCTTTAACGGAAATGCAGGCGTGGATAAGCGATGTTTTCAGTGCTCCTGCGTGGAACCGCACGCTCTTTGTCAATCAACCACAATTCCTTCTTGGCGATTACCTCATCAGTACGCAGAGCAACGAGGAGTTTATGGGAACGGTATTGCCATTTGGCAGCGACGAGTTTAAAACGTGGGAAGAGGTTATTACCTACTTTGAACGATTGGGCGGACAATGACACAAGATTCTACAACTGCACAGGAACTATTTGCTCGGATATTGGAAGTTATCGAATTTCCCGATAACCACTCCGATGTGCAAAACCGTTTAATGCACGAAACGCTTGTGTTGGCTTGCCACGAAGGACTGAAAGGAACACGGCACGGATTTGGAAACTTGTCTTCACAAGTGGATTCGCTTTGCAAACAGCACCATATAAAGTCGCAAGACACTGTCGCTATCCACTTGATGCGCCGCCACAGCAACTCCGTTGCCCCCATTCTGCACAACGATTTGCTCTACGACTGCAGGGCTTTGGCACTTTTTATCTCTGCCGTTTTCAACACGTCGATACCTTCTTTCCTTGTCGGAAAAATACCTACGGAAGGCCGCCGCACGGCAAATATACAGATTGCGAACTACAAATACATTCGCTGCACGGTGCAATCGTGGGACGACAAATACATAAAGGTAAACGTACTGAACCAAGAATGTGGCGAAGAAGAGGTGCTGATAGACTATATCAACACCCCTGAGCATATTGATTTAAGCTACATTCGCAAGATTTTGTGCGAGGGAATGCAGCTCAATCTCTTAGATTGCAATGTTACACGCAAGCGCATCGTGCCACGCATCATCGTTGTAGAGCCCGACTTCCTTGTCGATATTTCGTCGATTGCGAACTGCTTCGAGGACTACGGACACCACCCTTTGCTGTTCACCGTAAATCGGTTGCAAGCCCGAACAGCCACCGCCGCCACCCTATTGGGTAATTTTGCAGGCACGGCACTCGATGACATCATCAACAACCCTAACTACAACATCAACGAAACCTTAAAGGCAAACTTCCGAAACAAGGCTTTGGACTTTGCCACGTGCACCGATTTCCGTTCAGATGTATTCAAAAAGGACGGCACAGAGCAGGCACAAAACATTCAGGACATTGTCGAAGAACTCTTTAAAGGCTACGACCGCAACAAGGCAATACTCGAACCATCGTTCGTTTGCGAAAGTCTGGGCATTCAAGGGCGTGTCGATTTAATGACAACCGACTTCCGTTTGCTTGTGGAACAGAAGTCTGGAAAGAACTTCTATATTGCAAACAACCGATTCAACAACCACGGTTCGAGATACTTGGAGAAGCATTACGTGCAGGTTTTGCTCTATTTCGGAATACTGCAATATAACTTCAACCGAAGCACCCGAAGCACAAACATTCATTTGCTCTACTCCAAATACCCGCTGCCCGATGGTCTTTTAGAAGTAGAATCGCTGCAATCGCTGATGATGGAAGCCATTAAGTTCCGCAATCAGGTGGTTGCTACCGAATATTGGATAGGCGACAACGATTTCGCAAAGCTTATTCCGCACTTCACACCCAGCACTTTGCAGCTGAACCACTGCAACCAGCATTTCTTCCAACAGTGGATTTTGCCACGCTTAACCGAAACTTTGGCACCGCTCCACACGCTGACGCCGTTGGAAAAGGCTTATTTCAGCCGAATGATGCGCTTTGTCGTGAAGGAGCAAATCATATCGAAAGTGGGCTATCAAGAGGGCGCAGGCAGCAGCAATGCCGACCTTTGGAATATGCCTTTAGCGGGTAAGATTGAATCGGGCAATATCTACACGGGCTTAACCATTACGCACAAAGAGCAAAGCACGGCGTATAGCGGCTACGACAGCATCACCCTCGCTGTGCCAAAACAAAGCGAAGACTTCCTGCCCAACTTCCGTCGTGGCGATATGGTGTATCTCTATGCGTACCGAAAGAACGAAACGCCCGACATACGGAAAGCCTTTCTGTTTCGTGGTACGCTGCAAGAAATACATACCGACACGGTTGTGGTGCGCCTGAACGATGGGCAGCAGAACCCCGACTTGCTCGTTGGCGACCAGTTTGCCATCGAACACAGCAGTAGCGACATTGGTTGCACAACCGCCATTCAGGGTTTACACACCTTCGTTACAGCAACCAAAGAACGCAAGGAACTGCTTTTAGGACAACGCCCTCCACGGCGAAACGCAGAAATACAGCTTTCCCGAAGTTATAATCCTACTTACGACGACGTGATTTTGCGCGCCAAGCAGGCTGCCGATTATTTCCTTTTAATCGGTCCTCCAGGTACGGGAAAAACCTCAATGGCATTGCAATACCTTGTAAGAGAGCATGAAGGAAAGAACATTCTGCTGCTTTCCTACACCAACCGTGCCGTAGACGAAATATGCGGAATGCTTGCCGACAACGATATTCCGTTTCTCAGACTGTCGAAAGAATATTCGTGCGACCCACGATTTACCGACAATCTGCTCGCCAATGCCGTGAAAACGAATCCCACACTCGAGCATATCAGGCAAACCATCAACTCGTCCCGCATCATCGTCAGTACAACAGCGAGCCTCGCAACCCACACGGCTATTTTCAGCATCAAGCATTTCGAACTTGCCATTATCGACGAATCAAGTCAGATTCTTGAGCCTAACATCGTTGGTTTGCTTGCCGCACACAACGAAGGAGAGCAGGTTATCGACAAGTTTATTCTGATTGGCGACCACAAGCAGCTGCCTGCCGTGGTGCAACAAGACAACAACGAATCGGCAGCCGACTCGCCTTTGCTCGAAGAAATACACCTTCCGAACTGTGCTAACTCGCTGTTCGAACGCCTCATACTTACCGAGCGGGCAGCAGGGCGCACCGACTTTGTTGGCACACTGCGCAAGCAAGGGCGTATGCACCCCGATATTGCAGCCTTCCCAAACACTTATTTTTATGAGCGCGAACAATTGGAATGTGTGCCTTTGACGCATCAGACAGAACCTAATCTGCCTTACAACGAGCCGAGCGAAGACAAGACCGACGACTTTTTAAAGGCGCATCGAATGGTATTTATCCCTTCTAAATCGTGCCGAAAGCCCTACATTTCCGAGAAAGTAAATACCGAAGAGGCACGCATCGTAGCCGACCTTGTTCGCCGTCTGTACCGCCAAATGGGCAAGACATTCGATGCACAGAAGTCGATTGGCATCATTGTGCCCTACCGAAACCAGATTGCGATGATACGAAAAGAGTTGGAACAGCTTTGTCTGCCCGCTATCGACAAGATAAGTATCGACACTGTGGAACGCTATCAAGGTAGCCAACGCGACGTCATTATCTATTCGTTTACCATTCAGAATCGCTTCCAGTTGGAATTTCTCACTGCCAATACGTTCGTCGAAGACGGCAAACCGATTGACCGCAAACTGAACGTTGCCATAACCCGAGCACGCAAACAGCTCATTCTTACAGGCAACGAAGCCACCTTGCGCCAAAACTTTCTCTTCAGCGAACTGATAGATTATATTGACCAAAGAGGCGGAAGAACAATTATTTAATTCTGTTTCCAACAGTCATTTTATATGTTTCTATATTTGCAACAGATATTATTTCTAAACCCTTATAACTGAAAATATACACAAAACAAACCATCTTATTCCTCAACAATACCCAAAATAAACACTAAATATCACACTTATTTAGACCAAAATCGCATAATAAAGAAAATAAAGTGCGCTTATCTTCTTTATTATGCGATTTTATTTATATATTTGCAACATATAAAAAGTAAGATTATGACCTATACAGAACTGCTTGAAAAGCAAATTACAGACCGCCTGAAGATTGATAATCCTTGGTGGATAACTGATGTAATTCCAACCTACTTGAGCGAAATGCAGCCAAGAATGTATTTGGATATATTTTATCCTATTGCGACAAACAGCAATATCAGACGTGCTGTTGTGCTAATGGGACCTCGTCGCGTAGGTAAAACTGTAATGCTTTACCACACCATTCAACGGTTGATTAACGAGGGGGTGCCAAGCAGAAATATCATTTATGTATCAGTAGAAACACCTATTTATAATGGAATTGCATTAGAACAACTGTTCACATTAGCTAAACAAATTGTTGGGAAGGCAGACGCAAACGATGAAAAATTCTATGTTTTCTTCGATGAAATCCAATACTTGAAAGATTGGGAAATCCACTTAAAGTCGCTTGTAGATACTTATTACAACACAAAATTTGTTGTTTCTGGCTCGGCAGCAGCAGCATTGAAGAAACAAAGTAACGAAAGCGGTGCAGGACGTTTTACCGATTTCAACCTTCCACCCCTCACCTTCTTTGAATACGTACACCTTAAAGGCTTACAGAATAATCTAAAAACGCAGAAAATGGAATGGTCTTGTTACAATATTGAAGCAATCACTTTGCCTATCTCTGCACAGCAATTCAATAAGGCGTTCATCGACTATATAAACTTTGGTGGCTACCCAGAAGTAGCATTAAGAACCGATATGCAGAACGACCCAGCACAATATGTCAAGCAAGATATTGTAGACAAAGTACTTTTACGCGACCTCCCCAGCTTGTATGGGATTCAAGACGTGCAAGAACTAAACTCTTTATTTACAATGCTTGCCTACCATTCGGGGAAACAGTTCTCTTACGAAGGACTTTCGCAGGAATCGGGGGTGAAAAAAGAAACGCTGAAAAAGTATATTCAGTATTTAGAGGCAGCCTTCTTAATAAAAGTAATACATCGAACTGACGACACGGCAAAACGTTTTCAACGAGAAACTACATTTAAGATTTATCTTACCAACCCGTCGCTTCGCTGTGCGCTTTTCCAGCCTATCACGGAAAACGACAATGAAATTGGCGATATGATAGAAACAGCAGTGTATGCACAATGGATACCGCGCCCAAATGTATCGGTGAACTATGCTAACTGGAAAATCAACAAGAATGAAGAGGGCGAAGTAGATATTGTTGGACTCAATGTAGCCCTACAAAAGCCCTATTGGGCAGTAGAGGTAAAATGGACTGACCGTTTCTTCGAACGTCCTAACGATTTAAAATCATTGGCATTCTTTATTGAGAAGAACAAACTACCAGGCGCATTGGTAACAACCATCACGCAAGCAGGGGTGAAGAAGATGCCTTTTGGTGAGCTTTTATTTCTACCAACAGCTTCTTACGCCTACATAGTTGGTGCAAATACAATCAATCAAACAAGGTCTTCTTTTGGATTATAGTGCTTTCTAATCGACTCGGTTAAACCTTATCAAAGAGATAATTTCCAGTTTTGCTGAGTAAGCCAAATCTATAAAACAACTTTGTTTTTGTAAAGATAATTCTCTTAAAAAGTGATAACTGCGCTTTGGCATTGCGAAAG
>OGWW01001093.1_pt1 | contig 15807 bp, 13 predicted proteins | sample 1576131 | NCBI WGS metagenome assembly OGWW01 (sample SAMEA3541576, study PRJEB24748) | human gut metagenome | biome: human gut; feature: human-associated habitat; material: faeces | place: China | collected 2012 | reverse complement strand
CATTTCCGACTATGAGTAAAACCACCATCCCCTCCGGCTACCGGATGCCCCTCAGCAACAACGAGCTCCAGCGGGCCATCGAGCTGATCCACCAGGAGTTTCAGCACAGCCTTTGTGTGCGCCTGAACCTGCACCGGGTCTCCGCCCCCCTGTTCGTGGACGGCCGCACCGGCCTGAACGATGACCTGAACGGCGTGGAGCGCCGTAAATAAGCCGGATAAAGTGCTGGACAGTAAGCTTGTAATCTCTGGATATGCCCAGACTTATATCAGCAAAGATGCCCTGTATTTATATGAGGAAGATTATGATGGAGCAATGATTACCAATATTGCAAAATTTGCACTGGATGAGGGCAGAATCAGTGGTGTGGCGGCAACGGCAGTAAGGGGTTATGTCAGAGATACCTTTGCAATCAATGCCAGTGATGGATATCTCAGGGTATTGACCACCGATTATAGTACAGAGGATGAGGTGAATGCACTTTATATTCTGGATGAGAACTTGAAATTAACCGGACAGTTGACGGGCATTGCACCGGGAGAAGAAATCTATGCTGCCCGTTTTATGGGAAACACTGGTTACTTTGTAACCTACCGGAATACCGACCCGCTGTTTACCGTGGATTTATCAGACCCGGCAAAACCGGAAATTATCGGCGAACTCAAGGTGACCGGCTTCTCCGAATATCTGCATTTCTGGGATGATACACATTTGCTGGGCATCGGTTATGAATCTGATGAGAAGACCGGAAATATAGAAAACATTAAGCTTTCCATGTTTAATATAGAAAATCCGGGAGAAGTAACCGAAGAGGCAAAGCTTGTATTAAAGGATGTAGATTATAGCGAAGCATTATATGATTATAAGAGTGTCATCATTTCAAAAGATAAGAATTTAATCGGTCTGGTTTGTGAGGATTATAGCAGCAGCGGAACAAAGCAGACCTATCAGATATATTCCTATGAAAATGGAACCTTTAAGAAACAGGCAGAAATTCCGGGCATTAACGGAGTTAATTACGAGAATGTCCGTGGAATGTATAGTGGCAATGTATTTTACCTCTGGATTAATGATAACATTACATCCTATGACATGACCGATGGATTTAAAAAGATAAAGGAGCGGGAGTGATTCTTGCAAAACTTTCCCGATAGCTTTATAATGACAGTATATGTGCCGGGTGGTGGTATGAAAATATCATCACCCGGCAACTTATGCAGAATCGGTGACTGCGAACTGGAGAAATGATAATAAGGATGTCTTACCGCTGCTTTGACTGGATACGCCTTTTGTACGCCTGTAGCGAATACTGCTCCAGCTGCAAGGGGCTCTAAGAATTTTGAAAAAGCTATTTTATATATGGCAAACGGTGCAAAGTCACATCCATGTTCCTCTGCACCTCGCTGGTACATCCTTGTACCAGCGTTGCCGGGTTTTGCCAAAATTCTAAGAGCCCCTAACAGTCTGCACAAATGTATTCGCCTACAGGCGAACAGAAGGCAGTATCTTGTCAAACATTGTGAAGACAGACTTATTATCATTAAACATTTCGCAGCAGCCATAACAACAAGTGCAAGGGAGAATAAACATGCAATATAGAGAAAATCCGGGAAACAAAGACCAGCTGTCCATCTTAGGCTACGGCTGCCTGCGTTATTCAAAGAAGGGAACCGCAATCGACCAGGAAAAGGCAGAGCGGGAGATGGCAGCAGCAGTGGAAGCCGGGGTCAATTATTTTGATACCGCATATACTTACGGTGGAAGTGAAGCCTGTCTGGGAAAATTTTTGGCAAAAGGCTATCGGGATAAAGTGAAGATTGCGACCAAACTGCCGCATTATTACATAAAAGCAGAAGGGGATATGGAACGGTATTTTAAGGAGCAGTTAGAACGCCTTCAGACGGATCATGTGGAATATTATCTGATGCATATGTTAAATGATATTGCAGCATGGGAGCGTCTTACAGAACTTGGTATACAGGACTGGATTGCAGAGAAGAAACAATCAGGACAGATTGGAAATATCGGTTTTTCTTTCCATGGAGGAGCAAATCAGTTTAAGAAGATTATAGATGCTTATGACTGGGATTTCTGCCAGATACAGTATAACTATATGGATGAGCATACCCAGGCAGGAACAGAAGGCTTAAAATATGCAGCAGCAAAGGGAATTCCGGTGATTATCATGGAACCGCTGCGGGGAGGCAGACTGGTCAACGCACTGCCAAAGGATGCCAGAGCCATATTTGCATCCGCAGAACCACACCGTTCCCCGGCAGAATGGGGACTCCGCTGGATATGGAATCATCCGGAGGTGACAGTAGTGCTTTCCGGAATGAATGATATTGCACAGGTAGAGGAAAATGTGCGGATAGCATCAGATGCCACAGCAGATGCATTAACAGAGAAAGACTTGGAAATCTTTGAAAAGGTAAAGAAATCCATTAACCAGCATATGAAGGTACCTTGTACCGGCTGCGGCTACTGTATGCCATGCCCGCATGGAGTAGATATTCCAACCTGTTTTGCAGCATATAATACACGCTATACCGACAGCTTTTATTCCGGTATGAAGGCATATATTATGTGTACCACTTTAAAGACAAATCCGACCAATGCTTCAAAATGCCGTCAGTGCGGAAAATGTGAGAAACACTGCCCGCAGTCCATTGCCATCCGGCAGGAATTAAAACAGGTGGCAAAGAAGATGGAGAATCCGGTTTATAAGGTAGCAAGGGCGATTTCGAAGCGCATTGGAAAGTATTAGAAAAAATATTATGAAATTTTGTAAAAAATAAAGGAAATTTGAAGGTGGACACAGAATTATAATAGCAGAGGTCGAATGACGTCCTCATAATGGTAAAGATGATGGCAGTGCATTTACATCATGAAATGGTGATGTGACAGGAAGGGAGAAGATAAGGATATGACAATTCGGGAACGGATGGAGCGCATGGAGCATGAGATGTTAAGCCCTTATGCAGCATTAAGCGAGAATTCCAAAGGACGGGATTATCCGGAGGCACCTTGTGATATACGTCCCGTATACCAGAGAGACAGAGACCGTATTCTCCACTGTAAGGCATTCCGCCGTCTGAAGAATAAGACGCAGGTGTTCTTAACACCGAAGGGTGACCATTATCGTACCCGTATGTCGCATACCTTAGAGGTATCACAGAATGCCAGAACCATTGCAAAGGCACTGCGGCTGAATGAAGATCTGGTGGAAGCCATTGCATTAGGGCATGATTTGGGACATACGCCATTTGGTCATGCCGGAGAGCGGGTGCTAAATGAACTTTGCTCCGGTGGTTTTAAACATAATAAACAGAGCGTGCGTATCGTAGAGAAATTGGAAAAAGGCGGACAGGGGCTGAATCTGACCTGGGAAGTGCGGGATGGCATTTTAAATCATCAGACCAGTACGATGCCGCATACACTGGAAGGAAAAATCGTCCGTTTCTCCGATAAAATCGCCTATATTCATCATGATATCGATGATGCGGTGCGTGGAAAGATAATGGTGGAAGAAGATATTCCAATTGAGATACGGAAGGTATTGGGAAAGAATTCGGCAGACCGGCTGGATACACTGATTCATGATATTATTACCAATAGCATGGATAAGCCGGATATCATTATGTCCGATGAAATTTTCCAGGCAATGCAGGATTTACGGAAGTTCATGTTTGTAAGCGTATATACCAATTCCATTGCCAAAGGAGAAGAGACAAAGGCAGAAGGCTTACTCAGCAAACTGTTTACATATTATATGGAACATCCGATGACGATGCCGGCACAGTATACCGATATGATCGCGGAAGGCGAAGAGGAAGAACGGGTAGTATGTGATTATATAGCAGGAATGACCGACCAGTATGCAATTGCCAAATTCTCAGAATATTTTGTACCGAAAGCTTGGCAGGTGAATTAAGGAATGGCATATTATTCAGATGAATTAATAGAAGAAGTACGTTCCAGAAATGATATTGTGGATGTGATTTCCGGATATGTACGGTTGACAAAAAAAGGCAGCACGTATTTTGGACTGTGCCCCTTCCATAATGAAAAGACCGGTTCTTTTTCCGTATCACCGAATAAGCAGATGTATTACTGCTTTGGATGCGGAGCAGGCGGAAATGTATTTACCTTTCTGATGCAGTATGAGAACTTTTCATTCCCGGAAGCGATGGAGGCATTGGCAGAGCGTGCCGGAATCGAACTGCCGAAGCAGGAAATGAGTGCCCAGGCAAAGAAAGAAGCAGACAAACGCCAGATTCTGTTAGAGATTAACAAGGCAGCTGGCAAATATTATTATATGCTGCTGCGGAGCGAACACGGAAAACAGGCGTATGAATATTTTAAAAAGAGAGAATTATCGGATGCCACCATGCAGAAGTTTGGGCTTGGCTATTCGGATAAATACAGTGATGATTTGTACCGCTATTTAAGAAAGCTTGGATATGATGATGCAATCTTAAAGGAATCCGGTCTTGTGTCCATTGACGAAGTCCGGGGCGGACATGATAAATTCTGGAATCGTGCCATGTTTCCGATTATGGATGTGCATAATAAAGTAATCGGATTTGGTGGACGAGTCATGGGGGATGGCGAACCGAAGTATCTGAATTCGCCGGAGACCAAAGTCTTTGATAAGAGCCGGAATCTGTATGCTTTGAATTTTGCAAGACAGACCAAGAAACCGCAGATGCTCTTATGTGAAGGCTATATGGATGTGATTGCGCTGCATCAGGCAGGCTTTGACAATGCAGTGGCATCCTTAGGAACCGCGTTTACCAGTGGACATGCCAGTCTGCTGAAGCGATATACGAAGGAGGTTTATCTTACCTTCGACAGCGATGGCGCCGGAATTAAGGCGGCACTTCGTGCAATTCCGATTTTAAAAGAAGTAGGGCTGACTGCCAAAGTCATCAACATGAAGCCGTACAAAGACCCGGATGAATTCATCAAGGCACTTGGAGCGGAAGAATACCAGAAGCGGATTGATGCGGCAGAAAACAGCTTTATGTTTGAAATCAGGATTTTAGAGCAGAAATATGATATGAAGGACCCGGAAGGAAAGACCGCATTCCAGACAGAAGTGGCAAAGAAACTGCTTGATTTTACCACGGAACTGGAACGGAACAATTATATGGAAGCTGTGGCGGATAAATATCATATGAGCTTTGAAGCACTCCGGAATCTGGTAAACCAGCTGGGCACCCAGGGAGGACTTGTAAAAGAGCGGACACCGCTTAAGAGTGGGCTGAATGAGAAGAAGCATAAGAAAGAGGACGGCATGAAGCAGTCCCAGAAATTGCTTTTGACCTGGCTCATAGAATATGATAATCTGTACGATAAAATCAAAGATATCATTACACCGGAAGATTTTACGGAAGACATTTTCCGTAAGGTGGCAGAGCTTCTTTATGAGCAGAAGAAGTCGGGTACTGTCAATCCGGCACAGATTATTAGTTTATTTGCAGAAGAAGAGGAACAGCGGGAAGTTGCAGAGCTCTTCCATGCGAGAATCCATGAAGTAGATTCTGCTGCAGAGCGGGATAAGGCGTTAAAAGAGACGATTCTGCGGGTGAAGGATAACAGCATCTCCTGCCGTTCGGCACACTTAGAACCTACGGATATACAGGGCTTGCAACAGATTGTGGCAGATAAGAGAACCTTGCAGAATATGGAGAAAATGCATATTTCTATAGATTGAGGACAAAATACTATTTAGTCCCGTTTATATGACGAATCATGAGAGGATGAACAAGAAAATGGATGAAAAGATGGAAAAGACTACGAAAAAGACAACAAAAGCTGCAAAAAGTGCTCCGGCAGCAAAAGACGAAAAGATGAGCATTGAGGAGAAAAAAGCAAAATTGCAGGAAAAACTCCAGGAACTCCTTGCACTGGCAAAGAAGAAAAAGAACAGCCTTGAGTATCAGGAAATCAGCGAGTTCTTCAAGGACATGGAACTGGATGCAGATGAGTTTGAGAAAATCTTAGACTTCCTTGAGACCAATAACATTGATGTGCTTCGAATCATGGATGATGACGATATCGATGACGATATCATCTTAGATGACGAAGACGAGGTAGAGGTAGAAAAGATTGATTTATCGGTACCGGACGGCGTATCCATTGAGGATCCGGTCCGTATGTATTTAAAGGAAATCGGTAAAGTACCTCTTTTAAGTGCAGAAGAAGAAATCGAGCTGGCAAAGAGAATGGAATTAGGAGACCAGGAAGCAAAGAAACGTCTGGCAGAAGCCAACCTTCGTCTGGTGGTAAGTATTGCAAAACGTTATGTAGGACGTGGTATGTTATTCTTAGACCTGATTCAGGAAGGTAACTTAGGTCTGATTAAAGCCGTTGAAAAATTCGATTACCGGAAAGGTTATAAGTTCTCTACCTATGCAACATGGTGGATTCGTCAGGCAATCACAAGAGCCATTGCAGACCAGGCAAGAACCATCCGTATCCCGGTTCATATGGTTGAGACCATCAACAAACTGATCCGCGTTTCCAGACAGTTACTGCAGGAGTTGGGACGTGAACCGACCCCGGAAGAGATTGCAGCAGAAATGAATATGCCGGTAGACCGTGTACGCGAAATCTTAAAGATTTCCCAGGAGCCGGTTTCTTTAGAGACTCCAATCGGTGAAGAGGAAGATTCCCATTTAGGAGACTTCATTCAGGATGATAATGTACCGGTACCTGCTGATGCAGCAGCATTTACCCTGTTAAAAGAGCAGTTGGAGGAAGTGCTTGGAACACTGACCGAGCGGGAGCAGAAGGTATTAACCCTTCGTTTTGGTCTGGAAGATGGACGTGCCCGTACACTGGAAGAAGTTGGAAAAGAATTCAATGTAACCAGGGAGCGTATCCGTCAGATTGAAGCAAAGGCACTCCGTAAACTGCGTCATCCAAGCAGAAGCCGCAAATTAAAGGACTATCTGGAGTAATATATGAATAAACTTTCAAAAAGAATGCAGGCAGTTGCAGCATTGGTTCAGAATACCACCTGCCTTGCAGATGTAGGATGTGACCATGGTTATGTTCCGATTTATCTGATTCAGTCAGAATGTATTGGGCATGCCATTGCAATGGATGTGAACCGGGGTCCGCTTCTTCGGGCAGAGGAGCATATCCGGGAAGTTCATTTAGAAGATTACATAGAAACCAGATTGTCCGATGGACTTACGGCACTGGCTCCATCCGAAGCCGATGGCGTGGTAATCGCCGGAATGGGTGGAGCGTTGACAAAACGGATTCTTGCAGAGCATCCGGAAGTCTGGAAGAAGATGAATAATCTTGTGTTACAGCCACAGTCTGAAATAGAAGAGGTACGCCGTTATATTTATGCGGAAGGCTTTCACATTGAAGAAGAAGATATGGTGGAAGAAGAAGGCAAATATTACGTGATGTTAAGATGCGTACCGGGAAAAGCAGCACCGTTGACGGATGTTGCTTTTCGTTATGGTGGATATTTATTGCAGACAAAAAATGAAATATTAAAACAATATTTAACAAAACAGAGACAGCAGTTCTCGGAAATCTTAAAGAAACTTGAAATCCAGAAGCTTATGCCGGAGCAAACTGTATTGCAGAAACCAGAATTGCTGCAACAATCTGCAACGCAACAGGATGAATTGCAGCAGAAAGAAGATGGCAGTACAAGACGTTTTGAACGGCAGAAAGAACTGGAAGAGAAACTTGCAATGATAGAAGAAGCAGAGCGTATCATGGGAGAAAATATATGAAGTGTGAACAGATACGGGAAATATTAGAGACACTTGCTCCTGTAGCAATGGCCTGTGAATGGGATAATCCAGGATTTCAGGTCTGCAGATGGGGGAAAGAGATAAACAGTATCTATCTGGCGGTAGATGCAACCGATGAAGTAATTGCGGAAGCAAAAGAACTTAAGGCTGATATGATACTGACGCATCATCCGTTAATCTTTGGTGGAATAAAAAATATTCTTACCAGTGATTTTATCGGCAGAAGAATTTACGGACTGGCACAGCAGGATATGGTTTACTGTGCGATGCATACGAATTTTGATATCTGCGTCATGGCGGACCTTGCAGCAGATTACATGGAACTAATGGAGACAGAACCATTGGAAGTAACCGGGGAGTGGCAGGGAAAATCCTGTGGTATCGGTAAAGTAGGAATGCTGCCGCAGCAGATAAGCCTTGAGGATTGCGGCAGGATTGTAAGAAGCCGGTTTCAGACAGAAGCGGTAAAAGTATTTGGTGATACCAGCCGCATGGTACAGCGTGCAGCAATTTGCCCCGGCTCCGGAAAGAGTGAAGTGGATGAAGCGATTGCAAAGGGTGCCCAGGTGTTGATAACGGGAGATATTGACCACCATACGGGAATCGACGCAGCAGCCCGAGGCTTAAGTATCTTAGATGCAGGACATTATGGATTGGAGCATATTTTTGTAACCTATATGGCAGAATATTTCAAGGAAAAATTACCGGAACTGAACATATACAGCCAGAAGTTACAATCTCCGTTTTCCTATATTGTATAAATAGTAATCAAAGAAATGGGGGACTACTATGGGAGAAATTAGATGTAGAATTAATATTCACGGAAATGTAAGGGAGTATGTGCCGGAAACCACATACAAGCAGCTTGCCAAGGAATATCAGAAACAGTTTTCGGATGATATTGTCCTGGTGCTGGTGAACAACCGCCTGCGGGAGCTGCGTGAGAAGGTAGAATCGGGAAATCTTACCTTTATTACAACAGCAGACAAGGATGGAAGGAAAGCATACCGGAGAAGTACGGCGTTACTGATGCAGAAGGCAGTGCATAATCTTTATGGGGAAGAAAAGATTACGGTCCGCATCATGCATTCCATTGCCCAGGGATATTATTGCGAACTGAAGCGGAATGAGGAAAAGAACGGAACATCAGAGCAGGCAGAATGGGTAGCTGTCGATGAACAGATGTTAAGGAATTTAAAGCAGGAGATGCAGCGTCTGGTAGAAGCCGATTTTCTGATTGAAAAGCACAGTCTGCCGACGGCAGATGCAGTAGAACTCTTCCGGAGACTGGGAATGACCGATAAAGAAAGACTGTTCCGCTACCGGAGAAGCTCAAGAGTCAATATTTATGAGCTGGATCATTACAAAGATTATTTCTATGGATATATGGTACCGTCTACCGGTTATCTGAAATATTTTGACCTGACATTATATAAAGAAGGTTTTATGCTGCTCTTTCCGGGAAAAGATACCAGGACGGTGGATGTTTTTGTCCCATCGGATAAACTGTACCTGACACTGGAAGAAGCGTCAGAGTGGGGACATACCATGGGAGTAGGAACCATAGGAGCTTTGAATGATGCAGTTTCTGCCGGCAGAATACAGGAAATTATTCTGATACAGGAAGCTCTGATGGAACAGAAAATAGGACAGCTGGCAGAGCAGATTAAAGAAGGACATCATAAGAAATTCATTATGATAGCAGGTCCATCCTCTTCCGGGAAGACAACGTTTTCCCACAGGCTGTCCATACAGCTTGCCGCCCATGGCATGAAACCGCATCCGGTTCCGCTGGATGATTTTTATGTAGACCGGGATAAGACACCGAAAGATGCAGATGGAAAACTGGATTTCGAATGCCTGGAGGCATTGGATATTGACCGTTTTAATAATGATATGACAAGTCTTTTAAATGGAGATGCAACGGAACTGCCGGTATTTAATTTTAAAACCGGAAAACGGGAAGCAAAAGGCAGAATGATGCAGCTTGGAGAGGAAGATGTACTTGTTATTGAAGGCATCCATGGACTGAATGACAGGCTTTCCTACTCTCTGCCGCAGGAAAGCAAATTCCGTATTTATATCAGTGCGCTGACCCAGCTGGATATTGATGAACATAACTGCCTGCCGACGACAGATGGCAGACTGATCCGGAGAATTGTAAGGGATGCAAGAACCAGGGCTACATCAGCGAGGGAGACCATTGCCATGTGGGATTCGGTAAGGCGGGGAGAAGAAAAGAATATCTTCCCATTTCAGGAAGGTGCCGATGTAATGTTTAATTCAGCTTTAATTTATGAGCTTGCTGTGCTGAAACAGTATGCAGAGCCATTGTTGTTTGCAATTGAACGGGACTGCCCGGAATATCTTGAAGCGAAGCGGCTGCTGAAGTTCTTAGATTATTTCCTTCCGGTACCGGCAGATAATATCAATAACAATTCGATTATCCGTGAGTTTATCGGTGGAAGCTGTTTTAATGTCTGATATAGAAGCTATATGAGGGATAGACCGTGTTTCTTGTACAAAAGAGACATTTGTCTATCCCTGAATTTTACTTAAAAACACAAAAAAATAGACAAAAATTACGAAAAAAGCGAATAAAAATAGAAATTTTGTTGAAAAGCATATAAAGAATGGCTATAATAAAATAATGATGATTTTTGTCACATCATGATATGTGAAGAATGATTTGGAGAGTGGCAGAGAATGGAAAGCAGACAGAAGAAACGTCTGGGGGATATGCTGATTGAGGAACAGATTATTACAGATGAGCAGCTCTCAGATGCATTAGAGAAGAAAAAGGGGACTACAAAGCGGCTGGGTGAGGTTCTGGTAGAGCTGGGTTATACCAATGAGACGGATATTGCCAAGGCACTGTCAAGCCAGCTTGGACTGGAAATAGTCTCGCTTAGTGGAATACAGATAGAAGAAAATGTGCTAAAGCTGGTGGACGTGGCAGTTCTGAGAAAATATGTCATGGTACCAATTGGCTTTTCACCGAATAATATGAATGAAGTCCGTGTGGCAATGGCCGACCCGATGGATATGCGTGGAATTGATGATTTTTCTATTATTACTAATCTGCAGGTCGCACCGGTAATTGCCACAACCCATGATATTATGCTTACCCTTGACCGTTTCTATGGAAGCAGTGAAGCAAGGAAGGTGGCTGAGGCATATGCACTGGAGCGCCGGCAGGAAGAGCAGAGGGAACAGGAGAAGGAGAATGATGAAGATATTGCAAATTCCCCGATTGTCCTTCTGGTAAATGCCATGATTGAGCAGGCAGCAAGACAGCGTGCCAGTGATATACATATAGAAGCATTGGAAAGCCGTGTAAGAATCCGCTACAGGATTGATGGTGTGTTATATGAGAAGGCGAGCTACGACATCCGGCTTCTGAATGCAATTACAGCACGTATCAAGATTATTGGCGGCATGGATATATCAGAAAAAAGAAAACCACAGGATGGACGAATTACCCTTGTGGTAGATCGTGTGGAATATGATATCCGTGTATCAATCCTGCCAACGGTTTATGGAGAGAAGTGTGTACTTCGTCTTGCACAGAAGAAAGCACTGACCAAGGATAAGAGGGAACTTGGATTTACCCCGGGGGAGCTGGAAAGCTTTGATCGTATGTTAAAGCATCCGAATGGAATCCTTTTGGTAACAGGACCAACCGGAAGTGGTAAATCAACGACGCTTTACACAGCACTTTCTGAACTGAATACAGAGGATATTAATATTATCACAGTAGAAGACCCGGTAGAGGCGAATCTGGACGGCGTCAATCAGGTACAGGTAAATGCCAAAGCGGATATGACCTTTGCATCTGCACTGCGTTCAATCCTGCGACAGGATCCGGATATTATCATGATTGGAGAGATCCGAGACGAAGAAACTGCAGAGATTGCGGTACAGGCTTCTATTACTGGACATCTGGTAGTAAGTACCCTGCATACCAACAGTGCGGCAGGAACCATTACCCGAATGTTAAATATGGGCGTAGAGGGATACCTCCTTGCGGATTCCGTAATTGGTGTAATTGCCCAGCGTCTGGTGCGGAGACTCTGTCCGAACTGTAAACAGCCGCATAAGCCGACAGAATACGAACGCAAGCTTCTGAATCTGGATGATTTGGATGAGACGATGATTTTTGAAGCAAAGGGCTGCCCGATGTGTGCCAATACAGGATATAAGGGCAGAATCGGTGTCTATGAGATGATGGAAATCAGCACGGAAATGAAAGACGCTATAGCAAAAGATGCTTCCACTGCCGAAATCAAACATCTGGCAGTAGAAAATGGAATGGAAACTCTTGCAGCGGGAGCCAGACGTAAAGTTTTAGAAGGAATTACTTCTGTGTCAGAGCTGGTGGGAGTATCTGCTGAGGATTAAGGAGAACTGGGGATTTTACAATGAACAGAATAGAAATGTTTTTGCGGGAAGGAAATGAAAAAGGGGCATCCGATATCCATCTTGCACCGGGAAGCCCGGTGATGTTCCGGATTGATGGAGAACTGGTTCCCGCATCAGATGAGAAGATAAAACCATTTGAAATAGAAGAAATGATAGAACCGCTGTTGACGGAAGAGCAGAAGGCAGAGCTGAAGGAAAATGGAGAACTGGATTTTGCGTATTCTATCGCAGGCTTTCACAGGGTGCGTTTTAATGTGTTCCGTCAGAGAGGTACTTATGCGGTAGCACTCCGTATACTCTCGTTTGAGATACCGGAAGCAAAGCGGCTTGGTATTCCACCATCTGTGGTTGACCTGACCAACCGCAAGCGTGGGCTGGTATTGGTAACAGGACCGACCGGAAGTGGTAAATCTACCACACTGGCGTCTTTGATACATATTATTTCTGAAACATATGCTAAGACAATTATTACACTGGAAGACCCGATTGAGTATTTGCATCCTCACAGCAAGTCAATTGTATTGCAGAGGGAAATCGGTTATGACAGTAAGAGTTATGCGTCAGCACTTCGCGCCGCATTGCGTGAAGACCCGGATGTAATTCTGGTGGGGGAGATGCGTGACCTGGAAACAATCAGTATTGCGATTACGGCGGCAGAAACCGGACATCTGGTATTTTCAACCCTGCATACCAACAGTGCAGCAGCAACCATTGACCGTGTCATTGACGTGTTTCCACCGCATCAGCAGCAGCAGACCAGGATACAGCTGTCAGGTGTTATTGAAGGAATTATCGCCCAGCAGCTTCTTCCAAAGGAAGGCGGCGGACGTGTGGCGGCTTACGAGGTCATGCTTGCCACTCCGGCAATCCGTAACCTGATACGTGAAGGAAAGAGCTTCCAGATACAGTCTATGATACAGACCAGCAAGAAGCTTGGCATGCAGGCAATGGATGATGCCATTTATGACCTTTATATGCAGAATAAGATATCCGCAGAAGATGCCGTAAGCTTCGCACAGGAGCCGGCAGTTATGCAGCAGAAGGTAACGCTATTCTAAACTGCGGAGCATCTGCAGGGAACTGTTAACAGCAGCTTCCGTGGATACCGTAGAATGAGAAAAATGGTTAACAAATTTGAAATTTAACCGATAAATATACTGTAAGGGGGATGAGAAGGTGCCCAGTTATTCATATATAGCAGTGGATGCCATGGGAAAAGAGAAGAAGGCAACCATTGATGCAGAAAATCAGGACAAGGCAGCAGCCCGGCTTAAGAAAAACGGACTTACTTTAATATCCATAAAGGAAGTCGGAATGTTGGAAAAGGATATTAAATTAAGCTTTGGGCGGAAAGTAAAACCAAGGGATTTAAGCGTGTTCTGCCGGCAGTTTGTCAGTATGATAGAAGCCGGGGTTACGGTAATTGATGCCCTTGGAATGTTAGAGGAACAGACGGAAAATAAGAGGCTTTCCGCTGCACTTCATGAAGTACGTACCGAAGTGGAAAAAGGACAGACACTATCCGAAGCTATGGGACATCAGGGAGAGATTTTCCCGGAAATGCTAGTGAATATGGTGGCGGCAGGAGAGACCTCCGGTAATATCGAGCTTTCCTTCAGCCGTATGGCAGTGCAGTTTGATAAGACGGCAAAACTGTCCGGCTTAATGAAAAAATCACTGGCTTATCCGGTGGTACTGCTGATTGTGGCAGTATTAATCGTCATTCTGATGGTAGTAAAGGTAATACCGGGATATGCAGCAACCTTTGAGCAGGCAGGCATGCAGCTGCCGGGCATCACCCGGGCAATGATGAGCATGAGCCATGTAATTACAAAATTCTGGTATCTTTTCGTGGGAGGAATCCTGCTGATTGTGCTTGGTATCCGGGAATGGCGCAAGACAGAGAGCGGAAAGCTGTTCTTTGGCAAAATAGCCATGAAGCTTCCAATGTTTGGTAAGTTAAACATAAAGACATATTCTTCACAGTTTGCCCGTACATTAAGTACTTTAATGTATGCAGGAATTCCGTTGATTCATGGAATTGATGCAGTTACCAAACTGATGAAGAATCGTCATTTCCAGCTGCAATTGCAGTCGGCAAGAGAGGAAGTGGCAAAGGGCGTTCCGTTATCAGAACCGCTGCGGAAGGGCGGACTGTTCCCGCCTATGGTAATCCACATGCTTTCTATCGGTGAGGAAACCGGTGATATTGAGGGCATGTTAGACAAGCTGGCAGATTATTATGATGAAGAGGTTGAGATGACTACCCAGACGGTTATGGCGGCAATGGAACCAATGATTATCGTAGTTATGGCAATTATCGTAGTCATTCTGATTGCAGCAATTTATGCACCGATGCTTTCGATGTACAACCAGCTCGGCAACATGTAAAACGAATTAAGGTTCCGTAATAGGGGCGGAATTTTAAGATAAAATATTTATATTTATACAAGAAGGAGAATAGCATTATGAACAAGATTAGAAACAGAAAGAACAACAAAGGCTTTTCATTAGTTGAGTTAATCATCGTTATTGCCATCATGGCAATCTTAGCAGGAATCTTAATTCCTCAGTTTGTTAAGTACATCAGCAGCTCCAAAGTATCCGGAGATATCCAGCAGGCAGAGAATATCTACAATGCAGTAGCAGCTCAGTATGCAGATTCCCAGGGAACAGCACCGACAGGTATGAGTTATAATGGAAAAATGTATGAAGTAACACCAGATGTTGCAGAGGCATTAGAAATGGGAAAAGCAGCACCTGTATGTAAAGTAGATTCTAGCTACAAATTTGCTTATAGCTGTAGCGATAAGGGTGAAGTTGCCGTATATCTGACAAAAGAAGCGCTTCCTACTACAGGAAAAACTTATGCAGCTGATAAAGATACCAAGATTTCTCCATCCATTGAAGGAGCGGATAAAACTAAGTGGAAAAAATAATCCGCTGAGCTAAGAAAGGACACTACATACCATGACACCAATGCCTGCACTCATCACAGTATTTATTTTCATATATGGAATTGTCATCGGAAGCTTCTTAAATGTCTGTATCTACCGGATACCGCAGAAAGAAGATATCGTCCGGGAGAGTTCCCACTGTATGAGCTGCGGGCACCGGTTGAAATGGTATGATTTAGTGCCGCTGTTCAGTTATCTTTTCTTAAAAGGAAAATGCCGTTACTGTGGTTCGAAGCTGTCAAAGCAGTACCCTATCGTCGAAGCACTCAATGGAATCCTTTATGTAGTTGTATTTTATGCAACAGATTTTAGCTGGGACAGTATTTTATACTGCCTTATGACTTCTGCGTTAATCGTACTTAGTGTGATAGATTACCGCACCTATGAGATTCCTTTTGGAATCAATGTGTTCCTGTTTGTACTGGGGGTTATCCGGTGCGTATTTGGAAAAGGGGACAGAGGAACCTTGATGATTGGTTTCTTTGCAGTAAGCTTGTTCTTGCTGTTATTATCACTTCTTACCAGAGGAGCAGCAATCGGTGGTGGAGACATCAAGCTGATGGCGGCTGCCGGGCTGCTTCTCGGATAAAATCCGCGTTAAAGACCGGAAAAGTCGTTACGGTTGAGGAACACTCTGTGAT